>Ga0164243_10000514_pt1 | contig 72254 bp, 64 predicted proteins | sample OricompcompostOP_FD_108781 | JGI IMG/M metagenome (GOLD analysis project Ga0164243, IMG submission 108781) | Organic Plus compost microbial communities from Emeryville, California, USA - Original compost - Organic plus compost (OP) | ecosystem: Engineered > Solid waste > Mixed feedstock >... | reverse complement strand
CGCGACGGATTCGTGATGGGCGAGGGCTCGGCCGTGCTCGTGCTCGAGGAGTACGAGCGTGCCAGAGCGCGCGGCGCGCACATCTATGCCGAGCTGTCGGGATATGCGTTCTGTAACGACGCGCATCACATGACCGCACCGCGCCCGGATGGATCGCAGGCGGCGCGCGCCATGCGCGGCGCTCTGAAGGACGCCGGCGTCGCCCCGCACGAGGTGGGCTACGTGAACGCGCACGGTTCGAGCACGCCGCTCAACGACCCGACGGAGACACGCGCCATCCACACCGTCTTCGGCGAGCACGCGCCCAAGCTGCAGATCAGCAGCACCAAGGCGTACTATGGCCACGCCCTCGGCGCGTCCGGGGCGATCGAGACCGCGATCTGCGCGCTGGCAATCGAGCGCGACTGGCTTCCGCCCACGCTCAACCTCGAGACGCCCGGCGAAGGGTGCGACCTGGACTATATGCCGGGGAAAGGCCGCACGGCCCACGTCGACTACATCCTGACCAACTCGTTCGGGTTCGGAGGGATCAACGCCGCCCTGGTGCTCAAGCGTCCCGACTAGGACCAAGGGCCAACCCGTCCGTCGTGCGCGGGCCGGCTCTATCGCATAGCTTGCGATCACCGATTGCGAGGGAGGCGGTCCCATGAAGGACGCGTGGCGTCAGTTCGCGGCTGAGTTCATCGGCACATTCGCGCTCGTGTTCATCGGCGGCGGCGCGATCATCACCGCGCCTGGGCTCACCGGCCAGGACGCGGTGTTGAACATCGCCCTCGCGCACGGACTGATCCTCGGCCTGCTGATCAGCGCGACGATCCACATCTCGGGCGGCCACCTGAACCCGGCCGTCACCGCGGGGCTCGTCGTGACTCGCCGGATCGAGCCCATCCGCGCCGTCGTGTACTGGATCGCGCAGCTCTTCGGCGCGACCGTCGCCGCCTACGCCCTCAAGGCGCTCTACCCACACAACGTCGCTCTGGCCACTCGGCTCGGCGGCCAGACGATCTCGAACGACGTGTCGCTCGGGCAGGCCATCATCCTCGAGGCGATCGCGACCTTCTTCCTGGTGTTCGTGGTGTTCGGCACCGTGGTCGACAAGCGTGCGCACAAGCTCGGCGGGCTTCTCGTGGGGCTGACGCTCACCGCGGCGATCCTCGCGATCGGGCCGCTCACCGGCGGGTCGTTGAACCCCGCGCGCTCGCTCGGACCGGCCATCGTGTCAGGCGTCTTCGAGGGACAGGCCGCATATTGGGTGGGACCGCTGGCCGGAGGCATGGCCGCGGCGCTACTCTACGATCGCCTCTTCCTCGCGCGCGACTCGTCGTCGACCGACGCCGTCCGCGCCATCGATTGATCAGCATCTCTGAATGTCCGAGCCGCATCAACCGCCTTCGCTGAACCGCGCCCGCGAACAGAAGATCAACGAGCTGTCGACGCACTTCGCCAACGACGACCTCTCGCTGGACGACCTCGAGCGCCGCATCGAGCGCGTTTACAAGGCGACGAGCGTCGCCGATCTCGAGCTCATCACCGCCGACCTGCGCGCGAGCGCGCCGCTCGTCGATCCGCGCGCGCTGCGTGCCGGAATGACGCCGCTTCGCGAAACGCCCTTGCCGCGCCGCGGCAGCGAGCAGAGTACGAGCCTCTCGCTCGGCGAAGAGCTTCCGCAGTCGCGGCTCATGTCCATCATGAGCTCGATGCGCCGCGTCGGCCGCTGGGCCGTGCCGCGCGATCTTCGCATGGTATCGGTGATGTCCGATACGCGCATCGACCTCACGAGCGCCGCGCTGCCCGTGGGCGGCGTCGTGAACATCGACATCACCGCCGTCATGGCGTCGGTGCGCATCATCGTGCCGCCGGGCATGCGCGTCGTGAGCGAGTTGCACTCGTTCATGGCCGACGTCGGCAGTTGGGCGGATGAACTCGACGACGGCGCCCTCGGCGCCGGCACGCCGATCGTTCGGCTGCGCGGCAGCGCCGTCATGGCCGACGTGAAGGTCAAGGTGCGTCGCCGAGACGAGCCGTACTCGGACGACGAGGACTGACGCGAGGCGGGTCGGTCCTTACGGACCGACCATGTATGCCTTGTCGTACCGCTCGATCGACTCCTCGATCACGCGCATCGCGACCTCGCTCTTCTCCCAGCCCGTGATCTGGACGCGCTTGCCCTCCAGATCCTTGTAGGTCGAGAAGAAGTACTCCACTTCCTTCAGCACGTGCTGCGGGATGTCCGCGATGTCGAAGAATTCGGCGTAGTACGGGTCGTTGAGGGCCACCGCCAGGACCTTGTCGTCCGGCTCGCCGCGGTCGAGCATGCGCAGCACGCCGAGCGGCCGGACGTCGATCATGCAGCCGGGGAAGGTCTGCTCCTTCACGAGCACCAGCACGTCGAGCGGATCGCCGTCCTCGTGCAGCGTGCGCGGGATCAGCCCGTAGTCGCCCGGATAGTGGACCGCGGAGTAGAGGACGCGGTCCAGCTTCATGATACCGGTTTTCTTATCGAGCTCGTACTTGTTACGGCTTCCGAAGGGAATTTCGATGACGGCCGTGACTTCTTCCGGCGGGTGCGGCCCCGGGGGAAGATCGTGCCAGTAGTGAATCATGCGATGGTGGAAGGCCGGTCGGCGGCCGTGTTCTCGTTGGGGCGCGTCATGGTGCCCTTGTAGGTCATCGGCGGCTCATCCACGCCGAAGTTCGTTTCGTTCAACTCGGCGATGCGGCGCATCTCCTCGTCGGTGAGATCGCGCAGATCGCTCGCCGCGGCGAATTCCGCCAGCTGCTCGTCGTCGTAGATGTTCGGCAGCGTCGTCACGACCAGCGGCTCGTCGAGCAGCCACCGGAGCGCCGCCTGGCCGAGGGTCATGTCGCGGGTGAGGAAGTCGAGCGTCTTCACCTTCTTCACGCCGTTCACCAGCCACGACCGCGGGCGATGCCGGCGGTGGTCGTTCTCCGGAAAGACCGTGTCTTCCGTGTACTTGCCCTCGAGCATCCCGGACGCGTGCGTCACGCGCACATTGAAGCAGCAGTTCGGGGCGTGCGCCTTCGCCGCCTCGAGCATCGCGGTGCCCGGATGCTGCTCGAGCACGTTCCAGATCATCTGGATCGTGTTGATCTCCGGCTCGCGTTCGACGAGTTCCACCGCCTCGTACAGCCAGCCGATGGCGGGCCCGAACGCGGCGCCCCACGCGCGAATCTTTCCTTCACGCTGCAGCTCCCGCATCGTGCCCCACAGCTCGGCGTCGCGCACGTGCTCCATCTTGGCGTTGTGGAGCTGGACGACGTCGATGTAGTCCGTCTCGAGGCGCTCGAGGCACTTGTCGATCGCGAAGCGGATGAAGGCCGGATCGGTGCGCATCGGCAGCTCGTTCTGGCCGCGGCGCGCCTTCTGGGCCTCTTCGTTGTAAATGTCGTAACCGACCTTGGTCCCGATCACGACGTCCTGGCGGCGTCCACGGAACGCTTCGGCGATCTGGCGCTCGGCGCGGCCGTTGCCGTAGGCGTCGGCGGCGTCGAAGAAGGTGACGCCGTGGTCGTCGTGCGCCTTGCGGAGCATGGCGATCGCTTCGGCGTCGGTCTTGTCTCCCCACCAGCCGGTGGAGATTGTCCATGTCCCGAACCCGACCTCGCTCACGCGAAGGTCGGTACCGGGGAAGACGCGGTATCTCATGCGGTCAAAGATAGCGGGGCGCGAGCCCCGACGTGGTTTGCGCTGCGGTGGGTTTGCATCAATTCAACCCTATACCGCCCGCCGGCCCGCGACTGTCGGGCGAACCACTTCACCCTCGTCGCCGAAGGCGTGCGATCGGCCGCTCGCCGATCGGTTCACTCGCGCAGCAGTTTCGCCGCCGCCCGCGCGAAGTACGTGAGAATCACGTCCGCCCCCGCGCGACGGATCCCGAGCAGCGAATCCATCATCGCCCGCTCGCCGTCGATCCACCCGCGCTCCGCCGCCGCCTGGATCATCGCGTACTCGCCGCTCACCTGATAGGCGGCCACCGGATAACCCGTCTCCCGCTTCACGCGCTGGATGATGTCGAGAAACGGCCCGGCCGGCTTCACCATCACCATGTCCGCGCCTTCCTCGATGTCCAGCGCGACCTCGCGAAGCGCCTCGTCGGCGTTCGCGGAATCCATCTGGTAGCTCCGCCGGTCCCCGAACTGCGGGGTCGACTCCGCGGCCTCGCGGAAGGGACCGTAGAAAGGTCCCGCATACTTCGCCGAATAGGCGAGGATAGCCGTCTCCCTGAACCCGCTCGCATCCAGCGCCGCGCGAATCGCGCCCACCCGGCCGTCCATCATGTCGCTCGGCGCCACGATGTCCGCGCCCGCACGCGCATGCGACACGGCCTCCTTCGCGAGCAGCTCGAGCGTCGCGTCGTTGTCGACGTCGCCACCCCGAATCACGCCGCAGTGGCCGTGTTCGGTGTACTCGCAGAGGCAAACGTCGGTGATCACGACGAGCTGCGGCACCTCGCGCTTGAGCGCGCGAATCGCCTGCTGCACCGGCGCGTCGTCGTTCCACGCCTCGGAACCGGTCGCGTCCTTCCGATCGGGAATCCCGAACAGGATGATCCCGCCGACGCCCAGCGATGCCGCCTCCGTCGCGTCTCGAACGAGCTCGTCGACCGACGTCTGGTCGACGCCCGGCATCGACCCAACCGGCTGGCGAACGCCGGTTCCCGAACGAACGAAAACCGGCAGCACGAGCTGCGAGGGTAGGAGCGTCGTCTCACGGACGAGACGGCGCAGCGCGTCGGTACGACGCAGACGACGTGGGCGATACGAGGGAAATGACGGCACGCTCAAAACCTAACCGCCACGCTGGGTCGGGATGCGGCAGCCATCACGCGCTCCTCTCGAAGGGCGGGAACCGTCCCCCACGCGATTCTCGCGTCCTACTCCGGTTGCGGTGACGGAACGGATCCGTTCGCCCGCAGTTCGCCTATGATCGCATCGCCGCCCCGCGAGCGGACCATGCTGCCGAGGGCTTCGCCGGTCGAAGCGGGAGCCTGCTCGTCGAGCGTTCGCTCGCCGCGGACGACCCGCGCCCCGTCGACGCTGGCGATGAACCCGTGCAGCGTCGCGACGCCCGCCGCGCGCACGACTGCCGCGCCGATGGGCACCTGGCAGCCGCCCTCGAGGCTCGCGAGAAACGCCCGCTCCGCCTCCACGTCGGTCATCGTGTGCCGATCGGCGAGCGGCGCGAACAGCGCACGCATCGCGGCATCCTCGCGCCGAATCTGAATCGCGATCGCCCCCTGCCCGGCCGCCGAAAGCCACGCCGGTGGATCGAGATACTCGTCGATGCGGTCGGCGAGGCCGAGCCGATGCAGGCCGGCGGCGGCGAGAATCGCGGCGTCGGCCGCCCCGTCGTCGATCTTGCGCACGCGCGTCGGCACGTTGCCGCGCAGATCCACGATGACGAGATCCGGACGCAGTGCCGTCAGTTGCGCGCGCCGCCGCAGGCTCGACGTTCCCACCCGCGCCCCCGCGGGAAGCTGCTCGATCGACCGCGCCCCGAGCGTCCGGTTCACGATCAGCACGTCCCGGGGATCCTCCCGCGGCAACAGCGCGACGAGCTCCAGCCCGTCCGGCATCTCCGTCGGCAGGTCCTTTAGAGAATGCACACAGCAGTGCACACGGCCGGCCGCGAGATCGTCCTCGAGCTCCTTCGTGAACAGCCCCTTGGCGCCGATTGCGCTCAGCGGCTGATCGAGCCGCCTGTCGCCGACGGTCTTGTACGTCGCGAGCTCGGACGTTACGCCGCGCGCCGCGAGCGCCTGCTGCACCTGGCGCGCCTGGAAGAGCGCGAGCTCCGACGAGCGCGTCGCGATGCGGATCGTCGTCACGCGCCCGCGCTCGCGAAAGACTCCACGATCGCCTCGACCAATCCGTCGATGGTCGACGTCGGCGCCTCGATCGCGACGTCCAGCCCGGCGTCGCGCGCCGCCTCGGTCGTGATCGGCCCGATCGACGCCGCCGGCACCCGCCGCGCGCGCTCCGCGCCCACGAGATCGACGAACGCCCGCACGGACGACGCCGACGTGAAGGTCGCCAGGTCGACGTCGCCGCGGTCCAGACGGGTCTTCAGAGAATCCGCATCGGTGCCGTCGACCACCGACCGATAGGCCGTCACGCGCTCCACGCTCGCGCCGGCGCCGATCAGGCCGCGCTCCAACGTCTCGCGCGCGCCCTCCCCCGCGACATACAGCACGCGCGCGCCGCGCACATCCTCGCGCGACCGCAGCGCGTCGAGCAGCCCCTCGGCGACGAACCGCTCGGGGACCACGTCGACCGCCAGCCCGCGCTGCAGCAGCGCGTCGGCCGTCATAGGACCGACCGCCGCGATCTTCACCCCGGCGAACGCGCGCGCATCGAGCCCCATCGCGCGCAGTGCGTCCCACGCGACCTGCACCGCGTTCTGGCTGGTGAACACGATCCAGTCGAACGCGGCGATGTCGCCCAGCGCGTCGCGCAGCCCCGCGAGATCACACGGCTCGATCCGCGTCGCCGGCATCTCGATCACCTCGGCGCCAGCCGCCGCGAGACGCTCGGTGAGCGCCGAGGCCTGCGCCTGTGCTCGCGTCACGACGATCCGCTTGCCGAACAGCGGACGGCGGTCGAACCACGCGATCTCTCCGCGCAGATCCACCACCAGCCCGATCACCGTGATCACCGGCGCGGTGAGCCCGGCCTCCCGAATCGCGTCGGCAAGTGTCGACACGGTTGCCGTGACCGTCCGCTGCCTGGGATGCGTGCCCCACTGCACCGCGGCCGCCGGCGTGTCGCTCGACATTCCTCCGGCGATCAGCGCCGCCACGATATTGGGCAGCGTCTTCACGCCCATGTAGAGCACGATCGTCCCGCCCGCCCGCGCCAGCGCCTGCCAGTCGACCGTCGTGTGATCCTTGGTCGGATCCTCGTGGCCCGTCACGAAGGTGACCGACGTCGCCGCGCCGCGGTGCGTGACGGGAATACCCGCATATGCCGGCGCCGCGATCCCCGCGGTCACGCCGGGCACGATCTCGAACGACACGCCCGCCTCGGCCAACGCTTGCGCCTCTTCACTGCCGCGCCCGAAGACGAGCGGATCTCCGCCCTTCAGCCTGACCACTCGTTTGCCTTCGCGACCGAGCCGCACGAGCAGCGCGTTGATCTCGTCCTGTTTCGCGGACTCCGCCGCACCGCCGCGCTTGCCCACGTCGTGCAGCTCCACGGCTGTCTCGCGCTCGGCGACGTTCGCGAGGGCGAGCAGCGCCGGATTGGCCAGCGCGTCGAACACGACGGCGTCGCATGTCACGAGCAGCTCGGCGCCGCGCAGAGTGAGCAGTCCCGGATCGCCCGGGCCGGCGCCGACGAGATAGACGATGCCGGTCATTCCGCTCCGTCGCGTTCGATCTCGCGACGATATCGCCGCTCGCGCGAGCGCAGCGAGATGCTGTACGCGATGTAGATCGCCGTGGCGATGACGTACGCCGCGGTCATGTACGAGGTCGTGTCGATCATGCGCCTGCCTCCAGCTGCGCCTGCACGCGCTCACGGAGCAGCGCGAGACGATAGCGTCCGCGTACGAACGCGATTGCCAGCACGGTGAATACCACGAAGCTCGAGAGAAACGTCACGAGCATCTCGTCCGACATCTTCGGCTTGCCCGGCTGCAGGGCGACCGGCATCGGATGGATGCGCGCCTGGAACAGGTACACGCTGAGATGGATGAACGGGATGAGCAGCGCGCTCAACACACCGAGCACCGCGGAGTAGCGCGCGCGCTGGTGCTCCTCGTCGATGGCGCCGCGCATCACGAGATATCCGGCGACCACGAACCAGAGGAACAGCGCCAGCGTGAGCCGCATCTCCCACCATACCCACCACGCGCCCCAGATCACCCGCGCCCAGATCGCGCCCGTCGTCAACCCGACGGTCAGAAAGACCAGCGCGACTTCCGCGCACGCCTCTCCCAGACGGTCGGCGCGCTCGTCGTGCAGCCAGAGATACACGATCGACATCAACGCCATCACGCCGATCGCGAAATACGCCGGGAGCCACGCCGCGATGTGCACGTAGTAGATCTTCTGCGCATTGCCCTGCATCGCATCCATCGGCGTGAACAGGATGGCGCGGACGTAGAGCGCGACGACGCCGAGAACGGCGAGCCAGAAGAACCAGTCCAGGACCGGCTTCACCTCGGGCGATGCGCGCTCGTTCGTCGCGCGCGAAACAGGCGGGGTCATTCTTCCAGTGTGTAGGGAAAGGCGAGCGTGCACGCGACGACGAACACCACGTCGAACGCCACGAGCAGATTCAGATAGGGACGCGCCGAGCTCGCCGGCGCCCCCGATATGATACGCGAGGTCGCGGCCGCCGCGCACATCAACAACGGCACAAAGAAAGGCAAGCTGAGCATCGGCAGCAACAACTCCGCGAGCCGCGTGTTCACCGCCATCGCGCTGAACAGCGTCCCGATCGCCACGATGCCGAGCACCGCCAGGAAGAGAATTCCGCTTACCGCGAGTATCGCCGACGCGATGTGCAGATTGTAGAAGACGATCAGCGCCGGCAGCGCGACCGCCTGCAGCGCGCAGAGAAAGACGAGATTCCCGATCGCCTTGCCGAGGTAGATCGATTCGCGGCTGATCGGTGAGATGAGCAGCGCGTCGATCGCGCGATCGTGCTCCTCGATCCCGAACGACCGCTGCAGCCCGAGCAGCGCCGAGAAGGTCAGCACGACCCACAGCACCCCCGGCGCGCGATCCGCCGCGGTGACGATCGATTCGTCCCACGTGAAGTAGAAGATCGCCAGCGCCAGCACCGCGAAGACGACCGCCGAGAGAAAGGCGGTCCGCGTGCGAAATTCGATCGTCAGATCCTTTCGCGCGACCAGCCATGCCGCGCGCAGCGTACCCGGCGGCGTCACGCCGGCACGACCATCGTCCGATACATCGACTGATACTCCACGCGGTCGACCCCCGCGCAGTCGTCGAGCCGCACGATCTTCCCCGCCAGCATCACCGCCGCGCGCGTCGCGACCTCGAGCCCTTCGTCGATGTTGTGTGTCACGAGCACCAGCGCCGCCTGCGCGTGCCGCAGCAGGCGGAGCATGTCGGTGAGCGCCGCGCCGCCCGCCGCATCGAGCCCCGTGTACGGCTCGTCGAGCAGCACGACCGACGGCTCATGCACGATCGCCCGCGCGATCGACACGCGCTGCTGGAGGCCGCGGCTCAACGCGCGCACCGGCGTGTCGCGGCGGTCGAGAATGCGCATCCGCTCGAGGGCCCGCCGCGCGGCGGCGGCCGGATCGCTCACCCCATACAGCTTCGCCGCGAACTCCACATTCTCGGCGGCCGTCAGTGCGCGATAGAGCATGCTCTGATGCGAGATCAATCCGACGTGCTGGCGAACATCGGCGTCGTCGCGCGCCGATTTGCCCTCGACGCGAACCGATCCCTTCGTCGGGCGCAGCAGACCGGCGATGACCCGAAGAAGCGTGGTCTTGCCGGCACCGTTCGGGCCGAAGAGCGCGAGGCAATCTCCCGGGGCGAGTGTGAGGTCCACGCCATCGACAGCGCGCCGTCGCCCGAATGCACGGACGACGCCCTGCAGCTCGACGGCCGGAGAAGCGGAAGGCATTGCTAAAAATAGCTTTGAGGCGTGGGCAGGGGACGAGCCTGCCTGGTATGGGGTGGGGAGCAGGGGGGTGGGAGTGACGCTCCTTGCGTCGTGTGGGGTCGGGAGCTGGGAGGCGTGCGTCGTGTGGGGTCGGGAGCAGGGAGGTGGGAGTGCCCGCCGTTTCGGTCGCACTCCCACCCCCCTGCTCCACACCCCCTACTCTCTCCCGCCTCGCCCGGCCAGCCCTACGCCGGTATTATCCCCCCATGAGCGAAATCGACGCCCTCCTCAAGGAAAACCGGAAGTTTCCGCCCTCCGCGGAATTCCAGCGCGACGCGCTGCTCTCCGACGCCGCGGTGTACGACCAGGATCCCGAGTCGTTCTGGGCCGCCGAAGCCGAGAAGCTCCAATGGTTCTCGCGGTGGACGACCGTCTGCGACTGGAAACCGCCCCACTCCCAGTGGTTCGTCGGCGGCAAGATCAACATCTCCGTCAACTGCATCGACCGGCACATCGCCGGCCCCACGCGCAACAAGGCCGCGCTGATCTGGGAAGGAGAGCCGGGCGATCGACGCACGCTCACCTACTGGGACCTCTACGTCGAGGTCCAGAAGTTCGCCAACGTCCTCAAGAAGCTCGGCGTTCGGCGCGGCGACCGGGTGGCCATCTACATGCCGCTCGTCCCCGAAGTTGCCGTGGCGATGCTCGCCTGCACGCGCATCGGCGCGATCCATTCCGTGGTATTCGGCGGCTTCTCCCCCGAATCCCTCCGCGACCGCATCAACGACTCCGAGTGCAAGGTCCTCATCACCGCCGACGCGGGCTATCGCCGCGGATCGGTCGTGCCGCTCAAACGCAACTCGGACAAGGCGATCGAGGAGTGCCCGTCGATCGAGCACGTCGTCGTCGTGCAGCGACGCCCCGGCGCCGGCGGCGATGAAGCGTTCGCCGAAATGAAGGAAGGCCGCGACCACTGGTGGCACCGCCTCATGGCCGCCGCCGACGCTCGCTGCGAGCCCGAGCAGATGGACGCCGAGGACGTGTCGTTCATCCTCTACACGTCCGGCACCACCGGAAAACCCAAAGGCATCGTCCACACGACGGCCGGCTACCTGCTCGGCGTCACCGCCACGACGAAGTACGTCTTCGATCTCAGGGACGACGACGTGTTCTGGTGCACCGCCGACGTCGGCTGGATCACCGGCCACTCGTATCTCGTCTACGGCCCGCTCGCCAACGGCGCGACCTGCGTGATGTACGAGGGCGCCCCAGACTGGCCGGAGAAGGACCGGTTCTGGGCCATCTGCGAGCGCTACGGCGTGACGGTCCTCTACACCGCGCCGACCGCGATCCGCGCATTCATGAAGTGGGGCGACCAGTGGCCCGCCAAGCACGACCTGTCTCGCCTCCGGCTGCTCGGCTCCGTGGGCGAGCCGATCAACCCCGAGGCCTGGATCTGGTACCAGCAGAAGATCGGCGGCGGACGCTGCCCGATCGTCGATACCTGGTGGCAGACCGAGACCGGCGCGATCGTCATCTCACCGCTGCCCGGGATCACGGCGACCAAACCCGGCAGCGCGACGATGCCGCTCCCCGGATACAGCGCCGCGCTCCTCGACGCGAATGCCAGGGAAATTCCCGTTGGCGGCGGCCTCCTCGCGCTCACGAAGCCCTGGCCGTCGATGCTCCGCACGATCTGGGGCGACGACGACCGGTACGTGCAGACCTATTTCTCGAAGTGGCCCGGACGCCCGGACCTGTATTTCCCGGGCGACGGCGCCAAGCGCGACGAGGACGGCTATTACTGGATCCTGGGCCGCGTCGACGACGTGCTCAACGTCGCCGGCCATCGCATCGGCACGATGGAAGTCGAATCGGCGCTGGTCGAGCATCCCGCCGTGGCCGAAGCAGCCGTCGTCGGCAAGGCGCACGAGCTGAAGGGGCAGGCACTCGCCGCGTTCGTCACCCTGCGCGAGGGGTTCAAGCACAACAGCGAGCTGGCGCAGGAGCTCAAGTCGTTCGTGGGCGAGAAGATCGGCGCCATCGCCAAACCCGATGACATCCTGTTTTCGGCCGATCTGCCGAAGACGCGGTCGGGCAAGATCATGCGGCGATTGTTACGCGACATCGCAGAAGGTCGTGCTTTGGGGGACACGACGACCCTCGCCGATCCGAACGTCGTCGCATCGCTCAAGGAGCAGTACGAGTCGCAGGAGACGTGACGAGGCGGGCGGGGGGCGGCTGGAACTCGCCGCCCCCGGTCACGCCCTCGGGCGGGAAGCGATGCGGCATCCCGGATCGGATTGGCAGAAGTCGAAGTGCGCTGGTCCCGACTGGTATGAACCGTGCCCCTATCCGGGACACTCTCAACCGCAGACCCCATGTTTGCCTTTCTTCGCCGACTGTTTCCTGAACGAATCTTCCGCCGCAAGCTCGAGCCCGCCGCCGAGCGTCGCATGCGCCTCGCGCAGGCCCGCGCGGAGGAAGCCATCATCCGGGCGCACGTCGACAACGCGCTCATGTTCGTGGATACGCTGGCGGAGGACCTAACCTTCGATCGGGCGATCGACAGTTACATCCGCGAGATGGCGATCCCCGAACCGCTCGCGAGCACCGTGGCGACGCGAACGCTGGTCGTCCTGGGTCAGGACCTCGTCCCGTACCGCAAACGCGCCCGCGAGGAGAATGGCGGCGCGGCAGAGGGCGTCGAGGAAAAGCCGAAACTCCGGCTGAATGACGCCCAGCGTGCCCAGTCGGCCAATCGGACGATCAAACGAGCCTGACCGGGTCGGGCCCGCAGTAACCGGTCCACCGCCGCTTCGCCGGGCCGCTGGTCGCCGGGCCGCGAGCCGTTAGCCGAGCCGTTAGCCGAGCCGATAGCCGAGCCGATAGCCGAACGCCGGGAGCGCGACCGTTAGCCGCAGCCGGCGCACAGCCGTTGACCGCGTCCGATCGCCGCAGCCGCGAGCAAGCCATCACCGGCAGCCGGGTGTCGAGCCGTAAGCCGATGTCGAAGCCGTCAGCCGTCGGCCGATGTCAAAGCCGTCAGCCGACGTCGAAGCCGATGGCTGTCAGCCGGCAACCCTAGTCTCTCGCCAATCGACCAGTGCGAGGATGAACAGGATGAGCACCATGGCCGCACTGAATAGACACCATTCGCACCATGCGTGGATGACGAACGCTTCGAGATAGTTCAGCCACGCCGTGAAAAGCGCCCCCCAGCCCGCGAGCAGCAGCATGCCGAGCGACAGCCCGCGCGACTCCGCATACCGCTCCTGCATCCCCAGCAGCGATAGGGCCAGCATCAACGCGTAGAACCCCAACCCCCAGGTCGCCACCGGCAGGCCGAGGAACACCGACCAGCGGCTCGTCTGCACCTGCTCGCACGAGCTGACCCCGCACGCGAGCGTCCCGATCTTTCCGAACTTGTACAGCGTGAGGTAGGCGCCGAGAAACAGCCCGAGCAGGCTGATCAGCGCCATCCACATGCGTCTCGTCATTCGCCAGGCGTCTTGACGCCTTTCGCCGAATCAGCGGACGGTGCCGCGGGCGACGCCTTCATCTGCGCCAGCTTCTGGTCGACGATCCGCTTCAGGTCGTCGTACGAGAGGAATTCCGAGATCTGCTGATCGCCGATCAGGAAGGTCGGCGTGCCGGGAAGATTCCGCGACGTAGCGAGCTGCCAGTGCGCCTGCACCTTCGGCTTCGTGCGCTGCTCGTCGATGCACGCGTCGAACTTGGCCTTGTCGGGTACGATCGGCTCGCCGATGCGCTTGAGCACCTTGTCCGGGTTGCTGGTCGCCTCGCCGTCCCACTGATCCTGCGCATTGTAGATCGCATCGTGCATCTCCCAGAACTTGCCCTGTTCGTCCGCGCAGGCCGCGGCGATCGAGGCATTCCAGGTGTTGCGGTGCATCTCGAGTGGGAAGTCGATGTAGCGCCAGCGGATCACTCCCGTATTCACGAGCCGTGCGCGAACATCCGGCTCCGTCAGCGTCGCGAAGCGGCCGCACTGCGGGCACTCGAAGTCGCCGAACTCGGTCACCTCGATCGGCGCCGACGGACTGCCCATGACGTAGCCCTGCGACTCGACCTTCGGGAGCGTCGGATCATAGGCAACTGTTTGCGTCTGCTTGGGCCGCGACGTCAGATAGCCGAGCGCTCCAATGCCGACGATGGCGATCAGGGCGACGACCAGGTAGAACGCCCGGTTCGTCGGCTGCTTCGCGCTCTTTACAGATCCGGCCTTTCGTCCTCGTCCGGACTCCACTCGCTTTTTTGCCATGTCGATTCGTCTAGTTCCTGGGCGTCGCGGACGATCCGCCGATGATCGGCGATCTCCGGAGTGTCGTAAGTGATACGGACTTCGTAGTGAAACAGCTCGCTCCGGACGTCGCCGATGAGCTTCATGAGCTCGCTGGCTTGACTGAGCAAGGCGCCTCGGCGGTCGAGTTCCTCGATCCGCCGCGCGAGCGCTCGAAGCAACTCCTCGAGGTTCCGCGCCCGGCCGTCGTCGTACGTCTGGTCCGACATGCAGCTAAAGATGCTATGATGGTGTGGAGGTTGCCAACGAGCACGGGGAATGAACCTGGGGGCCCGGAGTGCGGCCCCCTCCAGAACCCGATTTCCTTTTGTCACTCTGAGCGCAGCCGAGGAATGGAGCGGATGGAGCCCGGTACGGAGTGCGTCCGTACGACCGTCATTCTGCCCTCGTCAACTCCCAGCGCCCTGCCCCATACCCCTCACGACGATGGACGCTGACCAACTCCGAATTCCCGTGGGTCCCGGCTCGATGCACGTCGAACGCTACGGCCACGGCGGCGCACCGATCCTCCTCGTACACGGCTTTGGCACCTGCAGTTTCCTCTGGCGGAACGTCGGGCCCACGCTCGCTCTCGCCAACCGCACCGCCTTCGCCGTCGATCTCTTCGGCTACGGGGAGTCGGACCGTCCCTTCGACGCGCAGTACGGCATAGCGGCCCAATCCGACTACCTCGACCGCGCGCTCACCGCGCTCCGCCTCTCCAAGGCGACGGTGGTCGGCATCGATCTCGGCGGTGCTGTGGCGATGCATCTCGCCTACAACCGCCCGGACCGCATCGACCGGATGGTCCTGGTCAATCCGATCGCCTTCGACGACGTGCCGGCGGAGGACATCAAGACGATGCAGCGCAACACGGCGCGCTTCGCCTTTCAGATCTCGCGCGGCGTGCTCGGCGCCGCCCCGCTCATGCGCGACCTGCTCGAGCGCAGCGTCGCCGATCCGCAGGACATGCCCGACCCTCTGGTCGCTCGGTATCTGGCCCCGTACGTCGGCCAGGAGGGGCTCAACCACCTGCTGGCGCTGGCCCGCGCGGTCGACGAAGAGGACATGCTCGACGTCGAGCTGAATCAGATCGACTGCCCGACGCTGATCGTCTGGGGCGATCAGGATCCGTTCGTCAGCCCAAAGCTCGGCGACCGTCTCGCCGACACCATCCCCGGAAGCCGCCTGATGCGTCTGCCTGGCACTGGCCGCCTCGTGCCCGAAGAGGCGCCGGAGACCCTCACCAATATCATTCTCGAATTCGTGGGTGCTGCTGGCATGGTGGCCAGGACGGATTGAGCCGTCGCGGGGTGGCACAACAAACGCTATGAGCTATGCGTATGGAGCGTTAGATTGCGGTGGTTTCCCCCTCCTAACCTTTCCTACATGGCCAAACAGCAGAAACGGACGGTCAAAGCTCCGGCGACGCCTTCGCCCTTCGAGGAAGCGCGCGACGAGCTGTTCCAGCATATCATGCGGTGCGGTGTAGTCGGTTCCGAGCCTGAACATCAGGCTGAGTGGTTCGATGCGACGATGACGTACATGACGGACCGCTACCCGGAGCTGAACGCCGAGCAGATCGGCGAGCTTCGCAAGCTGGGAGAGCGGTTCTCGCAGCCGCCCAAGAAGCGCGACGACACAGCAGCCGCTTGAGTTCATAGAAAGAAAGAGCGCCCTCGGACCTCCGAGGGCGTTTTCGTTTGTGGAACGCCGCTCTCGCGACTCCGTTCAGCGACGCCGAAGCTGCGTGGTCCGGAGCACGACGCCGACGCGTACCCCACCACCCAGTCCGACCTGAAGCGCGGGCGCCAGACCAGATCGCTGTCGCCCTTCGACGTCGATCACCGCGGTCAGGTAGGGCCGAACACGCTCGCCCGTCTCGTACGGCACGCTCACTCCTCCGCCGAGTGAGAGCGCGACGGGCGTCTGCCGCAGCGGGTCGAACAGGAAGCGCGCGATCAGGTCGGTGCGCCCGCTGAGCGTCGTCTCGCCGTGGTCCCATCGCGGACCGATCGCGCCGATCGCCGCGACGCGCACGTACGTGCCTGCCGGGATCGTGAGCCCTGCCCCGGCATGAACAGCCGTTCCACGCCCCTGAATCGCATCCAGGCGATACTCGGCGTACGGCGGAGGGACGACTCCCGTCTGCGCCCGCACGGAAGCGCCGCTGACTCCGAGCACCGCAGCCATGACGAACGCGTGGACGTACCGGCGGTTCATCGCGCGCGCGCCCGCCACAGAGCCAGCGTGTAGTCGACGATCGAATACGCGGAAGCCAGTCCGACGAGCCAGAGACACGGTGTGACGATCCACGGCAGCCGGAGCAGGCCCACGAACGTCACGAACTGCAGGACCGTCACGACCTTCCCTGAGACGCGCGCCTTGAACTCCACCGGCTTGAGCCAGCTCACCACCCGCGCGACCAGAAAGCCGATCGCCGTCATGATGTCTCGCGAGATCATGACGAAATAGCCGACCGTCGACAGTTCACCGGTGAAGAGAAAGGTCGACACGGCGACGAGAGCGAACACGCGATCGGCGATCGGATCGATCAGCGCGCCCCAGCGCGACGTCACCTTTGCGCGGCGGGCGATCCAGCCGTCCAGGACGTCGGTGAGCCCCGCGAGCGCGACGAGAAACAGACGTGTATTCGCGTCGTCCGTCAGGACGAACGCGACGGCGAGCAGCACTCGCGACGACGACAGGATGTTGGGAACGGCGCGTAACCCGGCGCGCGAACCGGTGCCGATCGCACGCGTCGGAGCCATGCTGCAAAGTAACTGTGAGCTACGCGCTTGCCACCACTTCGGGGCTTCCCTAGGTTCGCCGCATGACGCCCTCCCGCTCTGTCCGCCACATCCGTTTCGCTGGGGACCTCCCATGCCGTCGGTGATCGAGCTGCTCAAACAGGTCGTGATCTTCCGCGATCTCGATGACGCGGAGCTGGCACAGATCGCCGACGTCTGCAAGGAGGAGGAGTTCGTCGCCGGCGAATACATCTTTCGCGAGGGCGAGAGCGGAAATCGGCTGTACCTCATCGTGAGCGGCGAGGTGCGGATCAGCCGCGAGGTGCCAGGCAGCGGCGAAGAGGCGCTGGCGGTCCTCAAGCCGGGCGCCATGTTCGGCGAGATGGCCGTCTTCGATCGGAGCGAGCGCTCGACCGACGCGATCTCCAACGGAGGCACCGTTGCGCTCACGATCAGCCGGGCCGATTTCGAGATGCTACTCGAGTTCAACCGCGATCTGGCGTACAAGGTGCTGTGGTCGGTAGTGCGCGTGCTCTCGTCGCGGCTGCGCTCGACGAACGATTCGCTCCGGACGTTCCTCGCGATGTCGATGTTCTGACCGGCGACACCGGACACTCTCGAATCCATGGTGATGGAATCGGACGCGATGCGCGCCGGCGGGCGGCGGCTCGCGGACCGCACGCATGCGCATCTGACCGCCGAGTTCTCGGGCGTGCCGCTCGAGCAGCTGCGCGATGCCCCGCTCCTGGGCGGACTCCTGATCGCCGCCGCCAGTGCGGCCGGCTTCAGCCTGAGCGGCGTCCCGATCGTCCGTGACTACCCCGGGGGCGTGTCCGCGGTGGTGCTGCTCGAGCAGGGGCACCTCACCGTGCATGCGATCCCCGACCGGCAGCTTCTGCTGTTCGACGCGGTCGCGCCGGGTTCGCACGACTTTCGCAAAGCGTTGGACGTTCTATCGCGCCGGCTGACCGCGCGCGACGTCAGGACGGACACCCGCCCACGCGGATGAGAACTCTTCTAGCGCCGGCGCACCTCGCGCTGACGGTCATCATTCTGATCTGGAACATCGTCCTCGCCGGACGGATCGCCCAGAATAGCCAGTCGCCGAAAGGCTTTCAGGCGGTCTCGGGACTCTGCGCGCTGCTCGTGCTCCCGGCGCTGCTGTTCACGCTCGCGACGTCGACGATCATCACCGGACGCGCCGTCGCGACGATGGACTGGCTCTGGCCCGCGATCCTCGTGCTCTTCGCCGTTCAGGCGATCTATGCGTTGACGCGACGCCTGGTGAACCCCTTCTGGGGCGTTCCGATCATGGTGTACAACATCCTGATCGCGACGATCGGCGTGGTTCGGTTCATGGTCGCGCACGGACGCGCCCCGATCGATCCGCTCGTGGCTCTGCTCGCGGCACAGAGCACGGCGATGGTCTTCGCCGGAGGCACGTCGGGCGTGCTCGCGTCGCCGTTCTACCTCAACATGCCGATGGTGTCGCCGGCGTTTCCCGCGCTGCGCAAGCTCACGGCGTCGTTCCGCGCGTTCATGACCGTCTACGCGATCATGTGGACGGTGTTCATCCTGGCGATCGGACTGCCGCGCGCCGTGGTCCAGCTTCGCAACTACGACGCACACCGGCGAGACCAGTTGCGCGAGCGGCCGAACGCCGACTTCGCGATCGGCGTGAAGATCCTGCCCGACGTGCGGACGCCGCCGCCCGCCCCGGCCATCCGCAGCGACTCGGCGCTGCTGGATACGCTCGACGTCGACGCCATCGCGGCGGTCGTCGTCCCCGGCGCGACGAAGCTCGCCATCGATTCGCTCGCGAAGATCGTCGACCCGTCGCGTCGCGGTGCCCGGCCGCTCATCGTCATCCTCGGCTATCGCGGCACGCTGCTCCCCGAGCTGCGGAAGGTTCCGCTCGACGAGCGCACACGGCTCGCAACGCTTCAGCAGGTCGTCGAGCGTCTACATCCGAACGTGGTGCTCCCCGCCGAAGATCCGTACGGGTCGGGGGAACGTGCGGTCGGCAATCTGCCGGTCGCGCGATGGACGTCGTATCTCACCGAGGCGGCGCGCGTGGCCAAGCGGGCATACCCGGCGGTGAAGGTCGGCGTCGCCGCGTCGGCCTACACGCGCGCCGACAGCGCGCTCTATGCGTGGGCCGCGTCGCCGTCGTCACCGATCGACATCGTCGGCTTCTCGTTCTTCCCGTCGCCCTATGTCGGCGGGGGAATTCAGGCGGACACCCGCACGGCGGATCGATGGATGCGCGCGACGCCGCCCAGGAAGCCGCACTGGGTGTTCGCGACGGGGGGCTTCCCCCTCGCCTATGGTGAGCGCAGTCAGTACAACGCGGTCTGGGAAGTCATGGCCTGGGCGACGGACCATCCGATCATCCAGGGGCTGATCGTCTACGAGGCGGGCGACTACGGCCAGGCGCGAGGCCTGCGGGCCCCCAACGGGCGCGTTCGACCGGTGGCGACCGGCGTGATCCGCGCGATCAACGGCTTGCGGGAGTCGGCCAAGTAGCGCGTTGGCGCGATCGAGTCGGTAGGTTCGCCTCCCGGGCGCGTCGTCCGCAGCGTTCCGCGCGCCTCGTCCATATCGTAGAATGACGCACGCTGATGCGCCCACCTCCCCCCAACGAATCGACGATGCACCGCCGCGACTTCCTCATCGACCTCACGCGCTACGCCGCGCTTGCGTCCATCGTGCCCAACGACTGGCGCGTCGTTCACCGCCCGCGCTTTGCCGACGACCCCTTCGCCCTCGGCGTCGCTTCCGGAGATCCCACCAGCACGAGCGCAATTCTCTGGACGCGTCTCGCGCCCAGGCCCCTCGAGCCGATGGGCGGCATGTCCGGCCTCAAGGCGATGGTCACGTGGGAAGTGGCCGACGACGACAAGTTCACGAAGATCGTGAAGGAAGGCCGCGCGACCGCCGCACCTGAACTGGGCTTCAGCGTGCACGTCGACGTCACCGGACTCGCGCCCGACCGGTGGTATTTCTACCGCTTTCGCAGCGGAGAGGCGACGAGCCCGGTCGGCCGCGTGCGTACGACGCCGGCGGCGGGCGTGCGCAAGCCGTTCACCTTCGCCTTCGCGTCCTGCCAGCATTACGAGCAGGGGCTCTATACGGCGCACCAGCACATGGCGCGCGAGAACATCGACTTCGTCGCGTTCCTCGGCGACTACATCTACGAGGGCGGGCCGACGCCGACCGCGGTGCGCACGCACGCGAGCGCCGAGGCGATGACGCTCGACGGATATCGCGGGCGGTACGCGCAGTACAAGACCGACCCCGCGCTCCAGGCGGCGCATCTCACCTGCCCCTGGATCGCCATCACCGACGACCACGAAGTCGACAACAACTACGCCGACCTCAATAGCGAGAACGGATTCGAGTCGGTCGAGTGGATGCGCAACCGGCGGGCGGCGGCGTACCAAGCGTGGTGGGAGCACCAGCCGGTACGCACCCCGCGCGCGAATTCCTGGGCCGATCTCGTCATGATGCGGCGCATGGACTGGGGTGATCTCGCACGCTTCCATTTCCTCGACGGCCGCCACTATCGCAGTGCGAAGTCCTGCGACGACGGAACGAAGACGGTTCCCTGCGGCGATTGGGACGATCCGAAGCGGACGATGCTCGGCCCGGATCAGGAGAAGTGGTTGAGCGACGGCCTCGCCACGTCGAAGCATCACTGGCAGATCCTCGCGAATCAGGTGATGCTTGCGCCGTTCGACAGCCGCCCCGGCCCCGAGCGCGCCTACAGCATGGATCAGTGGAGCGGCTACCCCGCGGCGGGCGAACGTCTGCTCACGTCCATCGCGCGCTACGCGCGGAATCGCACGATCACGATCAGCGGCGACATTCACTCGAGCTGGGTGAATGAGCTTCACGAGCACTTCGGGCGCGACGACACACCCATCGTCGGCGCGGAATTCGTGGGGACGAGCGTGGCCTCCGGCGGCGACGGCTCGGAGCAGCCCCGGTACGTGACCACCGCGCTGCCCGACAACCCGCACATCAAGTGGCAGAACAGCCGGCGCGGCTACGTGGTCTGCAACGTGACCGAGGAGGCCGCGACCGCGGACTACCGCACGGTGCAGTACGTGAGCAAACCCGACGCGCCGATCGCCACACCCACGCGGTGGCGCACCGAACACGGACGACCGGGCATTACCAAGGCCTGAACTCCTTCGCTCGAGTTCAGCGCGGCGTCAGGACCGAGCGATGTGATGGTAATGGACAGCCGGCGCCGCGGAACGGTCTGAGCCGCGACGCCGTCCGTCTCAGACCCTCTTGCCGACTCCGCGCACGATCCCCTCGACACGCCGCCGCTGATCGAAGAAGTCGACCGCGACCTTCTGCATCGACTCCGCCGTCACCGCGCGAATGCTCGTCTCGTACGACGCCAGCTCGCCGAGCGATCCGAAGAGAAACGCGTCGACCATGTCGGCGAGCACCGCGCCGCCATTCTGCTGACGAATGGCGTGCGTGCCGATCGCGTAGGTCTGCGCGCGCGTGAGCTCCTCTTCCGTCACCGGCTCATCACGCAGCCGCCGGAACTCGGCGAGCAGCCCGTCGCGCGCGGCCTCTTCCTGTTCGGGTGAGGTCGCGATGTAGGCGCCAAACGTGCCCGCGAGCCGACGTTCCACGGAAAACGCCTGTACGGTGTAACAGAGCGAGCGCTTTTCACGGAGCTCGTCGAAGAAGCGTCCACCAAGACCGCTGGCGATGGCCGCGATCATCTCGGCGCTGAAGCGCAGCTCGTCGTTGCGCGCCGGACCGGGGAACAGCATCGCGAGCGCGGTCTGCGCGCGATCGCGCGTTTCCGCGACTGTGGTGATCGTCGCCGGCCACGACGGCGCGACCAGCGACGGCGCTTCGACGTGCGTCAGCTCCGCGAACGCACGCGCGGCGACGGCTGCCAACTCGTCCGGATCGCGGTCGCCGACGAGCGCGATCACCGACGATGACGTCAGCGCACGGTCGGCATGCCAGCGACGAACGTCGTCGCCGCGAATGCGCGACAGCGAATCCTCGGTGCCGAGCGCGGGTGAACCATATGGATGTCCCGCGAAGGCTGCTTGATTGGCGAGCCGCATCGGAAAGCGATACATGTCGTCGCGCAGAGCGACGACGTCGGCCAGCGCGATCGCGCGCTCGGTGCCGAGCGCTTCGTCGGTAAGCGTCGGGTGCTGCGCAACGTCGGCCAACAGCTCGATTGCCGCCGATGCCTGCGCCGACGGGACCGAAATCGACCACCCGAAGCTCTCGGCGCCCGCGGCTCCGGTAACGCTGCCGCCGAGCAATTCGCCTTCTTCCGCGATCTGTAAAGCGGTGCGCGTCGTCGTGCCTTTGAGCGCGGTGCGCACCATGAGCGTCGAGAGGCCGGCGAGCGCGGAGTCCTCCTGCGCGGCACCGCCCATCATGTAGACGCCGGCATGCACGAGCGGTGCGCCTGGTTTACGTCGCACGAGGATCGGGACGCCGTTCGTCGTGCGATACACGCGCACCCCGTTTTCTTCGCGCTCGAATACGGGCTTCGGCGCGGCCGCGAGCACGTGCGCCTTGTACGGCGCCGCGGCCGGCAACGGTTCCGGACGCTTCTCGTCCAGAAGATTGCGCATCTCGTCGGCCGACGACGCGATCGCGGCGGACATCGCCGGACGATAGATGGCGATGCCGGCATTGTCCGGATCGAGATAGCGATTCGCGGCATTCACGACGTCGTCGCGTGTCGCGGTCATCAGGCGCTCGAAGTATCGATCGCCCATACGCCAGTCGCCGAGCGCTTCCCATTCGGCGAGGAAGTTGGCTTGCCCTTCCATGTCCTCGAGACGACGGACCCACTGCGATTCGTAGATGCGCTTCGCCCGCTCGATCTCGAGTTCCCCGATCTCGCCGTCGCGCACCGCGCGCAACTGATCCCACGTCGCGCGGGCGGCGTCGAGCGTGTTTTCCGGCTGCGTCTCCGCGTGCACGACGAAGACGCCGATCTCCGTCGGCGTGTAGTTGTACGCGGAGATCGATGACGCGAGACGACGCTCGCGAACGGCGCGATAGAGGCGCGACGCTCGCCCGCCGCCGAGTACGACGGCGAGCAGATCGAGCGCGGCGGTGTCAGGATGCGTCGTGCCGGGCGTCCGCCAGCCGAATGCGAGCTGCGTCTGGCCGATGTCGCCCGTCCACGCGCGATAACGGAAGCCCGCGACGCCCTCCTCGCTCGGGCCGCGGTTGCGCTGCGGTTCTCCGGGCGGCAAGGAGCCATACTTCTCGTGCACGAGCTTCATCGCCTCGTCGACGTCGATGTCGCCGACGATCGACAGCACCGTGTTGCCGGGATGATAGAAATTCCGGTAGAAACCGACGAGCGCGTCGCGCGTGAGCTCGCGGAGCCCCGGATCGCGGCCGATGCGCCACCGACGGATGCGATGGCGGTCGTGCAACAGCTCGTACAGCGTTTCGGTGACGACCGCGCCCGGGTTGTCCGCCTTGCGCTTCGCTTCCTGGATGATGACCTCGAGCTCGCGGGCGAGCTCGTCGGCGTCGATCAGAGAACGCGCATATGCGTCCGCCTGTACGTCGAGCCCCGCCGCGAAGCCCGACGCGGGCAGCACCGTGTAGTAGCTGGTGTGATCGTAGATGGTGCCGGCGTTGAGATAACCACCGACGGCCTTCGTCTGCTTCGCGATCTCGCCGACGCCGCGGGTGGGCGTGCCCTTGAAGTACATGTGCTCGAGCACGTGGGCGATGCCGACGATGTCGTCCGTCTCATCGAAATAGCCGGCGCTCACGTACGTGACGATTGCGACGACCGGCGCCGAGCGATCGCGCCGCACCAGCACGGTGAGACCGTTGGAGAGGCGCGTGCGAACGACCGACGCGGCGTCGATCGTTGGAAGTGCTTCTGGAGTTGTCACCGCGGGATTGAGGCGCCTGGCGGAACCTGTGCGGGCTGACCCGTGTTGGCGCTGGCGACGCACGAAGACCAGGGCCCGGGGCCAGCGCGATTGATGAACGTCTGGGCTTCCTGGGTGCGACCAAGCCGATACAGCGCGCAACCGAGGTAGCCCTGCGACGTCTTGTCGGTGGGATCGGCCTGCACGGCGCGCACATAGAACCGTCGCGCCAATTCGGCGTTCCCCTGTTGGAGCAGGTTCGCGCCCATCTCGCGCAGCGCGACCGCGCTGTTCGGGTCGGCTTCCAGCGCGAGCTGCAGCTCGTTCGACGCGAGCGAGAAGTTGCCGACCTCACGGGCCATGCGCGCGAGGTACACGTGCGGCAGCGCGTCCTTGGGGTTCTCGCGAACCGCCTTGTTGAAGGCGCTGATCGCCACCTCGCGCTGCCCACGCTGATAGGCCGCGACGCCGTCGTTGAGGGCACTGGTGCCACGCGGGCCGAACATCAGCCATCCGCCGATCGCCAGAATCGCGACCACCGCGACGGCAATTGTCGGGACGAGCCAGCGCGGGCGCGAACGTGCCTGCGTTCGAACGGCAACCGGCTCTCCAGCTGGAGTCGGAGCCGCGGCCGGCGGTTGCGCAGGACGGCTGTCGAACGGCGACGGCGCCGCGGCATTTTCGATGAGCGCTGCGTCGAGCTTGAGAAACGCGTTGCGCGCCGAGCTCACATCCGAAGCGTTGGGCCGATAGCTCACGTCCTGCAGACGCGTGTGAACCGCCTCGAACTCGGCGATGCCATTCGCCTGGTCGAACCCGATGAGCTGGCGCTGCCGGGCCTCGCGGATGAGCGAGTGCCCGCCGAGCGCGGTCGATCCGACTAGCGCCCGGAGCGACGTTTCGATGGCGTCCCAGATCTCGATCAGGTCGGCCGCCAGGTCCTCACTGCCGCGCGACTCGTCGAGCCGCGCGACAGCGGGACGCGCTACGTCGAGCGCGGCGCGCGCTTCGCGCTGTGCCGGTGTCGGCATTATCGCTCCTCCCGACGGCGGCGCGCACCGTCGGTTGGAGTTCTTGCTGGCGGGTTCATCGGACGATCCGGAGGAGCCCCGCTACTGCGCTGCCGCGGATGAAGCTTTCCGCGTCGTGGGTTGGAATCCGAATGCCGGTCTTCCGGAACCCATGCTGCGACACGCCGCTCATGAATTCCTCGACCGAATGGGCGGGATAACCCGTCTGATCGCGCAGACGCCGTACAATTTCTTCCCACGAGCCGTCATACTCTGCCCCGTCCGAGATCACCACGTGATGGTGCTCCGGTTCCGTCTTCTGCTCGGCCAACGAGCTGAGCAGCGAACCGAAGAGCTCGAGCTGTCCTCGAGCCTCGGCAGCCGGTGCAGTATCCGCGCCTGAGCGCGGCGCGATCTCCATGAGCATCGCGTCCAGGTCGTCGATGTCGCCGGCGAGCTCCGTGAGGCGATCGTCCCAGGGCTTGAGCTCGGGGTCGTTCTCCTCGAGGCGATAGAGCGAGCGCTTGAGCTCGATCAACCGCCAGATGCCCAGCTCATCCCAGTGATCCTCGGGGTTGGTGCGCTCGAAGTGGTAGAGCGCCGCCTCGTATTCGCCCTGATCGTAGAGAATGTTGCCGAGGTAGATGCGGGCTTCCGCGTGATCGGTGTCGAGCTGGAGCGAGCGACGCAGCGACGCGATGGCCGCCTCGTCGTCGCCGAGCCGGTGCTGCGCATAGCCGACGCACGCCACCGCTTCCGCCGAGTCGGGCACCTGTTGGACGGCCGTCTCGAAGAATTCCTTGGCGTTCTCGAAGAACTCGGGTCTCTCGCGCAGTGAACCTTCGCGGAACAAAGACCGGCCGACCTGAAGCATCAGGTCGACGTCGTCCGCATAACCAAGCTCGAGCGTGCGACGGAAGGAGCGAAGCCCCGCGTCGTCCTGCCCGAGTTTGAGAAGTGTTTCACCAAGTCCAGCGAGGCCGTCTTCGTGCTCGGGTTCGAGCACCAACGCTTGCTCGAACGAACGGCGGGCCCAAGCGTACTCCTCGCGCGCGAGCTGAGCGTATCCGACCCCTACATGCAGCTCCACCGAATTCGGATAGAGCGAGAGTCCTTCACGCAGCACGGTGAGCGCTTCGTCGTACTGCCCTTCGTTGTACAACTGGTGGGCACGCTCGTCGTACTCTTCAGAACTCAGGAACGGGGTGGCCATCGTCTGCAAGCCTCCAGCTCATGAGGGTCAGCCTATAGTACAATTCCGCACCATGGAAGTTCAATGGCGCGTAGCGACGAAGACGGCAGATGTGAAGTGCGCCCTACGTCTAATACGCCGCGCCGGCTCTGGTGGGATCCTTCCGTTCGAGGTCGGAGCATTCCCTTGCAATATCGCCGGCCAGGGAAGCGTTGCGCTCGAGCAGCGCGAGGTTGGCGGCGAGAGAACCGCCGGCCGTCAAACGAGTTACCGCCGCGAGCAGGTACGGCGTCACCCGCGCGCCGGTCACGCCTTCGCGGCGCAGCTCGGCCTGAGCGGCCGCAACCACCGCCTCCACGTCCGATCGACGGAGCGCAAACTCGGCCGGCGGTGGTTGCACGACCAACAGTGACTGCGTTCGACCGAGCTCTCGATGGGCCCGCCAGATCCTCGCGATCTCGTCGGCGCTTTGGACCGTCGTCTCGAGCGCGATGCCCGTTTCCGCGGTGAAGAAGCCAGGCAACTCCGCCGTTCGATAGCCGATGACCGGGACGCCGTACGACTCGAGCCGTTCCCACGTCGCCGGCAGATCGAGGATCGACTTCGCTCCTGCGCAGACGACGATCATCGGCGTGCGCGACAGCTCGAGCAGGTCGGCGGATTCATCGTACGGCGCATCGCGATGCACGCCACCGATACCACCGGTCGCGAACACGTCGACGCCCGCGTTCGCCGCAATTGCCAGCGTTGCGGCGACAGTGGTCGCACCATCGGCCGGACGCGCGATCGCCGCGGGGAGATCACGCGCTGACACCTTGCGAACACCGTCGCGACGCAGAAAGCGCTCGAGCTCATCGGGCTCGAGGCCGAGGGCCGGAGTCCCGGCGACGACCGCCGTGATCGCCGGAATCGCTCCCGCGCTCACGACCGCATTCACCATTCGCTCGGCGGCTTCGCGGTTCTGAGGGATCGGAAGGCCCTGAGCGAGCACCGAGCTCTCGAGTGCGACGACGGGCTGACGAGCGTCGAGCGCGTCGCGTACGGAGGAGAGGATGCGGATCATGAAAGAAAGGTAGTTCTCCGGCGGCAATTCCCTGCGCCTTCGCCACTCGGGGTGAAGCAGTTCCGCATTGCCTCGAGGCTAAACAGTCACTCCGCTCCGATCGGCTTCGCCGTGACGATCAGCCGCTCGGGCGCCGAGCCGATGTAGCGCATCGGCCAACAGGTCGTGAGCGTGAGGGTCGGCGTGGAAGTGCGGAACAGCGCCGCGGTGCTCTTCTCGATGATGCGGCGCGAAACGATCACCCAGTGGACCTGTCCGGCGTCCGACTCGGTGACGAGGGTATCGCCGACCGCGAGCGATCCGAGGCGGTTGAAGTGGCGATCGCGATGCGCGGAAATCACGGCGTTGCCGTGCTCGCCGGGAATGGCCGTCCCGGGAACGTGGCCGGGTGCCGCATCGAGCTCGTCGTCGTCCACCCCCTCGAGCACGATCGCGTCGAGTCGAATCTTCGGCGCGATGACCCGCGCGACCGGCACGCCAAGCGGGATTCGACCTTCGCGAACCGGCCGTTCGGCGGCCGTTCTCGCGAGCGCGACGGTGCGGCGCGCTTCGCCCTGTTCCCATGCCGCGCGAGCGCGATCGGCGCGGATCTCCCCGGAGGCGTAGCGCATGCCGGCGAACGACAGCATCGATCCGCCGGCCAGACAGAGCGCGACCCCAACCGGTCTACGCACGCGGGTCGTTCCGTCGATCACGCACTTTCGCGCGGCTGCGCCGCGGTGCGGTCAGGAAGATCAGTCCGGCGAACACCAGTCCAAGCCCACCGAGCAGCACAACAGGGAGCGCGCTGGCGGTCGCCGGCGCGCGCGCACCCTCCGGGAACGGCGTCGTATCGGGCGGAAGCGGCGGCGGCGGCGGCGCGGCCCTTCGTTCGGGGCGGCGCGCGTTTGCCGCCGCCTTCGCCGAGTCGGCGCGTTCGGCCGAATCACGTACGGTCGACGGCCGTCGCACCGAATCGCCCGAGGGCACGATCGGTATTCCCGCGGCCGAGTCGACCCACGTCTTCATGTTTGTGAGCTGCTCGCGGACCATCCGCTCGCGCTCGACCTTCTTCTCCGCGGCGGCGATGACCTTGGCCGAGTCCGCGACTTTGTCGACGGGCGGGATGAAGGTGGTGAACTGCGCGCCAGCGATGCTGGGGACGACGATGAGAGCGAGCGCGAGCAGGCGGCGAAATATCACGAAGCTTCCCTCCTTCGGCGGAGGGAAGGCACGATGCGGGCCACCCACGTGGGAATTCGACGCAGACTCAGCTAGGCCAACGGCTACTCCGGTTTCCGCGGCCACGCCGCCACCACGGCGGCACCGATCTTTCCGAGCGACAGATGCGCTTCGTTGTCCGGCATGTACCGCGTGTCGACGTTCTGCTTCGTCATACCACACGCCACGACCCGCGACTGCAATCGAAACAGCGCACACTCGGTGCGCACGGAATCCGTTGAACCGGTCTTGTGCGGCACCGTCAAGCCCTCGACGTAGCGCTGCATCTGCTCGCCATCGGCATTGTTCGCGAGCATGGCGAGCATCGCCGAATCGGCTGCGGGATTCACGGCTTTCCCGTCGGCCATCAGCGCGAACAACCGTGCCATCTCGTTTGGCGTCGTGACGCCGAGGCCGTACTTCACCGAGCTGTCCATCGCGACGCTCGTCATTCGCATGAACGTCTTCGAATGCACCTTGGTGTGCGGCAAGCCGAGCGCTTCCATCTTGTCCCACACTCGCCGAATCGCGATCCGATCGAGCAGCAGATTCGTCGCCGTGTTGTCGCTGAGGATGATCATCAGGTTCGCGGCGTCGTTCACCGTGAGCACCATGCCGGGCTTCATGAACTGCAGCACGCCGCTCCCCGGCACCTGATCGATCTTCAACACCGTCAGCGGACCGTCGAGACTCAACTGCTCGTGCGCGGCCAGGTCGTAGAGCGTGACGAGAATCGGAACCTTGATCAGACTCGCCGTTGGAAAAGTCTCATCGCCGCGCAGCGAGAGTCGTTCGCCCGTGTCGAGATTCATCACGCTGTAGCCGAGCACGCCGTGATGCGCCTTGGCGATGCCGTCGAGCGTGCGGTGCAATGCGGCCGTGTCGGCACGAACGAACTGCGCACCCAGCGGCGCGGACAGACATACCGTCATCGTCGCACGCGAGAGCCAACGGGCGAGCTTATTCACGTCACGGTCCCGCGCTGGTCCTCGAACCTGCGCCACGACTCGTCGCGAAGAATCGCATCGATCATCTCGACCGCGCGGGTGAGCTCCTCGTCGCTCGTGTAGAAGTGCGGCGCGACGCGAATGCCCGCGTTCGGCCGATAGTCGACGATGACGTCGTTGGCGAGCAGCGCCTGCGCGACACCGTATGAATGCGGCACGTCGAACGCGACGGTCCCGCCCCGACGATCGGCATCGCGCGGCGCATTGACCTTATAACCGCGCGCATCGGCGAGCTCGATCAACCGCGTGGTCTGACGCACGCTCTTCTCGCGAATGCGATCGATCCCCGCGCGACGCACGAGTCGCGGTCCCTCGAACGCCGCGAACAGCGCGGGAATCGGCGGCGTGCCATTGAGCCAGCGCCACGCGTCGTGCGAGTACTCCATCTCCGGCTCGAACGCGAACGGACGCTTGTGTGCCTGCCACCCGGTGAACGCCGGCGACAGCTCGCGTGTCGTCTCCGGCGATGCGTAGAGGAACGCGCCCCCCGGTCCGCCGCACAGCCACTTCAACACGCCGCCGCTCAGGAAATCGACGCCAAGCGCCTTGACGTCCACCGGAATCACGCCGACCGAATGGAAGGCGTCGAGCGATACGAGCGCCCCGACATTCTTCGCGTGCGCGCAGATCGGCGCGACGTCCACGATGTATGCCGACCGAAACAGCACGTGCGAGATGGCGACCAGTCGGGTACGCTCGTCGATGGCATCGATCACCCGCTGCGGATCGATGCTCACCCCGTCGTCACTCGGCACCACGACGATGCGGGCGCCGAGTCGCGTCGCCAACTCGTCGTATACATAGCGCACGGACGGGAAGTCGAGCTCCGTCATCACGATGGTGTCGCGGCCGTTCCCATAGTCGAGCGACGAGAGCACGGCGGTCTGCGCGGTCGTGACATTCGGAAGCATCGCGATCTCGCCGGCGCCAGCGCCGATGAGCGGCGCGATCTCGTCGCCGACCCGCACAGGCAGCTCCCACCACCCTTTCGCCCAGGCCCGCACGCCGAGACTGGCCCACTGATCGGCGTATTCGGCGAGTCGGTCGCGCACGGCGCGCGGCATGGCGCCCAGGGAGTTCGAGACCAGGTATGTCGTGGTCTCGAGAATCGGAAACTCGGCACGGAGTGCGAGAAGCGGATCAGTCATGCGGAGATGCGGCGAGGAATGCGTCGCGCCGGCGACGGAATGGAACGCTCGCGACGTAGACGACGATCGCGACGGCGAGGATGACCAGAAGCCACTGCCACTCGTTCGCCGAGAGGCCGGCGAGCAGCCAGGCGATGACGAGGAAGGCGGCGATCGGAACGACCGCGGCGAACGGCGCGCGGAACGGCGGCCCGCTCTGCTCAACGTGCAGCCGCCGCAGCTGGAGCACCGCGATGCAGCACGCCGCGTAGACGAGCAGGATCGATCCGTTGGCGATCACCGCGAGCGCCTCGAAGTTCATCGCCGTCGCGATCAATACCACGATGAGCGTCTGAATGGCGATCGCGACGTACGGCGTGCGAAAGCGCGCATGCACGGCCGCGACCGGCGCGGGTAGGAAGCCGTCGCGCGCGAACGCGTAGAGCATCCGCGGGACGGCGAGCGTCATCCCGCTCACGTAGCCGAACATCGAGATCGCCATCCCGACGAGCATCAGCGTCCGTCCCGCCGGTCCCATCGCGACCGCCGCCGCTTCGGCCAGCGGTGTCGCCTGGCCGGCGAGAGCGGCGCCCAGCACGCCCTGCGCCACGATCTGGAGGATGACGTAGATCGCGGTGATCAGCAGCATCGCGAGGAAGATCGCGCGCGGAACCGTCCGCGCCGGATCGCGCACTTCCGCGCCCGGCACGAGCGCGGTCTCGAGACCAAGAAAGGCGAAGATGATCGTGACCGACGCCCGGGAGAGCGCCGCGCCGCTCGGCGTCGACGTCCAGTGCAGATTGCCGGCGTTCATGCTCACGAGCCCGAACACGATCAACAGCGCGAGCGGAACGAGCTTCGCGACGGTCATCGCGACATTGAACCGGTTCGCCCCGCGCACGCCGAACACGTTCAAAGCGCCGAGTGCGAGCAGGATGATCGCGATGGCGGCGCGACGGTGCGGCGCGAGTGCCGGAACCAGCGCGACGAGCGCGTCGCCGAAGAACGAGGAGACCGCGGCGGTCGCCACGGTGATCCCCGCCCAGAGCATCACGCCGACGAGGAAGCCGGCCAGCGGTCCGAACGCGACCTCGACGTACGCGTACACGCCGCCGGTGAGTGACACACGACTACCCGCTTCTGCGAAGCAGAGCACAATGAGCCCCATCGCGACGGCGCAGATGAGGAACGCGATGGGCGCCGCGGCACCGAGCTGCGACGCGGCGGCGGCGGGCAGGCGAAAGATGCCGCCCCCGATCGTGATGTTGACGATGCTCGCCGCGAGCCCCCAAACACCCAGCTCCCGGATGAGCGACGATTCGGTGCTCTGTCTAGGCACGCGGGAACACTAGGTGCGCGAAGGTGTGTCCGCCACCATTGACGAAAGCGCGCAGGGCTTTTGCATTAGGGTGTTCGTACTCCGCATCAATTGATTTTCGCTTCGCACGAGGAGAATACATGCGTCGTTTCGTTCGTTCCGTCACGCAGGTCGCCGTGTTGGCCGCGGCTGCGTCGGTCGTTTCCCCGGCGGCCAACCGGCTTGCCGCGCAGAACCTGCAGTTCGCCGTCGCGGCGCCCTCGGTGAACGCCGATTCGTCCGCGGTCACGTTCGTCGTTCGCGACAGCGCGGGGGCTCCGGCGGCAGACGCGCCGGTGGCGAACGTCCGGGCTCCGAAGGCCGGGGCGTCGATGACGGGGCTTCGTTCCGCCGTTCACGCGCGCGAAGTGGCCTCGCCGCTCGTCGCGAAGGCGGCAGCCGGCAACGCGAACCTGGGACAGGCCCGGGCGCTGATGATCGTCGGCGCGGCGGCCCTGGTCACCGGGGCCATCATCGGTGATGATCCGGGGACGATCATCATGGTCGGCGGCGCGGTCGTCGGCCTGTACGGTCTGTACCAGTACTTGCAATAGACGCCGGTCGTCGCGTGCCGAGTTGCGGCTGCCTCGTCCGTTATCTTCGGGGAGGGTGCCGTTAGTGGCCCCCTCCGCAACCCGCACTTCTCGATCGCAGCCGCATGAGTCGTCCGACAAATGAACGCCGCATCGCCCTCGTGCTCGGGGGCGGCGGCATGAAGGGATTCGCGCACATCGGCGCGATGCAGGCGCTCGAGGAGCGCGGCATCGTGCCGACCACCTTTGCCGGCACGAGCATTGGCGCCCTGCTGGGCGCCGCTCGCGTCGCGGGCATGTCGATCAAGGAGCTGCGCGACCGCGCGCACTCGCTCAAACGGCGCGATCTCTTCCGCATCAACCACTTCGGCATGCTGATGGAGCGCATGCGGTCGCCGGCGATCTATCTCGAGGAGCCGCTCCGCGACCTGATCGCGGCGGTCGTGCCGCGCGGCACCTTCAACGACCTGCCGAAGCCTCTGCTGGTGAACACCGTCGACCTCGAGCGCGGCGCTCCGGTCGTCTGGGGGGCGCCCGGCCTTCGCGACGTCAGCGTCCAGGACGCAGTCTATGCGTCGTGCGCGCTCCCCGGATTCTTTCCCCCGGGTCGCATCGCCGACCGACTGTGCGTCGACGGCGGCGTGATCGACAACCTGCCGACGGGCATCCCGGCACTCGACGCCGATCTCATCATCGCGGTCGACGTCGGCAGCGCCGAACTGCGCCCCATCACCGACGGCCTCGCGCTCGGCTTCGCCAACATCTACATGCGCGCGGCGACGACGATGATGCACGCGCTCCAGCAGTTCCCGCTGACGCACTGGCAGGGTCCGCCGATGGTGCTGATCCGCCCGCGCTGCAACGATGACTGGCTGAGCTTCTCGCACATCCCGGACACCATCGTCGAAGGGCACCGCGCGACGCTCAAGGCGCTCGAGGACATCGACGCGTTCTTCGAGCAGCCCGGCGGCGTGTTTCCGCGACGCCGGTTCGAGATCGAGGTGGATCGGGACCGGTGCATCGGCTGCGGGCTGTGCGTCGCCCAGGCGCCGACGTACATGGGCATGGACAGCCACGGGAAAGCCTACGCACGCACCAAGGCCGTCGACTGGTCCCCCGCCGATGGCGACTTCGTGCACAACTGTCCGACCTCGGCGATCGTCGCCCGCAAGACCGAGCGGATCGTCCCGCTCCGCGCCGGCGAACGGGGCGCGGCCTGACCAGCTAGGCGGACAGCGCGGCGCGGGCGAGCCGCTCGTATGCGTCGACCGCGGCGAGCAGCTCGTCGATCGCGATGAACTCGTCGTCCCGGTGCGCGACGTGAATCGACCCGGGGCCGAACAGGAACGGCGTGCCCCAGTTCGTGAGCGCCGGGATGTCGGTCGCAAACGCGGCCACCGACGTCGCGAAACCGTCGACGGTACCGAGCTTCACCGGCGGGACCATCGGCCCCCACTCGAGCGTCGCTCGCCCGGCGGCCCACTTCTCGATGATGGCCCTGGTCTCATCGGCCGGCGTGACCAGCCGGATCATCATGCGCGCCTCGGCCCACGGCGCGACGACGTTGTCCGCCACGCCCCCGGCGAGTGAGCCGATGTTGACGGTCGTCTCGCCGAAGAGCGGTTCACTCGGCAGCGCGAGCCGATCGAGCTCCGCGAGCAGCATGACCAGGTCGCGCGTCGCCGAGTGCCCCAGGTGCGGATAGGCCGAGTGGGCAGCCTGGCCGGCGGTCTTCACGGTGACGCGAATCGCGCCCTTGGTCCCCAATGCGAGCGTACTCTCGGTCGGCTCGCCGTTGATGATGACGCGGCTCGTCGCTGGGACGAGGCCGTTAGCGAAGGCTTCGTTGGCGGCGTGGGCGCCGTCGTGCGTGACCTCCTCGCCGACGACGAACAGAAGCGCCACGGGGAGCGACGCGGCGCGCAGCCGTTCGGCGGCAGCGATCATCGCCGCGGCGATCCCCTTTGCGTCGCAGGCCCCTCGGCCGAGGATTCGTCCGTCGACGACGCGGGGCGGGATGTAGGGCGGGACGGTGTCGAGGTGGGTCGACAGCGTGACCAGCGGTGCGTCGTGCGTCGTCGCGAAGAGATCGTCGCGTCCGTCGCTGACGGGAATGCGCCGCGTGCGCCAACCGGCGGCGGTGAGATAGTCGTCCAACCAGGCGATGACGCCGCCCTCGCGGCCGCTGGTGGAGTCGATGGACATCAACTGCGTCGTCAGCAGAACGGGATCGGGCGCTGGGTGCATGGGGCGCAAGTTCCCCGGCTCGCCGTGCGCGCGCAACTGCGTTCGTCTTTGTGGATTGCGGCGTCGGCGGCGTCCGGTGCCCACGAACACCGGCCGACGGTAGATTTCCCGATAGCCTGGCGAGAGGCGTGCGCGCCGCGCCAGTGGCTTCGTTTGTCACGATCGGCCTCGTGAGCGGCCGCTCCAGAGACAACCTTCCATGTCAAGCAAGAACTCCTTCGGCAGCCGTGCGACGCTCACCGTCGACGGCAAGCAGTACACGTACTACCGCCTCGCCGCCCTCGACCAGCTCTCCGCCGGCAACGCCGCGAAGCTTCCCTTCAGCCTCAAGATCCTCCTCGAGAACCTCCTCCGAAACGAGGATGACGCCTTCGTGAAGAAGGGCGACGTGGAGGCCATGGCGAAGTGGAACGTCACGAGCAAGGACGAGAAGGAGATCGCCTTCCGCACGAGCCGCGTGCTGCTGCAGGACTTTACCGGCGTCCCGGCGGTCGTCGACCTCGCCGCCATGCGGGATGCCATCAAGGCGCTCGGCGGCGATCCGCAGCGCATCAACCCGCTCCAGCCGGTCGATCTCGTCATCGACCACTCGGTCCAGGTCGACGAGTACGGCTCGCAGGCGGCGTTCATGATCAACACGGAGCTCGAGTTCGAGCGGAACCAGGAGCGCTATGTGTTCCTGCGCTGGGGCCAGGACGCGCTCAAGAACTTCCGCGCGGTTCCCCCGGGCACGGGCATCTGCCACCAGGTCAACCTCGAGTACCTCGGCAAGACGGTTTTCGTCAACGAGGAAACGGGCGAAGCGTATCCGGACTCGCTCGTCGGCACGGATTCGCATACGACCATGATCAACGGGTTGGGTGTGCTGGGCTGGGGCGTCGGCGGCATCGAAGCGGAGGCCGCGATGCTCGGGCAGCCGGTGTCGATGCTGATCCCCGAGGTCGTCGGCTTCAAGCTGCACGGCAAGCTGCCGCCCGGCGCGACCGCGACGGATCTCGTCCTCACGGTCACCGAGATGCTGCGCAAGAAGAAGGTCGTCGGGAAGTTCGTCGAGTTCTATGGAACGGGCCTGAGCTCCCTGCCGCTCGCCGATCGCGCGACGATCGCGAACATGGCGCCGGAGTACGGCGCGACGATGGGCTTCTTCCCGGTCGACGAGGAAACGCTCAAGTATCTGCGTCTCTCCGGCCGCAGTGAGCCTCACGTGGCGCTGGTCGAGGCCTACACCAAGGAGCAGGGCCTCTTCCGCACCGACGCGACGGCCGACCCGGTGTTCACAGACACGCTGGAGCTCGACCTCGCGACCGTCGAGCCGAGCCTGGCCGGGCCGAAGCGTCCGCAGGACCGGGTGCCGCTGTCGAAGTCGAAGGCGATGTACAACGATGCGCTGCAGGCCGATCTCGCGAAGCTCGGCACGCCGGCGGCGAAGGAGCAGCTGAAGCAGGCGACGACGGTGTCGGCAGAGCCGGCGCTGTCGCCCGCGGCGGTCATCGTCGCGCCGGGCGAGGAGGTCGCGCACGAGGGCGTGAAGGTCGAGTACAACGGGCGGTCGTTCACGCTCCGGCACGGCGCGGTCGTGATCGCGGCCATCACGAGCTGCACCAACACGTCGAATCCGAGCGTGATGCTCGCCGCGGGCCTTTTGGCGCGCAACGCGGTGAAGAAGGGGCTCAAGTCCAAGCCGTGGGTGAAGACGTCGCTCGCGCCGGGCTCCAAGGTGGTGACGGACTACCTGCGGCAGGCCGGGGTGCAGGAGTATCTCGACCAGCTCGGGTTCCAGCTCGTGGGCTACGGCTGCACGACGTGCATCGGCAACTCCGGGCCGTTGCCGGAGCCGATCAGCCAGGCGATCGAGAGCGGTACGTTGATCACGGCGTCGGTGCTCTCGGGCAACCGCAACTTCGAGGGGCGCGTCAATCCGTTGACGCGGTTCAACTACCTGGCGTCGCCGCCGCTGGTCGTGGCGTACGCGCTGGCGGGGCGGATGGATCTCGATCTCACGCGGGAGCCGATCGCGGTGGGCACCGACGGGCCGGTCTTCCTTCGGGACATCTGGCCGACGGCGCAGGAGGTCCAGGACGAAGTCAACCGCAGCGTGAAGAGCGAGTTTTTCAAGAAGCAGTATTCGGATGTGTTCAAGGGCGACGAGCAGTGGCAGCAGCTCGACGTGCCGACGGGCGAGACCTACGCATGGGACGAGAAGTCGACCTACGTGAAGAACCCGCCGTACTTCCAGGGCATGACGATGGAAGCGCCGGGGATCCGGCCGATCACGGGCGCGCGGGCGCTGGCGATGCTCGGCGATTCGATCACGACGGACCACATCTCGCCGGCGGGGAACATTCCGGCGTCGAGTCCGGCGGGGAAGTGGCTGCTCGAGCACGGGGTGGAGAAGAAGGACTTCAACTCGTACGGTGCGCGGCGCGGCAACCACGAGGTGATGATGCGTGGCACTTTTGCCAATATTCGCCTCCGCAATGAAATGGTGCCGGGGAAGGAGGGCGGCTGGTCTACATTGGAACCGGGGGGGGCCCCCCAGTCCATCTACGACGTCTCGATGGCGCACCAGCAGCAGGGGACCCCGCTGGTGATCATCGCCGGCAAGGAATACGGCACCGGCTCCAGCCGCGACTGGGCGGCCAAGGGCACCATCCTCCTCGGCGTCCGCGCCGTCATCGCCGAGTCGTTCGAGCGCATCCACCGCTCCAACCTCGTGGGCATGGGTGTTCTGCCATTGGAGTTCACTAATGGCGACACCCGCCAGTCGCTCGGACTCACCGGCTTCGAGACCTTCGACGTCGTCGGCCTCGACGCGAACCTCAAGCCGCGGGCGCCGCTCACGGTCAAGGCCACCGCGCGCGACGGATCGACTCGCGAGTTCAAGGTCCTCGCCCGGATCGACACCCCGGAAGAGATGAACTACTACAAGAACGGCGGCATCCTGCCCTACGTTCTGCGGCAACTTGTCAGCGGCAGATAGCCGCGCCGTAAGGAGTTCGAGGGGGTTGGGAACGGGCCGCGCATCAGCGCGGCCCGTTCGTGCGTTAAAGACAGGTGGACCGATCGTAATGTGCGTCACATGGAGGTCGGCGGACGTTCGCGCTCTCACGAAAGTCGCCCTCACCGCGCGAAAGTCTGTCACCATGTGCTTGACGCTGCATTCGACCGAGGTCCATAATCGGCCGGCACTGCAACCTTCCCCCAAGGAGTTCCCTGCACATGTCATCGATGCGAAGATCCGTCGGCCGTCTGGTCGGCGCCGTCGCGGGTCTGTTGTTCTCAGCCGCTGCGGCGCGAGCGCAGACCGGAACCATCCGCGGAACGGTCACCGACTCGGTCGGCAACATCCCGCTCAGCGGCGTCCAACTCACCGTCGCCGGCACGCGCCTCGGCGCGGTCACGGACGCGAGCGGCCAGTACGTCATTCGCGCCGTGCCCGCCGGTACCGCGACCGTGAACGCGCAACGCCTCGGCTTCGCGCCGTCGCAACGCGCGGTGACGGTGGCAGCGGGCGACTCCGTCGTGGCGAACTTCGCGATGGGCGCGGTCGCCACGCGCCTCTCCGAGGTCGTCTCCGTCGGCTACGGCACGAGCAGCCGGCACGACGTCTCCAGCGCCATCGCGTCCGTCGACAACACCGTCTTCGCGAACACCCCGGTGGCCAGCGTCGACAACGCCCTTCAGGGCAAGGTGGCCGGCGTTCAGGTCCTCCAGAACTCCGGTGAACCCGGGGCCGCGGTGTCGGTGCGCGTGCGTGGACCGGCGTCGCTCAACGCGGGCAATCAGCCGCTCTACGTCGTGGACGGCGTCCCGATCATCCAGGACTCCTACGATCGCAACTCGCCGAGCGGCCAGGACATGACCGCGATCAGCGGTCTGAATCCCGACGAGATCGAGACGATCGACGTGCTGAAGGACGCGGCCGCGACCGCGATCTACGGGTCGCGCGGCTCCAACGGCGTCGTGCTGATCACGACCAAACGCGGCATCCTCGGCAACACGCGGTTCTCGATGACGGCCTACACCGGCATGCAGCACGTCGAGCGGACGGTCGACATGCTCAACGCCAAGCAGTACGTGGAGCTCATCAACGAAGGCGCCAAGAATGACGGCGTCGCCCTGCCCTATACTCCGGGCGTCGACGACACCATCGATACCGATTGGCAGAGCGCCATCTTCCGCGGCGCGCCGGTGACGAACCTCCAGCTGGCGGTGAGCGGCGGCGTGGAGCGGATCCGCTATTACGCCAGTGGCGGCGCGTTCGACCAGAACGGCATCGTGATCGGCTCGCGCTACCGGCGTCAGACGGGTCGAGTGAATCTCGATCTCAACGCGACCGACAAGCTCACCATGCGCATGAGCGTCGGCCTCACGCGCGAGGACAACGACCGCGTGCAGGGCGACGGCAGCCTCGATGGTGTCGTGACCAACGCGCTCGCCTTGCAGCCGATGAGTCCCGTCCATGGGACCTCGTTCGGCTTCGGCGGAACCAACGAAGGGCTCATCTACTCGAACCCGGTCGCGCTCGCGACGTTCAACACGAACAACTACAAGACGCTGCGCAGCCTCGGCAACGTCGAGGCGACGTACCAGATCACCGATCGGCTGCGCCTCACCGGACGCGCGGCCGGCGACCTGTTCAGCGTCGACGAGCAGGCCTGGCGCTCGAACAAGATCGACAAGAGCTCGGCCCAGGGCGTTGGTGGCGCCGGAAGCGTCGCGCACACCGTCGCCCACAAGTACGTCCTCGAGTCGTTCGCCGGCTTCGACGCTCTCCGGAGCGCGGCCAACACCGTGTCGCTCACGGCCGGCACGAGCGTCGAGTACAACCACTCCGACGTGAACTCGATGCAGGGCGAGGGCTTTCCGACGGGCTTCGAGACGTTCCTGAACAACGCCACGAACCTCACCAGTTGGGGCGGGAACGCGGCCGACAACAACCTGGTCTCGTTCTTCAGCCGTGCGAACTGGTCGGGCTCCGATCGCTATCTGCTCTCGGCGAGCCTGCGCACCGACGGCTCCTCCCGGTTCGGTGCGGACAACCGCTACGGCATCTTCCCGGCGTTCTCCGCCGGCTGGGTCGTGACCGACGAATCGTTCGCCGAGCCGCTTCGCCGCCTCGGCACGCTCAAGCTGCGCGGCAGCTTCGGCGTCACGGGCAATCAGGGCATCGGTGACTACTCGCGCTTGAGTCTCGCGACGGGCACGCCGTACAGCGGTGCTTCCGGCGTCGCGATCTCGCAGCTCGGCAACCCCGACCTGAAGTGGGAGACGACGAAGGAGCTCGATGGCGGTCTCGATTTCTCCACGTTCGCCGGACGTGTCTCGGTGATCGCGGACTACTATCGCCGCAACACGTCGAACCTCCTCGTGCAGTTGCCCGTCCCGGCGACGAGCGGCTTCACCTCGGTGTGGACCAACATCGGCGCGATCCGGAATACCGGACTCGATCTCTCGCTGCGCACCATCAACGTCGAGACGCCGCGCTTCCGCTGGAACTCCGATCTCAACATCACGTGGAACAAGAACGTCGTGACGGAGCTCTACGGCGGCGAGCCGATTCAGCAGCGCGTCAACAACCGCGTCATCGCGATCGTCGCCGAGGGACAGCCGGTCGGCGAGTTCTACATGTACAAGTTCCTGCGGGTCGACCCGCAGACGGGCAACGCGGTCTACGCGACGGCGAACGGCGGCGAGTCCACCGCGCCGACCTCGGCGGACCTGATGAACGTCGGCAACCCCCAGCCGAAGTACTACGGCGGCTTCACGAACACGATGAGCGCCGGCCCGTTCGACCTGCGCGCGTTCCTGCAGTTCAACCAGGGCAGCACCGTGTTCAACATGGTCCGCATCTTCTCCGATGACGGCGGCCGCTCCGGCGACAACAAGGTCGCGTCGCTGCTCAACCGGTGGCAGAAGCCGGGCGACATCACCGATGTCCCGCGCATGAGCTATCGCGGCACGTCGGGCGCGCGTCTCATCTCGAGCCGCCTGCTCCAGGACGGTTCCTTCGTTCGCCTTGGCGACGTGACGGTCGGCTACACGCTGCCGCCGCGCCTCGCCACGCGCGCCCGCCTGCACGACGCGCGCGTGTACGTCGCGGGCCGCAACCTCAAGACCTGGACGAAATACGACGGCTACAACCCCGACGCGAACAGCACGGGCGCGGCGGCGAATGTCATCATGGGCGTCGACTACTACGCCTACCCGATCGCCCGCGCGTTCACGTTCGGTCTGACCACTTCCTGGTGAGCGACATGACCCCGATGCAGACGACCACGAAATTCGGGACCGCGCTCGCCGCGGCCATCACGCTCGCCCTCTCCACCGGCTGCGACAGTGTCCTCGACACCGCGCCCTACGACCGTATTTCGGCCAACTCCGAGATCGTCGACGCGGCGACGGCCCAGGCGGCGCTCAACGGCGCGTACGACGCGCTGCAGGCGAACGGCATGTATGCGCTCTATCTGCCGGTCGCGAGCGCCCTCGCCTCGGACGAAGCCGAATGGGCGGGCACGTTCCAGTATCTCGGCGACATGTCGGTGAACAGCATTCTCGCCGACAACGGTGCCGTCTCCACGATGTGGAACGCCCACTACGTCCAGATCGATCGCGACAACACGGTGCTCCTGCACGTGCCGAACGTCACGAACATCTCGGATGCGGCGCGCGACGAGATCATGGGCCAGGCGTATTTCCTTCGTGCCCTCAGCTACAGCAATCTCGTGAAATACTGGGGCGCGGTCCCCATGCCCACGGTGCCGGTGACGAAGCCGAGCGACGCGAGTGAGTACACCCGCACTCCCGTCGCCGACGTGTACGCGCAGATCCTGTCCGATCTCGACAAGGCGGCCACGCTCGTCAAGAATACGAGCGATACTCGCCGGGCGACGGTGACTGCCGTGCAGGCCCTTCGCGCTCGGGTCCTGCTCTATCGCGCGTCGATCGGCGCCGATTCCACGGCGAACTATCAGGCCTCGCTGATCGCGGCCAACGCCGCGCTCGGGGGCAGCGACGCGCTCACGGCGTCGTTCGCCAGCCTGTTCAGTCCGACCGGCGCCAGCACCGCGGAGGACATCTTCCGAGTCAGCTTCACCAGCGCGGAGTCGAACACGATCGGGTATTACTACCTCGCGGCCGGACGGTTCGAGGCGGCCGCGACGAACGCGATCTACAATGCGTTCGAAGCGGGCGACGCGCGTCGCGCCGTGACGCTGGCGCTGCGACCGAACAGCACGACGAAGTATCAGACGATGAAATTCCCGACGATCGCGGGCACCGAACATCCCCACGTGATCCGCCGGGCCGAAGTCGTCCTGATCAAGGCGGAAGCACTCGCGCGCCTCAACGACCTTGGGGGCGCGGTCACGGCCTACAACAACGTCCGTGCGCGCGCCGGCCTGCCGAATCACGTGCTCGGCGTCGACGTCACGACGAAGGAACAGGTCCTCGCCGCGATCGACCACGAGCGGCAGGTGGAGCTCGCGTTCGAGGGAGATCGGTTCCCGAACCTCGTTCGCCGCGGCACCGCGGTTTCGGTGCTTGCACTCGGCGATCGGGCGTATCAGACCCTCTTCCCGATTCCGGTCGGCGAGATCACGACCAGCCCGAAGCTCACGCAGAATCCGGGTTACTGAAACACTGAACCGGCAGACGAAAGGCGGCGTGACTCGTTCACGCCGCCTTTTCGTTTTGCTCTGATTGCGTCGCCGGCGGCGAAATCAGAGTTCGGGGCTGATCGCGCCCTTCCGGCGCGACGCGGCCTCCGCGATCTGCAGCTGGAGCGCGCGCTCGAGCGCCGCGACATCGAGCGGCTGCATCATGTCGGTCAGCTCCGGGTCGTCGGCCATCCGATGGCCGAGCCTGGTATACAGACCGCTCACGAGCTGAAGCGTCTTCGTCATCTCCTCTTCGATCCGAAGATTCACCTGGAGGGCGAGCTCCTCGCGCAGCTCGGCGATCGCCGACTCCCGCTTCTGGGCCATCAGCACGAAGATCGAGAGGAAAATGGCCTCGAGCGAGACGATCATCGTCAGCAGGCCGAACGGGAACGGGTCGAACGGCCGCAGCCCGAACCACCCGAGATTCCAGGGAATCCAGAGCGCGAACCAGACGACGTGCGCGACGAGGTAGGTCGATGACGCGGCGACGGCGTTCAGTTCATCGGCGATCTCCTCGACGGTGGTTCGCTCGGCGTTGTGCTGCGCTTTGAGGGCGCCGAACGCTCGATTCGCGAGCAGCCGGCGGCGACGGCGGTCAGGCTGCTCGTCGCTGAGCGACGCTGGTGTCGGGACGGGCGGCAGTTGCTGCGGCATCGGCTGTCAAAAACGCGAATGGTATGCCCAGGTGGTGAGGAGTGAGGGGGTTGGGGGTGGGAGTGACGAAGCCTGTCGGCATCCGATAACACGAAAAGCGAGTCGATCGCCGCGCGACCGACTCGCCTTCCAGTACTCCTGAAGCTCCGCGCGCTTACGGCACCGTCGTCCGCTTCACGTCCACGTTGTTGCCGACGACGCCGCCGAGGATTCCGCCGATGGCGGCACCGATGAGGCCGCCCTTGACCTTGTCGCGGCTCGCGGTCGCGCCGATGACGGCGCCCGCCGCCGCGCCGATGGCGGCGTCACGGCCGGTGTGCTTCTCGACGCGCTCTCGAGGCGCCGGGTAGTAAACCCGCGATCCGCTCGACGACGACCCGCTCGACGAACGTCGCGCCGTCGACGTGCTGCGAACCGGTTGCGCCGCGACGGGCTGACGGGCCACGGCCTGGTAGTTCTGCGGCGCATAGCCATTCGGCCCATAGGGGTTCGCGCCGTAGCCCTGTTCGACGGGCGACACGAAAGCCTGCGGGTTGTACGGCTGCGCCTGGGCGGCCAGCGCGAGGTCATTCTTCAAGGCATCGTCGAGTGACGTGTCCTTCCCGCGGCACGCCAGAGTGAGCGTCGCCAACGGAATGGCGAGGACGAACAGAACTTTGCGCATACTGCGCCTCCTGGGGTGTGCGGGTTGGTCCCGCCCACAATGGCACGGGCCATTCCGGCGCTAAACTTTCTGTGCGCGCGGTTAGTGTGGCGTGCTCGTCTACACCAGCGACACCCGTTGTCCTCGTTGGAGGATGGTCTCGGGACGCTGTCAACGATTGCGTGATGAGCGTCACGCGGCCAACTTGTCGCGTCCCTCATGGAGGATTCGATGGTCGTTCGATTCGGGCGACTCGTGCTCGGAGCCGCGCTGTTCGTCATCGCGGGCTCGACACGTGCCGCCGCGCAGGATGCCGCGCCCATTCCCGGGTCGGCGGCCTTCGCTCCTGATGTGGGTGCCATGGCGCCCGACTTCTCGCTTCCCGGCGCGACGCGCTTCGGGTTGCTGAAGGATCCCGCTCGACTGAGCGATTACCGCGGACAGACGGTCGTCCTCGCCTTCTTCCCGAAGGCGAGGACCAAGGGCTGAACGGTCCAAATGGAGGCGTACCGTGATCAGTACGCCACGCTCTTCAACAACGGCAAGAAGGTCGTCGTGATCGGGATCAGCACTGATCCGGACACGGCGCTCGCGAACTGGGCTCGTGAGTCCGGCTTCCCGAACCTCTTCGCCAGCGACATGGACCAGAAGGTCGCCAAGCTCTATGGCTCGGTCGACAACCCGAATTCGACGTACGACACGCGCAACGTGTTCATCGTCGGGCCGGACGGACGCATCGCGTCGCGCATGATGAAGTTCAACGTGCTGTCGGGCGACGCCTACACGGAGCTCGCGGCCAAAGTCGCGGCGACGTTGAAGCCGCCGCCAGGTTCGAATCATTAACGAGCTCTCGACCAGTTCCGCCCACCTCTCGCCGGCCAACCACCGGCGAGACCTTTTATTAGACGTTTTCAACGCCGCCGTCGCCGCCGCCGATCCGGGCGCGGCGACGGCGAGCGCCGTCGAGCGAATCCCGCTCGAGCGCGGACGCCGCATCTGGCTCTTCGCGTTCGGCAAGGCGGCGCCTGCGATGGCGAACGCCGCCGTTCGCGTTCTCCTTCGGTCGCTCCATTCGATCGTCGGAGGCGTGGTCGTCTCCGCCGATCCGGCGCCGGCGCCGTATCCGACGCTCGTCGCGATGACGGGCAATCATCCGGTGCCGGGCAGTCGCTCGTTCGCGGCCGCCACGAAGATCGTCGAAGTCACCGCAGGCCGCCGCGTCGGCGACATCGCGATCGTGCTGCTGTCCGGCGGCACGTCGAGCCTGATCGGCGCGCCGCTCGCCGGGATGAACGGCGCCGACCTCTCCCAACTCTACGAGCAGCTCCTCGGCGCCGGCCTCGACATTCGGTCGATGAACGTCGTCCGAAAACGATTCTCCCGATGGAGCGCCGGCCGTCTCGCGCTCGCGCTGGCGCCGGCGGCGACGCATTGCTTCGCGGTGTCGGACGTCGACGACGATGATCTCACGGCAATCGGATCCGGTCCCTGTTCGCCCGATGCGTCCACGGCCGGTGACGTGCGCGCCATCCTCGAGCGCGCGAATCTCCTCGCGCGAATTCCACAGGCGCATCGCGACTATCTCGCCGCCGCGGGGCGCGGCGCGGTTCCCGAGACGCCGAAGAAGACGCATCCGGCATTCGCGCACGTCTCCGCGCGAGTGATCAGCGGAAATCGCGTCGCGGTCGAAGCCGCCGCCGATGCCGCCCGCCAACACGGCGCAATCGTCGAGGTCGTCGCGGAACGACTCGCTGGCGAGGCATCCGTCGCCGGCGAGCAAATCGCCACTGAGCTGATCGAGCGGCGACGGCGCGCAACGGACAGCTCCGGCCGACCGCGCTGCGTGATCTGGGGTGGTGAGACGATCGTGAGCCTCGGCGCCTCGTCGCGACACACCGACGGCGGACGCTGCCAGGAGCTCGCCCTGGCGGCGGCGCGCGCGCTGAGCGGGTCCGGCGAGGCCGCGTCCGGCATCGCGCTTCTCGCCGCGGGAACCGACGGCCGCGACGGCGCGACCGACGCGGCCGGCGCGTTCGTCGACGCGACGACCTGGCGCACGATCGGCGACAGCGGCGTGGACGCCGAGCGGTCGCTGGCGTCGCACGCTTCGCACGCGGCGCTCGCGGCCGCGAACGCCCTCATGCCGCGCTTCGAGTCCGGAACGAACGTCAACGACCTCGTCATCGGCTGGGTCTGAGGCACGGCGCCAGGCCTCGTGCCGGGGAAAAGTGCGTATCTTTTTCCCCCATGACCCACGCCCCATTCACCGTCGGCATCATTCAGGATTCGGCGAGCGACGACGCCGAGGCGACCGTCGCCGCGTCGATCGAACGCGTGCGCGAGGCCGCGAGGCGCGGCGCGCAGATCGTCTGCCTGAAGGAGCTCTTCAACGCGCCCTACTTCTGTAAATCACAGAAGTGTGAACGCTTCGACCTCGCCGAGCCGATCCCCGGTCCCACGACCGACCGCATGCAGGCGCTGGCGAAGGAGCTCGACATCGTGCTCATCGTGCCGATCTTCGAGAAGCAGGCGCGTGGCGTCTATCGCAACTCGGCGGCGATCATCGACGCCGATGGGAGCCTGCTCGGCGTGTATCGCAAGATGCACATCCCCGACGATCCGCTCTTCAACGAGAAGTACTACTTCGTGCCGGGCGACGCCACGACCGACGACCGCATCGACGCGATCGGCAACGTCGCCAAGCAGGCGAGCGGCTTTCGGGTGTGGAAGACGAAGTATGCGAACATCGGCGTGTTGATCTGCTGGGATCAATGGTACCCGGAGGCGGCGCGCATCACGGCGCTGCTCGGCGCGGACATTCTCTTCTATCCGACGGCGATCGGCTGGCATCCGTCGGAGAAGGCGACGTTCGGCCAGGCGCAGGTCGAGGCATGGCGCACGATGCAGCGCGCACATGCGATCGCGAACGGCGTCTTCGTCGCGTCGCCGAATCGCGTCGGCCACGAGGACGAACCCGGCACCGACGGCATCGAGTTCTTCGGCCATTCGTTCATCGCCGACCCATTCGGCCGTCTGCTCGCCGACGCGCCGAACACCGATACGGAGATTCTCATCGCGAAGTGTGATCCGCAGGTGATCGAGGATACGCGTCGCAACTGGCCCTTCCTGCGCGACCGCCGGATCGACGCCTACGCGCCGATTCTCAGCCGCTACCTCGGCGCCTGATGCCGCACTCGACGCCGCGGTATCGCTTCCCGGCCGAGTGGGAGCCGCATGAGGCGACGTGGATCGCGTGGCCTCACCACGAGCCGGACTGGCCGGGCAAGCTCGCCCCGATTCCCTGGGTCTACGCGGAGATCACGCGCGTGCTCGCGCGCCACGAGCGCGTCGAGATTCTCTGCCACGACGAGACCGTGCGCGAGGATGCACGGCGTCTGCTCGAGGCGCACGGCGTGCGCGAGAACGTCCGGCTGCATGTCGTGCCCAACGACCGCGTATGGCTGCGCGATTCCGCGCCGACCGGCGTCGTCGATGAGAAGGGGCAGGTCGTGCTGGTGAACTGGGCGTTCAACGCGTGGGCGAAGTACGACAACTATGCGCGCGACGCAAGGATCGGCGAAGCCGTGGAGCGCCTGACCGGGCTGCCGCGGGTCGAACCGGAGCGCCCTGACACCGGAGAGCGGGTCGTGCTCGAGGGCGGCGGCATCGAGACCGACGGCGAGGGGACGCTGCTCGTGACCGAGGAGTGGCTTCTGTCCGACGTCCAGGTGCGGAACCCCGGCCTGTCGCGCGACGACTACGAGCGCCTGTTCGCGCAGTACCTCGGCATTCGTCAGACGATCTGGCTCGGCGAGGGCTGCGTCGGCGACGACACGCACGGGCACATCGACGACATCGCGCGCTTCACGTCGCCCGGAACGATCGTCCTCGCGTTCGAGGAGGACCCCGCCGACGACAACCATCGCCGCTCGCTCGACAACTGGGATCGCCTGCAGCTCGTCGGGGGGGCCGACGGACGACTGCGTGTGGTGAAGCTCCCATATCCGCGCGCCGTGGAAATGAACGGCGAGCGACTCCCCGCCAGCTACGCGAACTTCTACGTCGCGAACGGCGTGGTCATCGTGCCGACGTTCAACGATCCGAACGACCGGATCGCGCTGAACACTCTGGCCGAGCTGTTTCCCGACCGCCAGGTCGTCGGCATCCATGCCGTTGACCTCGTGTGGGGACTCGGCACGCTCCACTGTCTGTCGCAACAACAGCCGCGCGGGACCGTTCGGCGGTTCTGACAGTGAACGGCGAGGCGGGATCGGAGCGTGGAGTGCGTCCCGCCGCGCTCTGAGCTACACGTTGTCCTTCGACAGCCCGTACGCCTTGAGCTTTCGCGCGAGGGTCGGACGCGAGATGCAGAGGATGCGCGCGGCCGCGCTCTGATTGAACTCCGTGAGCTGCAGCGTGAGCGCGAGCGCCTCCTTCTCGATGTCGCGCAGGCGCTTGCCGTCGGCCGGAATGCGGATCTCGCCGAAGGTCGTGGCGCCGCGCACCGCGCTCGCACCGGCGCGCCGCTGATTGATCGACAGATGCTCCGCGCCGATGAACGGGCCGTCGCAGACGACCAGCGCGCGCTCGATCACGTGCTTCAGCTCGCGCACGTTGCCCGGCCAGCGGTGCGCGCGCAGGATCGCGACCGCATCCAGACCGAGCTGGCGCCTGACCGTGCCCTGAAGTCGCGCCGCCTCGCCAAGCAGGTAGTCGGCGATCAGGCGGGCATCGTCCTCGCGGTCGCGGAGCGGCGGCAGCTCGATGCGCAGCACGCTGAGTCGCGCCAGCAAGTCGTCGCGAAACGCGCCGGCCCCGACGCGGTCCTCGAGCCGCGTCTTGCTCGCCGCGATCACGCGGCAGTGCACGACACTCTCGTTCCCACCGAAGCGCGTGATGCTGTACTCCTCGAGGCAGCGCATGAGCCGGTCCTGGAGCGCGATCGGCATCTCGCCGATCTCGTCGAGGAACACCGTGCCGCGCCCCGCCAGCTCCAGCGCACCAAGCTTCCGCGTTCCCGGCGCGTCGTTCCGCGACGGCGCGAGACCGAACAGCTCCACCTCGAGCAGCGGCGCCGGAATCGACGCACAGTTGATCGACACGAAGGGGGCGTTGGCGTTGAGCCCCGCGTTGTGAATGCACCGGGCGACCAGCTCCTTCCCGGTACCGGCTTCGCCCGTGAGCAGGATCGCGCGCAGCGGCGTCGTCGCGACGCGCTTCGCGATGTGCAGCGCCTGGCGCATGCCGGTGCTCGCACCGACCACGGCCGAGAACTCGAGACCCGGCTCGCTGGCTTGGGGCTGTCGCTGTACGAATGGTGCGCTCATGGCTTCTCTCCGAACCGAGCAGACACGCTCGCGTTCCGGTGGTTATCGTGTGTGGGTGCAGCCTCCTGCTCCCTCGAGAGTATCGGCAACTTCTGATACATCCCGCACACCACCTGTCTCGATTCGTTACGACTCGAGCGCCATGCTCAAGCTGCGACGGGCGTCGACGTGAGTGTGAGCCGCAGCACCGACAGCCGGCGCGCGACGCCTGCGAAGCCCTGCGCCTCCACTTCAGGCATGATGTTGTCGATCAGCGTGAGCAATGCCTCGCCGCTGCGGCGTAGCGACGGACCACACTCGGCGACGAGATAGACCGCGGCGTACGGATCGTACTTGCCCGCGATCCCTACCGCCTCGGTAAGCAGACGCATGGCGTGCGCGTCGTCGCCGCGCTCGGCGGCAAGTCGGATGCGCAGCGAGTCCACGAGATCCCGCCCCTGGAACCACCAATCCGGACGCGGCTCGACGTTCGTTCTGATCCAGCGCATCGCTTCCTCGGCGACCGACCGCGAGCCGATCGCGAGCGACGCCAGCGCCTGGCCGGCGCGCGCGCCCAGCTCGACATCGGGCTGTCCGATGCGCGCCGCGACCGACATGACCTGCTCGTAAAGCGTCGCGGCCGTCGACCAGTCTTCGCTCTCGCGCGCGAGGTTGGCCATGTTGTAGAGCGTCACGAGACGGTGCGCTTCGTTCGACGCTTTCGCGAACAGCTCGTGCGCCTGCTCGAACCGCTCGCTCGCGTTGTCGAGCTGCCCGCGCTGCATGTGGAGCACGCCCAGGTTGAGCGCCGCCGTTCCCGCGAGATCGACGGCTTTCGCGTGATTGGCCGCCTTGAGCGCGTCATCGTACGCGGCTTCCGCCGCCATGAGCTCGCCGTTCCGCTGCTGAATGAGCCCCATGTTGATGTGGCAGCGGGCTTCGCCGACGAGATCGCCGACCGTGCGGAAGAGTGCGAGCGCGCGAACGTAGAACTCCGTCGCTTCGCGAGACCGGCGGTCGAGCACCGACGTGCCGAGCCGCGTGAGCGCTTCGGCGAGCAGCCGATCGTTGGTCGCCTGCTCGGCGGCCGCGACGGCTTCGCGAGCGATCGATTCGGCGTCGCGGGCGTTGCCGAGTCGCCCCTCGTAGAGCGACATCATGATGAGAATCGCTGCTTCTTCGGAGCGATCGCCGAGCTCCCGCGCCCTGGCGAGGAGATCGCGACAGACTTCGATCGTCTGCGCGGCCGGCTGTCCCTGGAGCGCGCGCGTCCGCTCGCGCATGCGCCGCAACGACAGAATCGCCGACGTCTCCGGGCGCCCGGCCAGGCCGGCGAGCGCGCGATCGCACAATTCCTCGGTCAGCGCGTAGCGCCCCTCCGTCTCCGCGACCTCGCCGAGGCGCCGCAGCGCCTCGGCGCGTTCGTCGGGATTGCGGGCCGCACGCTCCGACATCTCGAAGAAGCGGCGCGCTTCCGCGTGCGCGTACATCGCAAGCGCTGCGCTTCCCGCAGCCATCGAGTGGATGTACGCCTTCTCGGGGATCGCGGCTCGGTCGTAGTGCAGCGCGATTTCGGCGACGTTCTCAGGCGTCCGCTCCTCCATCGCCTGCGCCACGCGCTCGTGAATCCGCGCGATGCGGCGCGGATTGATCGCGCGACGCACGGCATCGACGAGCAGGCCGTGGGTGAATGCGAACAGATTGCGCGACGTTTCCGTCGTCGGCTCGATCACCGCGTGCTCGAGCCCTTCGTCGAGCGCGTCGAGAACTTCGTCTTCCGTTCCCGCGCCCGCCGCGATGGCGAGATCGACGTCGAACACTCGGCCGATGATCGCCGCGGTGCTCAGAACGCGTCGCGTCGCCGGCGCCAGCCGCTCGAGGCGGCGGTCCATCAGCCCCGTCAGCGCCGATGGAAGCTCGCCGTTTCGATCGCCACGAATCGCCCAGCGCGAGTGCTCGTAACGCACCACGCCGTCGTCGAGGAGCATGCGCACGAGCTGCGTGGCGAGAAGCGGATTGCCCTCGGAGTATTTGCGGACGTAGGCGACGAGCTCGTGGCTCGTTTCGCCGCCGAATACGCCGTGCAGCCAGTGTTCGACCTCGGGCGTCGACAGGCGCGTCAGCATGACCTCGTGGAAGCGCTCATCGCGAAGAAGCCGATTTCGCCGCTCGAGCGCCGGGCCGCGCGTGTCCTCCGAGCGCATGGTCAGACACACCATGATGCGGTCGTGCGAGAGCTCGGACATCAGGTGCTCGAGGACGTCCCACGTCCCCGCGTCCGACCACTGCATATCGTCGAGCAGAATGACGAGCGGGCGCACGGAGGCGGCCAACCGCAGGTACGCGACCACCTCTCCGAACAGCGTGTACTTGTTGCCGCTCGGCATCGACGGCGCGTCGCCCACCGACGGCACGAGTCGCGACAGCTCGAGCCAGTCTCGCCGGCGAACGATTCCCGTCTCCTGGATCGCCGAGATCACCTCGGCCCAGGGAGCGTACGGCGGCTTGGCGTCCGCCTCGCTGCACCGACCGGCGACGAACGCGCCGGCGCGCAGACGCACCTCGTTGTGGAGATGGCGGATCAGCGTCGACTTGCCCACGCCCGCTTCGCCGATGACCGATACGAGCTGCACTCCGGTCTCGAGCGACGTCTCGAGCAGTCGCATGAGCTTCGCGATCTCGTTCTCGCGCCCGACGAAGTGCTTGAGGTTGATGGTCGGCTCGAGAAGCGTCTGATCGAGCTCGCTCGCCGAGACCACCGCGTTGCGGCCGCGCCGCTTGGCCTCGTAGAGTGCGCGATCGGCGGCCTCGAACAGCGCATCGAAGTCCTTGTGCTCCGGCCGCGCCTCGGCGACGCCGATCGACAGCGAGATCGAGATGGAGCCCGAGCGCTCGCGCAGTGGGATCGACGTCTTTCTCACCGTCTCACGAATTCGCTCGCCAAGCTCCGCCGCCTCGGCGTCGGCCGTGTGCGGCAACAGGATGACGAACTCGTCACCCGCGTATCGTCCGACCACGCCCATGGTCGACGCGAGCTCGCGCAGCGTTCCGGCGACGACGCGGAGGACCGCGTCCCCCTGCAGGTGGCCGTGCGTGTCGTTGACCTGCTTGAACTCGTCGACGTCGATGACGAGCAGCGAGATCGTCGAGAAGGGCCCCCGGTCCGCCAGGATCTTGCTCGAGACTTCGACGAACGGACGGCGCGTTACCAGGCCGGTGAGATCGTCGGTCGGTCCCGTGATGCTGAGGTCGCGCGTGGAGCCGCGTTCCGTCGGAATCGACTCGATCACCGCGCGCTGCCGCAACGACGGCGCGCGCGTCTTCATCATGTCCTCGAAGTGCGCGAACAGCTCGGGATCGAAGGTGCGACCGACGTCCCCGCGCATGACATCCATCGCCGCTTCGTGTGGCAGAGCGCCCTTGTACGATCGCTTGGACGTGAGCGCGTCGTAAACGTCGGCGATGCAGAGGATGCGCGCCGCGCGCGGGATCTGCTCGCCCCTGAGCTGGTCGGGATATCCCTGGCCGTCCCATCGCTCGTGGTGCGAGCGCACCATCGGGATCACGTCGCCCGGGAAGTCCATGTCGGCGAGCATCTCGACCCCCGCCACCGGATGCCGCCGCACGAGCTCCCATTCCTCGGGCGACAGCTTGCCCGGCTTGTTCAGCACTTCCGACGGGATGATCAGCTTGCCGACATCGTGCACCGTCGCGCCGATGCGGAACCAGAAGAGATCGCGCGGCTCGACCCCGGCTCGCAGCGCGAGCGTGCAGGCGATGTCGGCGACGCGCTCGCAGTGGCCCTGCGTGTAGCGGTCCTTCGATTCGATCGACGCCGACCAGTGTCGCACCGCGTCCATGAAGTGCTTCTCGAGCCGCGCGTGCCGGCGGTCGATGTCGGCAACTTCGCGCTTCGCGCCGATCTGCGAGAAGAGGCGATGCCCGCGGTTCAGGTGCATCAACGCGTCGCGATGGCGGTTCTGCCGCCGGCACAGCTCCGCGTGCTCGCGCGACGTCTCCGCCGAGAGCAGCAGGTCGCGGCGCTCGACGGCAATGGCCTGCGCCCTGGCGAGATGCTCCTCGGCGAGGGGCAGCTCGCCGAGCTCGCGCGCGACCGTTCCAAGATGCTTGTGAATCTCACCCAGTGCGTTGGCGTCGCGCGTCTGTGAGGAAAGACTCATCGCCAGCTCGCACGCGGCGCGCGCGGCGGCGAAGTTGCCGCGATAGATCTCGAGCTCGGCGCGATTCACCTCGAGGAGGATCCGCGCCGGAATGTCGCCGAGGGCGTCGGCGATCTGTACCGCTTCCTCGAACGCCGCGGCGGCATCGTCCCACCGCTCGAGATCCGTGCACAACATCCCCATGTTGTTCAGCGCCGACAGCACTTCCTTCGGCGCGCCGAGCGTGCGGAACTCGGCCAGGCTCATTCGGTAGTAGCGAAGCGTCTTCTCGTGGTCGCCGCGGAACATCGCGATGACGCCGAGGTTCAACGCGGTCATCGCGGCGAGGCGGGTCTCACCCGCGTCGATCGCATGCTGCCGCGCGTTGACGAAGCCGGCTTCGGCGACATCCAGCTCGCCGTGCTGGTGATGCACGATCGCCTGCACGTTGAGCGCATGCCCGATCGACGCCGCGTCGTCGGCCAACTCGGCGACCGCGATCGCGGCCTCGACGCAGTCGAGCGCCGCGTCGCGGTTCGCTTCGGTGAGATACGTGCGCGCGATCCACCGCAACAACGACGATGCGAGCTTGCCGTCGCCGCCGCGGCGCAACGAATAGAGCGCGCGCTCGAACAGCGAACGGGCGTCGTCACGGCGTCCTTCGCGTTCGGCGATCTGCGCCTGCTGTATGAGATTGTCGACCGAGGGCATCATCGTCGCTCGATCCATGGCGAATGGAATTGACTCAGCACAACCGGGGAGACGTGCGACGTGCACGCCTCCCCGGTCAGTATCGGCAGCCATCTACTTCCGGCTTGAGCCCGAACGGCAAACTCCCGGATTACGGCCTCGAGGCCCCGAGCGTGACCTTGCTGAACGCCGACTCCATCCCGCCCTCTTCGGCGCCGCTCGTCAGGCTGTAGCCGCTGAAATGCTTGACGCGACGCGACAGCTTGCCCGTATAGGGGTTGGTGACCGTGGCGACCGACGGATCGGCGATCGATTCGTCGACGCAGTGCAAGGCGGTGGAGCAGTACTCGATCTTCGTCCACGGATAGACGCTCGCGCCGTAGCTCGAGACGGACAGCATGACCCAACCCGCGGGATTCGACGTCGGAACGAACCGCACGGACTTGTCGAAATCGAGATGCGGCAGCCCGTCGGCGTCGAGCCACGCCTTGGTGTTCACGGTGACGGCACTGCGCGCCGTGAGACAGGGCTTGTCCCATTCCGTCGGCCCGTACGTGGACCGAGACGGATCGCAGAGAGAGCCGGCCGGGAAGGTGATCGTGTTGCCGGCGCCGAGCGGGTACGACAGCGTCCGGTCCGGGTCGATCACGAAGGTGAAGCGCAGCGTGTCCGTGCCGGTCAACGCCGCCGTCGCGCCCCCTCCGGGAATCGTCGCGTCCGAGGAGGATGACACGCTCGGCGCAACGGTGTTGTCGCTGCAGCCGGCCGCGAGCATCGCCGTGAGCGTCAACACGAGTTTGACAGCTTTGTTCATCAGTGCCTCCGTCGGCATTGAATGGGTGGGCTGCAGCGCGCGACCGCCGCTCCATCGCGATGGGCACACGCTGCGCCTCCGATTATCGGCTGGCGACGCGGCGGTTGAATTCTTTCCGGAGTCGTCGAACACAACGTTCCAGGCTGGAACGAAGTGTGGCCGCACCGCCGACGGCCGCATTACCGTCGCGAGTCCCCGCCGGGGTGGCGGCCCCAGGTTACGCACGGCCGGCCGTTTCGTCTGTTTGACGCAAGGCGATGAAGCCTCGATCCCCACCTGCCGATACTCTCGGTGTGATCTCGTTCCGTCGCCTCTCCCCCGCCCTCCTCGTCGCGCTCACGGTCTGCACGTCCAATCGCGGCGCGACCACGACCGTCTTTCTCGGCGCCGCCGCCCCGCTGGGCAGCGCCGTCGGCGACGCGAACATGAAAGGCGTCGAGCTCGCGCTCGACGAGCTCAATGCGCGCACGACGCGCACCTACACCTTCGACAAGGTCGTTCGCGACGACTCGGCCAAGGGCGACCGGGCCGCCAACATCGCGCAGGAGTTCGTGAACGATCCGCGCATCATCGGCGTCGTCGGCCACGTCAATTCCGGTACGATGATCGCGGCGGCCCGTGTCTACGACGGCCACCTGCCGGCGATCGCCACGTCCGCCACGTCGCCGTCGCTCACGGGCATCTCCCCCTGGACCTTCCGGGTCATTCCGAGCGACTCGCTCACCGGCCAGACGATCGCCGCGCACATGGTCAAGCTGGGCAAGCGTCGCGCGATGGTCCTCTACGAGAACAACTCCTACGGACGCGGCCTCGCGGACAGCTTCCGCCGCGGGTACACCGGCGAGATCGTCGGGATGGATCCGATCAGCGACCAGGCCGGCCAGGACCTCGAGCCGTTCGTCAGCTGGCTCGCGCAGAAGCAGGTCGATCTGGTCTTCGTCGCGGGTTCCGCGAACTCCGGTTTGACTTTTCTCAAGGAAGCCCGCCGCCAGAACGTTTCCGCCGCCCTCGTCGGCGGCAACGGATGGACCGTCTTCTCGCTCGACCCGGTCGCGGACGGCGCCTACTTCCCGTCGCCATTCAATGCGCGCGACCCGCGCCCGGAAGTACAGGCATTCGTCGCCGCCTACCAGAAGCGGTACGGTGAAGTCCCGAACGCCTATGCTGCTCTCGCGTACGACGCGACGAAGCTGCTCGCCGACGCCATCGAGAAGGCCGGCCCCGACCGCGCGAAAGTCCGCGACTACCTGTCCCACCTCGACACGCCGTATTCCGGCGTCACGGGGAACACGGCCTTCGGTGCGGACGGCGACCCGAAGAACAAGCAGATGGGCATGATGCGCATCCAGAACCGCGGCATCGTGGCGGAGGCGGGCCAGTGAGACTCCTCCGTACCTTCCGCCGGAACTCCATTCGCGTTCGCCTCTGGCTCGGCTTCGGCGTCATCGTCACGCTGCTCGCCGTCGCGGGCGTCGTCGTACGGGGCTCGTTCGCCGGCGTCGCCGAGACGATCACTGCGTCGCTCGACGACGTTCAGGCCGAAGCGTCGCTCTCCGGGCAGCTCTCCGCCGACGTCGCCAAGACCATCGAGGCCGGCTCACGCTACCTCGACACGCGCGACGCCGGCGCGCAGGACGCCTTTCGAAAGAACGGCTGGCATGCCCACCAGGCCCAGCTCTCGATGAACGAACGGCCGAATCAGTCGGCCACCGAGATCGCCACACTCGCCACGATCGACAGCAAGCTGTCGGCGATGGAAGTGAAGTACGCCGCCGCGCATCGCCTCGCTGATCTCGGACGCGCCGACGCCGCTCGACGGCTCGCCAACTCCGCTCACGCGGACATCGACGACCTCCTCGGCAACATCGATCGCCTCGGCGAGATCAAGGCGAACAAGGTGGCCACCGCCAAGGAACATCTGGCGAACGACGCCCAACGCCGATCGGCCTACCTGCTGTCGCTCATCGGCCTCGCCGTCGCGCTCGCGCTGCTCGTGGTCATGTACACCGTGCGCAAGATCGGCGAACCGCTCGACGTCCTCGTTCGCCATGCGCGGCGGCTCAGCCAGGGCGACCTCGGCAGCCGAGTCGACGCCACGATGCCGGGCGAGTTCAACATTCTCGCATTGGCGATGAACCAGACCGCGGAGTCGCTATCGCGCGTCGTCGCCGTCGCGGCCAGGACCGCCGAGGAAGTCTCGAGTTCCGCGCACGATCTCGCGTCGGTGTCCGAACAGATCTCGCTCTCGGCCAGCCAGATGGCCAGCGCGATGACCGAGGTGTCACACGGCGCGGAGGCGCAGGTGCAGCAGCTTAGAACCGTCGACGAGACGCTCCTGGTCATTCGCGAGGCCGCCGACGGCGTGAAGCAGCGCTCGACCGAAGTCACCGATCTCGCGCGCAGCATCGAGGGCGCCGCGCAGGCCAAGCGCATCGAGATCGATCGCGCCCTCGGCATTCTCGTCGACGTGAAGCACAGCGTCGAACGCGCGGCGGAGGAGATCCGCGAGTTGAATGCGACCGTGAGCGACATCAATCGTTTCGTCGCGTCGGTCGGGCAGATCGCCGATCAGACGAATCTGCTCGCGCTGAACGCCGCGATCGAGGCCGCGCGCGCCGGCGACGCGGGCCGCGGCTTCGCGGTGGTCGCGGACGAAGTCCGCAAGCTCGCCGAGCAGTCGCAGCGTGCCGCCGACGACATCGTGCAGATGACCGGCGTCGTCACGTCGCGCGTGACCACGAGCGCCCGGGCGATGGAATCCAGCGCGGGGCGCGTGGGCGAGATCGAGCGCGTGTCGCGCGACATCGATGGCGCGCTGCGCACCATCACCGACGCCGCCGAGCGCACCCGTATCGCCGCCATCGGCGTCGCCGGCGCCGCGGAAGCGAACGCCAGCGCCGTCCTCAGCGCGACGACGAGCCTCGGCTCGGTCGCGAAAACGGCAGAGGGCCACGCCGCGGCTGCCGAGGAAGTGAATGCCTCCACGCAGGAGCAGTCGGCCGCGTGCGAGCAGATGACATCGGCGTCGAACGTGCTGCTCGCGGGCAGCACGCAGCTCAGGGAGTTGGTGGGCGGGCTCAGGACCTGAGGGAAAGCCATCGCCAGCCCCGTCACGGGACTCTAGCTTTCCCTCCATGCGCCTCGAAACCCTCGCCGTTCACGCCGGCCACGACGTCGACCCTACCACGTCCGCCGTCACCCCGCCCATCCATCTCTCCACGACCTACGCGCGAGAGACGAACGGCGCAGAGCACACCGGCTTCCTCTACTCCCGCTACACGAACCCCAACCGCGCGGCGCTCGAGAAGTGTCTCGCCGCGCTGGAGGGGGGCGCCGTCGCCGGAGCCTTCTCGTCCGGCTCCGCCGCGACGATGACGCTGCTCCAGGCGATCGGACCGGCCCACGTCGTCCTCCCGGACGACGCGTACTTCGGCTCGATCAAGCTCGCCCGCGAGATCTTCGGCCCCTGGGGCATGGAAGTCTCCACCGTCGACATGACCGACGTCGCCAACGTGCGCGCCGCGATGCGCCCCAACACGAAGTTGGTCTGGGTCGAGACCCCGTCGAATCCCCTGCTCACGATCGTCGACATCGCCGCGATCGCCGAAGTCGCGCACGCCGGCGGCGCCGCCTGTGCAGTCGACAACACGTGGGGCACGCCCGCTCTTCAGCGCCCCCTCGACCTCGGCGCTGACATCTCGATGCATTCGACCACCAAGTATTTGAGTGGCCACAGCGACGTGCTCGGGGGCGCGCTCATCTTCCGTGAGAACGACGCGCTCGCCCAGCGGACGCTCGCCATCCAGAGCTCCGGCGGCGCGGTGCCGTCGCCGTTCGAGTGCTGGCTGTCGATGCGCGGCATTCGCACGATGCCGCTGCGCGTCCAGGCGCAGACCGCGTCGGCGTTCGCTCTCGCCGAGTTTCTCGCCTCGCATCCGAAGGTCGAAGCGGTCCACTACCCCGGTCTGCCGAGCCACCCGCGCCACGACGTCGCCCGTAGGCAGATGTGCGGCTTCGGCGGAATGCTCTCCGTGCAGGTCGGTGCGTCCCAGCAGGAATCGATGGACATCGCCGGCCGGCTCGAGCTCTTCACCTACGCGACGAGCCTGGGCGGCACCGAGAGCTTGATCGAGAATCGCGCCTCGGTCGAGGGGCCGACGACGCGCGCGCCGGCCAACCTGCTTCGCGTCTCGATCGGGCTCGAGCACATCGAGGACCTCAAGGCCGACTTCGCCCAGGCGCTGAACGGACGCTAGTCGTGTCAGGGAAGTCTGATGGCCTCCCCGCCGTGCTGCTCCTCAGCGGCGGACTCGATTCGACGACGCTGCTCGCGCATGCCATCGCCGAGGGCTTCGACGTCCACGCGATGACCTTCCGCTACGGCCAGCGCCACGCGACGGAGATCGAGGCCGCACGACGCGTCGCGTCGCGCTACGCCGTGCGCGATCACGTGATCGTCGACATCGACCTGCGCACGTTCGGCGGATCGGCGCTCACGAACGCGTCGATCGCGGTGCCGAAGGACCGCGATCCATCGTCGCACGAACACGGCATCCCGATCACGTACGTGCCGGCGCGCAACACGATCTTCCTCTCCTTCGCGCTCGCGTGGGCCGAGGTGCTCGGGGCGGGCGACATCTTCATCGGCGTGAATGCGCTCGACTACTCGGGTTATCCGGACTGTCGGCCCGAGTACATCGCCGCGTACGAACGCATGGCGAACCTCGCGACCCGCGGTGGCGTCGAAGGCACGAATCCCATTCGCATCCGCACGCCGCTCATCGACCTGACCAAGGCGCAGATCGTTCGCCACGGGCTCGAGCTCGGCGTTGACTACGCCGTCACGCAGAGCTGCTACGACCCCGACGAGACGGGCGCCGCCTGTGGCCACTGCGACGCCTGCCAACTGCGGTTGAAAGGCTTCGCGGAGGCCGGGGCTGTCGATCCGGCGCCATATCGCGACCGGCCGCGCTGATGTACACGGTCAAGGAGATCTTCTATACGCTCCAGGGCGAGGGCGCGAACGCCGGCCGCCCTGCCGTGTTCTGCCGCTTCGCCGGGTGCAACCTCTGGACGGGGCGCGAGGCGGATCGCGCGACGGCCATTTGCCGGTTCTGCGACACGGACTTCGTCGGCGTCGGCCCCGACGGCGGAAAATTCGCCACGGCGACTGAGCTCGCCGCGGCGGTCCGATCGCGCTGGCCCGACATGCACGACGGCACGCCGCTCGTCGTCTGCACCGGCGGCGAACCGCTCCTCCAGCTCGACGAAGCCGCCGTCACCGCGCTTCACGACGCCGGCTTCACCATCGCCGTGGAAACCAACGGGACGCAGCGCCCCCCGGCTGGCATCGACTGGATCTGCGTCAGCCCCAAAGCCGGCGCCGACTGGATCCTCAGGACCGGCAACGAGCTGAAGCTCGTCTTTCCTCAGCCGGAGTTCGACCCCGCCGACCTCGAGCAGCTCGATTTCGAGCAGTTCTTTCTCCAGCCGATGGACGGCCCACACGTCGTCGAGAACACGCGGGCGGCGGTCGCCTACTGCCTCGCCCACCCGCGCTGGCGCCTCAGCATTCAGACGCACAAGCTACTCGGGATCCGGTAGCTGCAGCGAGGCTTCGCCCGTGAGTCACGGGCGGTTGGTGATGTTTTCCAAGGGGCGGCCGATACTCCAAGGAAATCGTTGACCCCGCCGTCCTGGCTGCATAGAATCCGCCCTGGCCGTGCCGACCAGAACGGCAGCCGATACGGCTAGAACCTCCGGACCGAGAGCCTACGCGACGCCGCCTCCCTCTCTCGACGCCGGCAAGAGCACACCGATGACCTCTCTCAAGACGAACCGACTGGCTCGCCTCGCGACCGTGCTGTGCACGGTGGCGATTTTTGGCGTCCCGGCGGTCGCACGAGCACAGGCCGTCGATTCGGCGCCGAAGCCGTTCGAGGCATTCAGCAGTTCCGCGCAGGCGCTCCGTGACTCCGTCGTCGCGATGGCCAAGGCTCAAGTGGGCACCCGCTACCGCACCGGCGGTACGTCGCCCACCAAGGGGTTCGACTGCAGCGGCCTGATTCAGTACGTCATGAAGGCGCTTCAGCTCGACGTCCCGCGGACCGCCCGGCAGCAGGCGGGCGTCGGTCTCGCCGTCGTGCGCGACACGAGCCGTCTCCTCCCGGGCGACCTCCTCACGTTCTCGAAGGGTAAGAAGGGCGTCGTCAGCCACGTCGGCATCTACATCGGCGACGGCAAGTTCATCCACGCCAGCAGCGTGGCCGGCAAGGTGATCGAGAGCAAGATCGACCGCCCGTCGTCGCCGCTGATCAAGATCTGGCGCGGCGCTCGCCGCATGCTCTCGCTCGACGACAGTGTCTCGACGGTCGCGCTCCGCGGCGGCTGACCGCGCCCGCCCGCCGCGTTCTTTTCGCCCGAGCGCTACCGCGTCTCGGGCGTTTTTCTTTTCGCGCTCTGGGAAGACCCGGGCGCCTTCGCCTTGGCGGGCGGCTTGGCTTTGGGCGCCGGCTTCGCCTTGGTCGACACCTTTGGCTTCGCCTTGGGCGCGACGGGCGGCTGCTTCCTGCCCGCCTGGACCGGCTCTGCCGCGAGCGTCGAGCGCCGTCCGACGAGCCCCATCGAATCCACTTTCGCGCCCGTTCGAGGGAAGTCCAGGGCGCTCAACGAATCGATGAGCGCCAGCGCTCGCCGCGTCGTATCGGCCGTCAGCACGCCGGGCGCGAGCTGCATCGTCGGCCGGAGCTCCGCATCGCGGACGAAACCGGCCGAATCGATCGTCGCGCACGCGACGACGCCGCGATTCATCGGCTCGCGCAGGTTGAACGGCCCGTACGTGAGCAGGTTGCCGAGCGAGTAGAAGGCGAGGCGATCGCCGCGCCACTGGGCGGCGCGAAGGACGTGCGGGCCGTGTCCGACGACCAGCGTCGCGCCGGCGCCGAACGCCGCATCCGCGAACCCCACGGGGTTCCCGCGGTCGATCGTCTTGAGAAAAATCTCACGAGCGTCGCGGGTCCGCTGCGCGCCCACCCCCTCGGCGCCCAGGTGCATCGTCACCACCACCGTGCCGTAACGGCGAACCGCCCGGGCCACGTGCCGGCGAACAGCGCCGAGATCGCGCGCGTCGGGAACGTCTCGATCCGTGTAGAAGCCGAGCACCCCGAGCGTGTCGCCGGTCGGCAGCGCGACGGGGGTCGCGAGCGTGTCCGTACCCGTCACGAAAATCCCCGCGTCCTCCAGCCGCGCGATGGTCGCCTCGCGCCCATCGTCGCCGGCGTCGCGCGAGTGGTTGTTCGCGACGTTGCCGACCACCACCGCGCCGCTGTCGGCGATCGCTCGGAGAGCCCGCGCGGTGTTGGGCGGCTGCCGGAATGCGTAGCAGCTGGTCGAGTTGCGCCCGCACTTCGGACGGAATGCCCCTTCGCCGATGGCGCCCTCGACGTTCAGCAGAACGAGATCCGCGCCGGCAAAGAATGGCCGAAGCTGAGGCGCGAGACTGTCCGGGTCGGGGCTCATCCCGTAGAGCCCGAGACGTGCGGCGCCCTCCCGGGCCCACGCGGGATCGAGGTTCGTCCCGAGCGTGACGTCACCGCCGGCGCAGACCCGCACGGGCTGGCGCAGTTCACCGGGGCGGCGCGCCGCCGATGTGCTGTCGACGCGCGCCGTATCCGCCGTCTGCGCCTGAAGCGCGCCGACGGCCAGGCCCACGAGGGCGGCGGCACGAGCGATCGGAGAGAGGAGCATCACCAGGGTACCCGCGAAAGACATGACGGTCCCAGTCAACCTATTCCGCGCTCCGGTTGTCTCACAGGCTTCGGAGTATCGAAGTCTTTGCCTCGGCGCCACTGGCGAAGTGGTATCACCGAAATCCATGCTTGCGTCAGTGAAACCATCGTGCGCACCGATCCGTCAGGACTGTTCGATTGTGGGACATCCATTCCCACGAGCGAGCAAGGCCGCGATGCCGGGAACGCTCCGCGCAGCACATAAACCGTTGTAAATGAGTGCGTTAAGTGACGACCGCGAGCGGCATGGTCCTTCCCTGAGCGCTGCCTAGCTCACCGCACCACGCCCCCGCCCCCACTGCACGAGAAGTCACCGTGGACATCAAGCGCGAACCGCCAAAAAAAACCAAGAAGTTCATCGCATACGGCACCGGCATCGCGGCGCTCGTGGCCGTGACCATCGCCGTGGGCAAGCTCAAGCCGGCCGCGCCGCCGGTCGAGCGCGGTACGCTCTGGATCGACACGGTCAAGCAGGGCTCGATGACGCGCGACGTGAACGCCCCCGGCATTCTCACGCCTGACAACCCGCGCAACATCACGGCCCTCACCAGCGGCCGCGTCGAGCAGCTCCCGGTCAAACCGGGCATCCCCGTCAGCACGAGCACCGTCCTCGTCGTCATGAGCAACCCCGACGAGGACATCAAGCTGCTTCAGAACGAGCAGACGTTGAACGCCGCCATCGGGCAGCTCGCGTCGCTCAAGACCACGCTCCATCAGGCGATTCTCAGCCAGCAGGCGGCGGTCGCGAGCGCTCGGACGGCGCTCAACGCGGCAACACGCCAGCTCCTCGTCGCGGACTCGCTCTCGAAGAAGCAACTCTTCTCGGCGAATGACGTCGCCGCCGCCCGCGACGTCGAAGCAGAGGCGCGCCAGCGGCTCGATGTGGAGCAGAAGCGCCTCGAGGACATGCAGTCCTCCGAAGCGCAGCAGCTCCAGTTGCAGCAGGACCAGATCACGAGCCTCCGTCGCATTCTCGACGAGCAGAAGCGGCGCATCGCGTCGATGACGGTCACGTCGCCCGAGGCCGGCCAGCTCCAGGCCCTCGGAAATCCGCCGCTCGAGCTGGGGCAGTACATCACCGCCGGTACCCAGATCGCCCGCATCGTTCAGCCTGGCCGGCTCAAGGCCGTACTCCGCGTGCCTGAGAATCAGGCGAAGGACGTCGTCCCCGGCCTCGAGGCGGAGATCGACCTGCACAACCAGACGAAAGTGAAGGGGCACGTTCTCCGCACCGACCCGTCGTCGGTCGCGGGCACGGTCACAGTCGAGGTCTCGATCGACGATCCCCTTCCGGCCGGCACGCGCTCCGATCTCGCCGTGGACGGCACGATCACCATCGAGCGGATCCCGGACACCAAGTACATCGGCCGCCCGGGCTTCGGTCAGGCCGAGAGCAGCGTCGGCATCTTCCGCATCGTCCCGAACAAGGGCGAGGCGGTGCGCGTCACCGTCGGACTCGGACGCGCGTCGGTCAACACCATCGAGGTCCGCAACGGCCTCGCCGTCGGCGACAGCGTGATCATCTCCGACATGTCCCAGTTCGATACCGCTCCGCGCGTCCGCATCAAGTGACCCCGGCGCCCTCTTCTCTCGCGTTCGCAGTGCACGGTCTCTTCACCCCATCCGAGAATTCTCATGGCCACTGAGTCCACGTCCTCGTCTCCCGCCGGTTTTTCCGCGAACATGGGCGGCAGCAATCAGGCGCTCATCCGGCTCTCCGGCATCAAGAAGGTGTTCTACACGGACGAGGTGGAGACCCACGCGCTCCAGGACATCCACTTCGAGATCCAGCCCGGCGAATACGTCGCGATGGAAGGGCCGTCGGGCTGCGGCAAGACGACGCTGCTCTCGATCCTCGGTCTCCTCGACACGCCGACCGCCGGCGAATACACGCTTGCCGGTGAGCCGGTCGCCCAGCTCACGCCGTCGCAGCGCGCCCGTATCCGCAATCGCCAGATCGGCTTCATCTTCCAGGCCTTCAACCTGATCGGCGATCTCACCGTCTACGAGAACGTCGAGCTTCCGCTCACCTATCGCGGCATGTCCGCCGCCGAGCGCAAGCAGCGCGGGACCGACGCTCTCGAGCGTGTCGGCATGAGCCACCGCATGAAGCACTATCCGGCACAGCTCTCCGGTGGTCAGCAGCAGCGCGTCGCCGTCGCGCGTGCCGTCGCCGGCGATCCGCTCATCCTGCTCGCGGACGAACCGACGGGTAACCTCGATTCCACGAACGGCGAAGCCGTGATGGAACTGCTTCGCGAGCTGCATCGCGGCGGCGCGACGATCTGCATGGTCACGCACGACCCGCGCTACGCCGCGCACGCCGACCGCTCCATCCATCTCTTCGACGGCCGTGTGGTCGAAGAGCGCCGTCAGGAAGGCAAGGTCACCGTCTGATCGTTCGACGCCAGGCCGTCGAATGCCCGGGGGTGACGCACCGCGCGTGCCCCCGGATGACGTCGCTCATGCTTCACGCGAGAGGATCGTCGACGCACGACGCGCGAAGTAGCTTACGTCTGTAGTGCGCGGTGCGCGCTCGCCTGTTCCTCCATCCCGCTCTCGCAATGGCTTTCTTCTCGTCTCAGCCCAAGACCATCCTGCGCGATGGGCCGCCGACGCCCATCGTCGGGCCGCTCATCTCGCTCCGTAACGTCGAGAAGGTCTTCGAGACCCCGGCCGGACGCACCTACGTGCTTCGCCGCATCAGCGGCGAGATCCAGCCCGGCGAATTCGTGTCGATCATGGGCCCGTCCGGCGCCGGCAAGTCCACGCTGCTCGCGATCCTCGGCATGCTCGACAGCGCCTGGAGCGGGGAGTTCTACTTCCTCGGCCATCCCGTGCACGCGATGAACCACAAGCAGCGCGTCGCGCTGAACAAGGAGCACATCGGGTTCGTGTTCCAGCAGTATCACCTGATCGACGATCTCACCGTCGCCGAGAATCTCGACATCCCGCTGTCGTACCGGAACGTGAAGAAGTCCGAGCGCGAAGCGATCGTCGCCGACACGCTCGACCGATTCGGCATGGTCGGCAAGAAGGACCTCTATCCGCGGCAGCTCTCGGGCGGTCAGCAGCAACTCGTCGGCGTGGCGCGCGCCGTGATCGCCAAGCCCAAACTCATTCTCGCCGACGAACCGACGGGCAACCTGCACTCGAGCCAGGGGCGCGAGATCATGGAGCTCTTCAAGCGTCTGAACAACGAGGGCACGACGATCATCCAGGTGACGCACTCCGAGGAGAACGCGAAGTTCGGCAACCGCATCATCGAGTTGAAGGACGGATGGATCACCGGCAGCGAAGGCCCGGTCACGGCCTGAGCGCGCCGCGGTCGGAACGCCGCCATCGAGACATTGCCCGGGCCGCGATCATTCGCGGCCCGTCTTGCTTCATGGCGCCACGTGGTTTTGCTGCATAGGGCCACGTGGTTTTCGCCGCATGGCGCGACGTGGTTTTCACCGCATGGCGCGACGTGGTTTTCACCGCATGCGGCCAGCGTTCAATCACTCCCTGCCCCCATCCCCCCACCCCCAGCCCTCTCGTACCTTTCCCGCGATGACCGAGAACGAAAAACCGCAGATCCTCGTCGCGGACGACCAGCCCGACATTCTCGAGGCGCTTCGCCTGCTGCTCAAGAGCAACGGCTTCGACGTCCACACGGTCAACTCGCCGGCCGCGGCGCTCGGCGCACTCGAGCGCCGGGATTTCGATGCGCTCCTGCTCGACATGAACTACACGCGCGACACGACGTCCGGCGAGGAAGGGCTCGATCTCCTGTCGGCGCTGCGCACCCTCGAGCCCGACATGCCCGTCGTCGTCATGACGGCGTGGGGGTCGATCGACAACGCGGTGGAAGCGATGCGCCGCGGCGCGCGCGACTACGTCGAGAAGCCGTGGGACAACGCGCGACTTCTGTCGATCCTGGCGACACAGGTCGAGCTCGGACGCGCGCTGCGGCGCGCGCAGCGGCTCGAGACGGAGAACAAGCTTCTCCGCCGCGATCACCTCCCGCAGATGATCGCCGAGTCGCCGCGGATGAAGCCGATCCTCGCGCTGATGGAGCGCGTCGGTCCGTCGGATGCGAACGTGCTCATCACCGGCGAACATGGAACCGGCAAGGAGCTCGTCGCGCAATGGCTGCACGCCTCGTCTGCGCGAGCGAGCCGGTCGTTCATCGCGGTGAACATGGGCGGCCTCTCCGAAGGGCTCTTCGAGAGCGAGCTATTCGGCCACGTGAAGGGGTCGTTCACCGACGCGAAGACCGATCGCGTCGGCCGGTTCGAGCTGGCGGATCAGGGGACACTCTTTCTCGACGAGATCGGCACGGTGCCGCTCGCGCTTCAGTCGAAGCTCCTGCGCGTGCTGCAGACGGGCGACGTCGAGCGCGTCGGCTCGTCGAAGGCCCGCCATGTCGACGTCCGCGTGATATCGGCGACGAACGCCGACCTCGGACAGGAAGTCGCCGAGGGGCGCTTCCGCGAAGATCTGCTCTTCCGGCTGAACACGATCGAGATCCACCTGCCGCCGCTGCGCGACCGCCGCGACGACATCCCCGCCCTGGCCACGCACTTCCTCCGCCGCCACGCGACACGCTATCGCAAGCAGCTCAGCGCGTTCGAGCCTGCCGCGATGCAGATGCTGCTCGCGCATCCGTGGCCCGGCAACATTCGCGAGCTGGACCACGCCATCGAACGCGCGGTGCTCCTCGCGGCCGGCGAGCAGGTTCGAACGGGCGACCTCGGTCTGCGCTCGGGAACCGGCACGGCCGGCGCTCGGCTCGAGGATCTTCCGCTCGAGGACGTTGAGAAGTTGCTCATTCAGAAAGCACTGTCGCGCTACGAGGGGAACGTCAGCCGCGCGGCGCAGGCACTCGGCCTCTCGCGGAGCGCGCTCTATCGGCGGATCGCGTCGTATGGCTTGTAGCGAACGCCACGGATTCGCGCGATCCTCGCCCGAGCGCCGCGCGGCGCGGCAATGGATCGCCCGATAGACGAGCCGCGCGATCGCGCGCCGCGCGCCGCGGACGACAGCGCCGGGTCGGCCGACGGGGCGCGGATCGACATCCGGCCGTCGGATGCCCTCCGGCCCGCGCCGTTCGCCTCGCGACTGCCCGCGTTCGGCGACAAGCCGTCGACCCACGAACGGCTCGTCTTTCGCCTGGCGCTGCTCGCTGGATTCCCCGGCGTGCTCGTCTCGATGATTCTGCTCTGGCGCGGCGGTTACAGCGGCCGCGTCCAGTGGACGCTCGGTCTCCTGATCGTCGGGTGCTGGGTGATCACCGCGCTGGTGCTGCGCGAGCGCGTCGTACGGCCGCTTCAAACCTTGTCGAACATGCTCGCCGCGCTGCGGGAGGGGGATTACTCGATTCGCGCTCGGGGCGCCGATCGTGAAGACGCGCTCGGTCTCGCCTTCCTCGAGTCGAACCTGCTCGGCGAGACGCTTCGGACGCAGCGGCTCGGCGCCATGGAAGCGACGGCGCTGTTGCGCACGGTGATGGCGGAGATCGACGTCGCCGTGTTCGCCTTCGACGATGAGGATCGCGTGCGCCTGGCCAATCGCGCCGCCGAACGGCTGCTCGCGCAACCCGCCGAACGGTTGCTCGGCCGAACTGCCGAGCAGGTCGGGTTGGCCGATCAGTTGGTCGGGTCGACGCCGCGCACGATGGACATCACGTTCGCCGGCGGCGCCGGGCGCTGGGAGGTGCGGCGCGGTTCGTTCCGGCAGGACGGACGGCCGCACACCCTGCTCGTGCTCGCCGACGTGAGCAAGACGCTGCGTGAGGAGGAGCTGCAGGCGTGGCAGCGCATCGTGCGCGTGCTGAGTCACGAGATCAACAATTCGCTCGCGCCAATCAAGTCGATCACGGGCAGTTTGCTCGCACTGCTCGATCGACGCGACGAGAGCCTCCGCGACGAGAGCGACGACGATCTTCGGCGCGGGCTGGGTGTCATCGGCGGTCGATCGGAGGCGCTCGTGCGTTTCATGTCGGCGTATGCGCGGCTCGCGAAGCTGCCGGCGCCGCATACGGCGCCGCTCGACGTGGGCACGTGGGTGCGGCGTGTGGCGGCGCTCGAGACGCGGCTGCCGGTGGAGGTGATCGCGGGTCCCGCGATCACGATTCGCGCGGACGGCGATCAGCTCGACCAGCTGTTGATCAATCTCATACGCAACGCGGTGGATGCGTCGCTCGAGGCGCGAGGGCGGGTGCGCGTGCGTTGGCTGCGCGCGCAGGATCAGGTGGCGGTGTTCGTGGAGGACGAGGGGCCGGGGTTGGCGAATCCGACGAATCTCTTCGTTCCGTTCTTCACGACGAAGCCGCAGGGTTCAGGGATTGGTCTGGTGTTGTCGCGTCAGATCGCGGAGGCGCATGGTGGAGCGTTGTCGTTGAGTAATCGCGTCGATCGTCGCGGTTGTGTGGCGACAGTGCGGCTTCCGCTGTCGGCGGGCGAGCGATTGGGTGCGGTGTGAGGGAGCGGGGAGCGGGGAGTTGCGGACGTTTGAGGGGAGGTGTTGATGTGGGGGGGCGTTTGCAGCTGAGCGGTTTGTTGGTTTGCCAAACAAATGTTGCGTCAAAAGGGGAGTACAAAATCATCTGTTTGCGTTCAGATTGACGTGTTCACGGAGTCCGATCGAACCGAGTGCGCAAAAAATGGCGTGCTCGGGCCGAAGAAATGGAACTTTCAACGGCTGAACCGGACGCCACGGCACAAACTCTGCTTTCACCCCCGGCGGTGCCGCGACGAAGTACGTCGATCGGGGACCTCGGTGTGATGCGGTACATCGAGACATCCCGCCCGGTAGTCGTCCGCGGGGGCAAGTCGATCAGGGACGACACAGAGGGAGGAAACCCAATGTTGAACCGTAATGCTCTACTGCTCGTTGCCGGCGCGGCGTTCATCGCATTCGACGCATCGGCGGCATCGGCGCAGGCACGATCCACTCGTCGCATTCCTGTGTCCAAGGAGGCGCCGGGTGAAGTTGCACCGCGCGTCGACACCGTCACGGTGTACCGCACGGATACGTTGAACGTCACGCGCGTCGATACGCTGCGCTTGACGAACACCGTCACCCGCACGGATACGGTGATCCAGCAGGTGCAGATGGCGCCGCGTCACATCGGCGGTCTGTACGTCGGTCTCGCCGGTGGTTTGGGGCTGCCTTACGGCTCGCTCCGCACGGTGAATCAGCCGGGTGAGTTGGCGCAGCTCCAGGTCGGCTATCAGCCGATGAACAGCTGGATTGGTGCGCGTCTCGATGGAACGTGGAATCGTTTCGCCCGCAACCCGTCGTACGGTGGTTTCATGGGCGACCGCTCGAACGTGCTGAATCTGAACCTGGATGCGCGCGTCGATGTGCCGCTCTTCAACTCGCTGCTCGGCTCGAGCGTGAAGTTCCGTCCGTATCTCGTCGGTGGCGGTACGTACATCCGCTATAACAATCTTCGCATGAAGATCAGCGACGACAGCCCGTTGTTCAACACGTGCCTCACGACGGTCCCGGCGACGTGCGTCGGCGATTCGCGTGCGGTCATCGCGACGAACGGCGGCGGCGTTGCCTTCGCCGACGACTCGTGGCACGACGATTGGGGCTGGAACTACGGCGGCGGTCTGGCGTTCCACGCCGGCCGGAAGGAGATCTTCATCGAAGCTCGCGCGATCCGCTTCAAGCACAGCTCGGACAACAACGATCCGAATCCGTTCAAGGCCGCGTATCAGGTCCCGATCGTCTTCGGTGTGAACTGGTTCTAAGCCCCAGTGCGAGGCGCGGGGTCTCCCCCGCGTCTCGGCCGGGCCATCGAAACACGGTACGCGAGCAACATCAGATCTATCGACGCAGCAGTTGCTCCAACAGCCAGTCGCAGTACGCAGGTCCGTTGGTCGATCTACCGCAGTAGTCGCTGCACCACCGTGGCAGGCTGGTCATCCAGACCACTTGCCACGGGTTTCGGTGTTTCTGTTCGGCACTCTGGAACGAAATTGGCGTATTGTGTGGAGGCAGACAGCGCGCTACCCTAATCTCCAGCGCCTTTCATAAGAGCAGGACCGACATGAGCAGCTTCCGTATCAATAGACTTCTTGGAACGATCGGCGCCGCAGCGACTCTCTCCGCCGGCCCGGCCTTCGCGGCGCCCCAGGATGGACCGCAGAGCTCGGTTGTCGACCTCACGCGGCAGTTCGGCGATACGATCGACGAGGAACGCGAGAGTCGATACACCTTCGACTCCAAAGCCGACAGCCTCTCGTGGGTTCGCAGCAAGGCGGTCGCGGCCAAGGCCACCGGCTTCCACCTGGTCGTCTCGCTCCAGGATTTCCATCTCTGGGCCATCATCGGAAAAGACACCGTCCTCAGCGCCCCGGTCGCCGTCGCCAAGGGCACCACGCTGAAGTTCGGCAAACAGGCCTGGACGTTCAAAACGCCGCGCGGTGTTCGCACCGTCCTTCGGAAAGAAGCCGACCCGGTCTGGCAGCCGCCCGAGTGGCTCTACGCCGAGACGGCCAAGGAATACGGCCTCAAACTGGGCCATCTTGGCACCAAGTCGCGGATCAAGTTGGCAGGCGGCCGCATCCTGACGATGAAGAACAACGAAGCCGGCGTCATCGAGGGCGGGCAATTTTCCGCGCTCCCCATCGACGAACACATCGTCTTTGGCGACACGCTCTTCGTCCCGCCTCTCGGCTCCAAGAACCGCAAGGTCGAAGGCGAGCTCGGAAAGTTCCGGCTCGATATGGGCGAAGGCTTCCTCATCCACGGAACGCCGTACAAGGATTCGATCGGCCTCGCCGCAACGCACGGCTGCGTTCGCATGCGCGACGAGGACATCGAGTGGCTCTACGACCACATTCCCGTCGGCACCAAGGTCTACATCTATTGACCTGACGACGACCAATGCACAGAGGCCCGTGTCATCGCGACACGGGCCTCTGTCTTTTTCCGGGACACTCTGGCCCGTCAGGGCACGATCGTCAGCTGTCCGCGAACCTCACCGCCACCGTTCAGGAGCGTGCTGATGTTCACGTAGGTCTTGCCCGCCAGGAGAAGCTGGGCGAGCGAATCCCCGGAGACAGTCGGCGAAATCGCCGTCGACGGCGCCAGCTCGAGGATGCCGCCGCCAGTCCCGGTGGTCGTGCCTTTCACGAACGTCGCCGTCGAGCTCAACGGTGTGTTCGCCGCGGTCGGATCCAGATCCAGAATCGCCGGCGCGGTCGTAGGTCCACCGCCGATCGCGAACGGCCCGTGGATATTCGCACCGGCCACGGCCGACGACATGTTCGAGAACGTCATGGAATACCGAAAGATCCCAGTGATGGTATCGAGCTCGGCGTTGAAGGTCCCCGCGCTACCCGCCACGTTGCCGGCGAGCGTCGAACCGATTTCGCCGCCCGTGGTCAGCGACGCCGTGAAACGCACCGGCTTCGTCGCTCCAGGAGACGTGCTGCCGCCGCACCCGGCGCCCGCGAACAACGCGGCCAAGGCCAGTGCCAGCGTTCGATGATTCATCCAGAGACTCCTGAGACCCAGCCGTCCGGACGCAATGAGCCAGTCCGACAACCAGGCACACGTTTCAAGCGGAAAGGAACAGAATCACCGCGCGGCCAGCGGCGCCGGTGACGCATTGCCTCCGTCCGCGACGAACCGCCACGCGCCGTTCTTCTCACGCCGCCAGACTGTGAGATACTTGCCGAACCGCTGCACGGCTGCGCCCGACGGACCCCGGCCGGTCGACACGTACTCGCCGATCGTGTAGCCAATGTCGCGCGAGCCCGCGACATGAACGTACACCGGTCGCCACGTGAGCGACGTCTGATCCGCCTCGAGATCGAGGGCCTCGCGAATCGCCTTCGGGCCGAATCGCAGCTCCGGCGAGCCGAAGGTCACCCCGTCGCTCGCGGCGGTGTTCGCGAAGGCGAAACCCATTCCCATGCGATATGAGAGATCGGAGAACGAGCTGTCCGCCGCACGCAACTGAGCGCGCGCCTCGGCCATCGCCTTGCCCAGGCCTTCCTCGGACGGCGCGGCACGCGCCCCATCCGTGACGACCACATTCGCCGGCACCGGGACCCCGCCGATCTCGACGTACGCGACGACGCGCCACGGCTGACCACGAGTGCGCTCCCAGTACGCGAGGTATCGGCCGAAGCGGATCGGCCGCGAGCCCTCGGGCGCCAGGCGAGCGGCGACGCCGAACGTATAGCCCGCGAGCAGATCTGCCGAGACGCCTCCGCCGAGCGGCTCCCAGACGGTGCG
>Ga0164243_10000512_pt1 | contig 72379 bp, 68 predicted proteins | sample OricompcompostOP_FD_108781 | JGI IMG/M metagenome (GOLD analysis project Ga0164243, IMG submission 108781) | Organic Plus compost microbial communities from Emeryville, California, USA - Original compost - Organic plus compost (OP) | ecosystem: Engineered > Solid waste > Mixed feedstock >... | reverse complement strand
CCACGCCACCTACCAGGCGGTGCTGGCGCGGGACTACGACCCCTTCTTCGCCACCGCCCGGCGCTTCGCCTGGGTGATCGGCCGGCCCCGCCTCCTGCGGGCCCTGCTGGGCATCGCCCTCTCGACCAGCTTCACCATGGAGCTGGTGCTCGACATCATGGCCAACCTGGTCGACGAGGAGCGCCCCGGGCTCGCCGGGCGGCTCCTCTCGGTGGGCGGCCGTGGGCTGGCCCTCGCCGACCCCCTGCTCGTCCGCCCCTGACCCTGCCCGATCGGCACCTGCCTCCTCCCTGACCGGTGGGTGGGTGTCCCCCTGCGGCGGACACCTGGCCTCAGGTCGGTCGCGGCGCGGGACCGGTGGGCGGATGTCGCGTGGCATGGCACGGGTGCCCACCGGTCGCGGGTGCGGCGCCGGCATCGCCCCGGCGGCGCCGGGGCGACCGCCCTACGCTCGGCGGTGCTCGACGGTCACCGTCGGAGCGTCCGGAGCCCTTCATCGGCGGCGAGCGGGTAGGTGCGGCCGATGGACCGACGGGAGGATCCGCCATGTCGTCCGAGCTGAGCACCGAGCCGGCCCGCAGGCCCGACCTCGACCTCGAGTCGATCGACGCGTGGTGGCGCGCCGCCAACTACCTGACCGTCGGGCAGATCTACCTGAGGGACAACCCGCTGCTGCGGGAGCCCCTGCGCCCGGAGCACATCAAGCCCCGCCTCCTCGGCCACTGGGGCACGTCGCCCGGCCTGAACCTCCTCTACGTCCACCTCAACCGGGTCATCAGCCGGCGCAGCGCCGACGTGCTGTTCGTGTGCGGGCCAGGCCACGGTGGCCCCGCGGTGGTGGCCAACGTGTACCTGGAGGGCACCTGGGGTGAGGTGTACCCCGACGTGGGGTTCGGCACCGAAGGCATCCGCACGCTGTTCCGCCAGTTCTCCACCCCCGGCGGCATCCCCAGCCACGTGAGCGTGCCGGTGCCGGGGTCGATCCACGAGGGCGGCGAGCTCGGCTACGCGCTGGTGCACGCCGCGGGAGCCGCCTTCGACGCGCCCGATCGAGTGGTGGCCTGCGTGATCGGTGACGGGGAGGCCGAGACCGGTCCCCTGGAGGGGTCGTGGAAGGTGGTGAAGTTCCTCAACCCCGTGCGCGACGGCGCCGTGCTGCCGATCCTCCACCTGAACGAGGCGAAGATCTCAGGCCCGACGGTCCTCGGCCGCACCGACGACGCCGACATCGACGCCCTCCTGCGCGGCCACGGCTACGCCCCCAGCTTCGTCGCTGGCGACGAGCCCGCCGAGGTGCACGTCGCCCTGGCCGCCGCCCTCGACGCCGCCTTCGACGAGATCGAGGAGCGGCGGGTCGCCGCCCGAGCTGCGGGCGACGGCACGTTCCGACCGGGGTGGCCGGCCATCGTGCTGCGCACACCGAAGGGCTGGACCGGGCCGAAGGTCGTCGACGGGCTGACCATCGAGGGCACGTTCCGGTCGCACCAGGTGCCGGTCAGCGGCGTCCGCACCGAGCCCGAGCACCTGGCGATCCTCGAGCAGTGGATGCGCAGCTACCGGCCCGAGGAGCTCTTCGGCCCCGACGGGGTGCCGGTGGCGGCGATCCGGGCGTTGACCCCGCCGTCGACCTTGCGCATGGGGGCGAACCCCGCAGCCAACGGCGGCCGGCTGCGGGTGCAGCTCGACCTCCCCGACTTCACGAACCACGCCGTGGAGGTCCCCGCGCCGGGCCAGCTCCGGCTGGAGTCCACCGGGCGCCTGGGGGAGTGGCTGCGCGACGTCTTCGTGGCGAACGCCGAGGACGCCAACTTCCGGCTGTTCTGCCCTGACGAGACGAACTCCAACCGCCTCACCCCGATCTTCGAGGTGGAGGACCGGTGCTGGACCCTGCCCGTGCACGACAGCGACGACCACCTGTCGCCCGGCGGGCGGGTGATGGAGGTGCTGTCCGAACACCTCTGCCACGGCTGGCTGGAGGGCTACACGCTGACCGGCCGCCACGGTCTCTTCGCCACCTACGAGGCGTTCGCCATGGTGTCGGCCTCGATGACGGTGCAGCACTCCAAGTGGCTCGACGCCGCCTCTGAGTTCGGATGGCGACGGCCCGTCTCGTCGTTGAACGTGCTGCTCACCTCGACGTGCTGGCGCAACGACCACAACGGCTTCAGCCATCAGGGCCCGGGGCTCATCGACACGGTCATCTCCAAGCGACCCAGGGTGTCCCGCGTCTACCTGCCGCCCGACGCCAACTGCCTGCTGTCGGTCGCCGACCATTGCTTCCGGTCGACGGGCTACGTGAACCTGATCGTCATCGACAAGCAGCCGCAGCTGCAGTGGCTCGACATGCGCGCCGCCCGCCACCACTGTGCCCAGGGCGTCGGCCGGTGGGGCTGGGCCGAGACGGAGGGTGCCGACGACCCCGACATCGTCCTCGCCTGCGCCGGCGACGTCGTCACCATGGAGGCCGTCGCTGCCGCGTCGCTGCTGCGGGGGCACTGCCCCGACCTGGGGGTGCGGTTCGTGAACGTCGTCGACCTCATGACCCTCCTACCGGCCAACGACCACCCGCACGGCATGGACCAGCTCGCCTTCGATGAGCTGTTCACCGCCGACCGCCACGTCGTGTTCGCCTTCCACGGCTACCCCCGGGAGGTGCATTTCCTGATCCACGGCCAAGGCGACACCGACCGGTTCCACGTCCGCGGCTACGAGGAGGAGGGCACCACCACCACGCCCTTCGACATGGTCGTGCGCAACCGGGTCAGCCGCTACCACCTCTGCCTCGAGGCGCTGCGGCGGGCCCGTCGTCGCGTCGCCGGTGCCGAGGGCCTCGCCGAGCACTGCCGCACGATGCTCGCCCGCCACGAGATCTACATCCGTGAGCACCTCGAGGACATGCCCGAGGTGCGCGACTGGACGTGGGCGTGATCGTCGCCGACGTGCTGGTGCTCAACGTGGGCTCCAGCACGGTGAAGGTCCAGGTCGTCGCGCCCGACGGGACTCGACGCCTCGACGAGGAGGTGGAGGGTGGCCCGTCCGACGAGGTCCTGGGTGAGGTGCTCGGCCGGGCGGGCGCGGTCGACGCGGTCGGCCACCGGATCGTCCACGGTGGCGAGCGCCACGTGGGCCCCGAGCGGGTGACCGACGAGCTGCTCGCCGACCTCGAGCAGGTGGCCGAGCTGGCGCCCCTGCACCTGCCCCCCGCCCTCCACGTCGTGCGGGCCGTGCAGCGGCTGCGTCCCGACCTGCCGTCGGTGGCCTGCTTCGACACCGCGTTCCACGCCACCCTGCCGGCCGCGGCGCGCACCGAGGCCGTGCCCGCCGAGTGGGCCGACCAGGGCCTCCGGCGGTACGGCTTCCACGGCCTGAGCCACGCCTACGTCGCTCGGCGCGTGGCCGAGCTGCTGGGTCGACCCGTGGGCGAGCTCCGCACCGTCTCCTGTCACCTCGGCGCCGGCGCCTCGATGGCGGCGATCGACGGCGGCCGCAGCGTCGACACCACCATGGGGTTCAGCCCGCTCTCCGGTCTGGTGATGGCGACCCGGCCGGGCGACCTCGACGTCGGCGCGGTCCTGTGGCTCCTGCGCCGAGGTCTCACCCCCGACGAGGTGGAGGACGCGCTGTGGCATCGCAGCGGGCTCGCCGGTCTGTCGGGTCGGTCGGGGGACATGCGTGATCTCCTCGCGGGGGTGGACGATGGTGACGAGGCGTGCGGGCTGGCGTACGCCACTTACCTGCACCGGGCTCGCGCCGCCATCGCCGGCATGGTCGCTGCGATGGGCGGGGTCGACGTGGTCGCCTTCACGGGCGGGGTGGGCGAGCGATCCGCCAGGGTGCGGGCCGACATCGTCGTCGGGCTCGGGATCCTCGAGGTGGACCTCGGCGTCGAGCCCGACATCCGGGACGGTCAGGTCGTCGATGCGGTGGTGAGCACCGCGGACAGCGGTACGGCGGTGGCCGTGGTGCACGCCAGGGAGGACGAGGAGATGGCTCGGCAGGTGCGCACCGTGCTGTGACGGGCGGCGCACCCCACCGTCCGGACGGTTCGACGGCTAGGTGACGGGACGACCGCTCCGCAGCCCCGGTCGACCACGACGTGACATCTGGCTGACCTGGGGGTTCGCCGCGGGCGTGCACAGCGTCACCCACCGCCCGGGCCGGCTTCGATACATTGCAGAACCGTTACGACGCCGGTGACACTCTCGGTCCCCGGCGTCGACCACGCCGCCCGTCACCCGCCGACACCGAGGAGCGCCCCTGCATGGCCGCCGCCCGCCGTCGCACCGCCAGGATCACCGCCCTGGGGTCGGCCGTCGCCGTCATCCTCGTCGCGTTCCTCCCTGGGGGCGGCGTCTCCGCCGACACCGCGGCGGAACAGCGTGAGGTGAAGCGCAAGCGGGCCGAGGTGGCCGCGCAGATCGACACCCTGAAGGCCAGCGACGCCCAGCTCGACGCCGCCCTGGCGGACATCCAGGCCAACGTGCGGGCCACCCAGGCCGCCATGGCCGACGCCCAGGCCCAGGTGGACGCGGCCACGGCCCGGGCCGAGCAGGCCGAGCGCGAGGCGGAGGAGACCGCGGCCCGGATCGAGGCGCTGCGCCGGCAGGTCGTCGCCGCCGCGGTGGAGGCCTACGTGAACCCGCAGGGCGACAAGGCCCTCGACGTCTTCCAGGAGGCGTCGGCCAACGACGCCTCCGCCAAGCAGGCCCTGATCGACGCCACGAGCGGCGCCAAGCTCGACGTCGTCGACGAGTACCGCACCGCCCAGCAGCAGCTCGAGGACCAGCGGGCCGAGGCGGAGAACGCCCGCGCCGAGGCCGCCCAGCGCCGTGACGCCCTCGCCGAGCGCAAGTCGGGCTACGACGCCGCCCTCGCCCAGCAGCAGGCGGTCGCCGACCAGGTGAGCGCCCGCCTGAACGACCGGCTGGCGGAGGCCCAGGCGCTCGCGTCGCTGGACTCGCAGCTGTCGAACAAGATCGCCCAGGAGCAGGCCCAGCTGGCGTCCCGCCTGGCGGCCAGCCGACCCCCGGCCACCGGTGGTGGGGGTGGTGGAACCGGTGGCGGTGGTGGTGGTGGCGGTGGCGGCGGTGGCGTCATCACCATCCCGCGGCCCGGGCTCGCCACCGTCGGCGGGATCACCGTGGCGTCGTCGGTCGCCGGCAACCTGAGCTCGCTGCTCTCGGCCGCCTCGGCCGCCGGCTTCAACCTCGGTGGCAGCGGCTGGCGCGACTCCAGCGGGCAGATCGCCCTGCGCCGCCAGAACTGCGGCACCTCCGACTACGCCATCTACCAGATGCCCCCGGAGCAGTGCAGCCCCGCCACGGCCATCCCCGGCCGCTCGAAGCACGAGCAGGGCCTGGCCATCGACTTCACCGTCGGCGGGCGCACCCTGCGCTACGGCGACGCCGCGTACCAGTGGATGCAGGCCAACGCCGGCACCTGGGGCTGGGTCAACTCGGTGGCCGGCGAGCCCTGGCACTGGTCGATCGGCGGGGGCTGACCCCACCGGGTGAGCGGCCCCGGTCGGTCCGGGTAGGGTCGCCCCGAACAAGGGGGAACCTCATGTCCGACTCACCCGTCGCCATCGTCACCGGCGCCAGCCGCGGCATCGGCCGGGCCGGTGCGCTCGCCCTGGCCGAGGCCGGCTTCGACGTCGTCGTCAGCGCCCGCACGGTCAAGGAGGGCACCGGCTCCTCCGAGACCCAGTCGGTGCGCCAGGCCGACACGGTCACGGTGCCCGGCAGCCTCGAGCGCACCGCCGAGGAGATCGAGGAGCGGGGCCAGCGGGCGCTGATCGTCCCGATGGACCTGCTCGACCTCGACGCGGTGCTCGCCTTGCCCGCCACCGTGCTCGAACAGTGGGGCCGCATCGACGTGCTCTTCAACAACGCCATCTACAAGGGCGTCGGCACGCTCGACCGGGTGAACGACCTCACCTCCGAGTCGATGATGAACATGTTCACCGGGAACTTCATCAACCAGGTGAGGCTGATCCAGGCGGTGCTGCCGCACATGCTCGAGCGGGGGAGCGGCACCATCATCGACATGGTCTCGGGCTCGGCCCGGCTCGATCCGCCGGCGCCTCCGGGCGAGGGCGGCTGGGGCATCCTCTACTCGGCGTCCAAGGCCGCCTTCGGCCGGGTGGCGGGCGGCATCAACGCCGAGCACCGGGCCGCCGGCGTGAAGGCGTTCAACGTCGACCCCGGCAACGTCGTCACCGAGGCCCGCAAGGCCACCAAGCCCGACGACGAGTACTCCGAGGGCTTCGGCAGCGAGCCGGCCGAGGCCACCGGCAAGGTCGTGGCCTGGCTGGCCACCGACCCAGGGGCCGACAAGTTCCTCGGCAAGTGGATCTTCGCCCCCAAGCTCTGCTCGGACCTCGGCCTGCTCCCGGGCTGGACGTTCAAGGCGGTGGGCGCGTGAGCGCCCTGGACCTCGAGGAGCTGGCCGACCGGCTCGCCATCCGCCGCCTCGTCGACGACTACGCCCGGGCGGCCGACCGCGTCGACGGTGCGGCCGCCGGTGCCTGCTTCACCGAGGACGGCGTGCTGCGCATCTGCAACCGGGGCCAGGCGGAACCGGCCCGGGTGCGCAACGGTCCGGAGGAGATCGCCACCGCGTTCGCCGGGCTGGGCCGCTACGACGTCACCCTGCACGTGGTGGCCAACCACTACGTGGAGCTCGACGGCGACACCGGCACGGGCGAGACCTACTGCCTCGCACACCACATCCACGACGCCGAGGACGGCAGCGGCAAGCTCGACTACGTGATGGCGATCCGCTACCTCGACCAGTACCGCCGCACCGCCGACGGCTGGCGCCTCGCGGTGCGCGAGCTGCAGGTCGAGTTCACCGAGGACCGCCCCGTCACCGGCCCCTGAGCCGGCCCGAAAACCGCCTGACGCGAGGGTCCCGGATCGCGAGACTGCGTCCGTGCCCACCATCTACCGCGCCACCGTGAAGGGTCGCTTCGCCGACCTCGACGACGAGACCCGGGCCCGGCTGACCGCCGAGCTCGCCGATCACGACGTGCTCGTCGCCGGCGGCTACCACGAGTCGGGCAGCCTCACCTACGACCGGGGCCTCGACTTCTTCCGCTACCGGGTGCAGGTCCGGGCCGACGGTGACGACGCCGCGGCCGTCGCCACGGAGCGGGCGCTGGCGATGGGCGAGCAGGAGCTCGAGCGGCTGGGGGTGTCGCACCGCGGCCTCACCGTGAGCCTCGTCGACATGGCCTCCATGTGGAGCAGCGCCGGCTGACCCTGCGCGGTCCGGTGTGCGCCGCCGCTCGTCAGTGTCGGCGCACGCCGCCGTACTTCATGCGGGTGTCGGCCATCGACGCCGGTCGGGCCTCGTCGTCGTTCACGGCGGCGTCGACCACCTCGCCCACGAACAGGGTGTGGCTGCCGAGGTCGAGGGTGTGGCGCACCTCGCAGTCCATCCAGGCGATGGCCTCCTCGAACACGGGCGCCCCGGTGGTGGCGGTCCTCACCGCCCGGCCGTTCAGGGTGGCGCCGTCGTCGGTGGCGGGTTTGGAGAACTTCACGAACACCCGGGTGTCGGTGGCGTCCCACAGGTTCACCGTGAAGCTGCCGCCGTCGGCGATGAGGCGGCGGGTGACCGCGTCGTTGTCGACGCCCACGCCGATGAGCACCGGCTCCTGGGCCAATTGGGTGATCCAGCTGGTGGTCATGGCGTTGCGCTCGTCGCCGGCCCGTGACCCGACCAGCGCCAGCGCGTTGGGGATCTTCCAGGTGACGCGGTTGAGGAGCTCGTCGTCGACAGCCATGGCACCGAGCCTACGACCGCCGCCTGCGGGTGAGCCCGGGCACCCCCATCCCGCGAAACGGTGCGCTCTTCACGCGCCAGAGCGCGCGAAAAGCGCACCGTTTGCCGGAGATGGGCCCGGCCCGCCTCTCAGGCGCCGCGAAGGGTGGGGACCGACGACTGGTCGGCCAGGTCGAGGGCGAGGGCGGCCAGCTCCTGCACGGTCGCCTCGGTGTTCGAGGTGTCCTCCTCGGGCCGCGTGGCGCGGATGCGGGCCAGGGCCCCCTCGACGATGCAGGCCAGCTTGTAGACGGCGAGCACCCGGTACACGTCGATGTCGCGCACCGAGGTGCCGCTGGTCTGCTCGTAGCGGGCGAGGAGGTGGTCGCTGCCCGGGAAGCCGGGGTTGACCCGGTGGGGCTGCGGCGACCGGCTCCGCCACATGATCTCGCCGGCCCGGTCCCAGTAGACCGACACCATGCCGAGATCGGTGAGCGGGTCGCCCAGGGTGGACATCTCCCAGTCGAGCACCGACACCATGCGGGTCGGGTCGTCGTGGCTCCACATGGTGTTGTTGAAGCTGTAGTCGCCGTGGACGATGCCCGAGCCGGTCTGGGCGGGCACCGAGCGCTCGAGGCGGCGGGCCACCTCGTCGATGGCCGGGAGCTCGCGCTGCTTGGCCGCCTCCCACTGCTTCTTCCACCGGCGGATCTGGCGCTCGAGGAAGCCCTCGGGTCGACCCAGGTCACCGAGGCCGACCGCCTCGTAGTCGACGGCGTGGAGGTGGGCCAGGACGTCGATGAGCTCGTCGGTGGCCGCCAGCGCCTGCTCCTCGCTGAGGCCCTCCACCGCGTCGGCGTCGGAGTAGACGGTGCCCTCGACGAAGGTCATCAGGTAGAAGGGCACGCCGATGACGTCGGTGTCCTCGCACATGGCGACGGTGGTGGGCACCGGCACGTCGCTGCGGCCGAGGCCCTCCTGCACCCGGAACTCGCGGCCCATGTCGTTGGCGGTGGCGAGGAGGCGCCCCATCGGGGGGCGGCGCAGCACCCAGTCGTTGGCGTCGTCGCGCACCCGGAAGGTGAGGTTGGAGGATCCACCCGACAGGTGGCTCACGGCGACGGGGCCCGAGGCCCCCGGGACGTTGGTGCGGATCCAGGCGGCGAGCGCCTCGACCGGCACCGCCTCGGCGACCTGGTCGGGGTTCATGCGACGGGTGCTCCTCCGGGGATGGGGTCGGGATGGTCCACCACGCACCGGCTGCCGCTCCAGATCGACACCATGCAGCGGTTGCAGTGGATGCAGGTGCCCTCGGTCTGGGTGCCTTCCCTCATCCGGTTGATGAGATCGGGTTCGCGGAGCACGGCCCGGCCCATGGCGACGAACTGGAAACCGTCGGCCATCGCCTGCTGCACGGTCGAGAGGTTGTTGACCCCACCGAGGAAGATGAGCGGGAGGTCGACGGCCTCGCGGACCATGAGGGCCTTGGGTCGGAAGTAGGCTTCTTCGAACGGGTACGACGGCATGAACTTCGTGCCCGCCACCTTGAAGCCGATCTTGCCGAGCAGCGGCAGGGCCTTGGCGAAGTCCTCACGGGGAGCGTCGCCCCGGAAGAGGTAGATCGGGTTGGCCAGCGACGAGCCACCGGTCATCTCGATGGCGTCGAGGTGGCCGTCGGCCTCGAGCATGCGGGCGAACTCGACGCTCTCGGGCACGTCGAAGCCGCCGGGCACGCCGTCGTCGAGGCTGATCTTGGCGGTGACCGCCATGTGTTCGGGCGCTGCGGCCCGCACCGCCGCCACGACCTGGCGGGCGAAGCGGGCCCGGTTCTCGAGGCTGCCGTTCCAGTCGTCCTTGCGCTTGTTGAACTTCGGGCTCAGGAACGCGGACAGCAGGTAGTTGTGGGCCAGGTGGATCTCGACGGAGTCGAACCCGGCCTCGGCCATGAGCTGGGCGCCGCGGGCGTAGTCCATGGTGACCCGCTCGATCTCCGCCTCGGTGATGGCCCGGGTGACCTTCATCGACAGCGGGTTGGGCATCCGCGACGGGCCCAGCGAGGGCACGCCGGTCTTCGCCGCGTTGGCCACCGGACCGGCGTGGCCGATCTGGCCCGCCACCAGCGCGCCTTCGTCGTGGATGCGGTCGACGAGAACCTTCAGCCCCGGCACCGCCGACGGGCGCAGCCAGATGCACCCGTCGTCGGTGCGGCCCTCCGGGCTCACCGCCAGGTAGGCCACGGTGGTCATCGCCACCCCGCCGCGGACGGGGCGCAGGTGGTAGTCGATGAGCTCGGGGGTGACGAGCCCCTTCGGCATGACCCCCTCGAAGGTGGCCGCCTTCACGAAGCGGTTCTTCAGGGTGAGGGGACCGAGCCGGGCCGGGGCGAAGGGGTCGGGAGGCGTGAGCGGCGCATCCACGGGGAACTCCCTACCAGAGCTCGTCGACGTAGGTGTCGGTGCCGACGACGGTGCGGAAGAAGGGGGCGACGAGGTGCACGTCGGCCAGACCGGCGTCGGCGACGGCGTCGGTGTAGGCCCGCAGACGGGGGAGGGCCTCGATGACGTCACCGTCGACGAAGAAGATCTGCACCAGGCGCTCCCTGCCACCCGCCGGGGAGCCGAGGTCCATGGGCTGGTCCGACGGCGGCGTCTCCACCGGGGTCCACGAGGACGCGATCTCGATGTCGGAGCCGGCGAGCAGCTGGGGCAGCAGCTCGTCGGTGAGGGTGGCGTGCACCGAGCGGGCGTCGCCGCCCTCGCGGGCGTCGAACCAGGCGACGACGATGCCCGGGTAGGCCCGGTCGAGGGCGAGCTCGACGGGGGTCGGGTCGTCGTCGCGGTAGGCCGCGCCGATGTGGTCGAACAACGTGGTGTGGGTGTGCTTCCGCTCGGAGAAGCCTCGGCCGTTGGAGTAGAGCCACGCCACCTGGGTCTGGGCCCACTCGTTCCACTCGTCGTGGTGGCCCTGCTCGATCCAGTAGATGGCGACATAGGAGCCGGCGTCGGTGGGGTTGGCCACCGCGGTGTCGCCCTCGGGCCAGCGCAGGTCCTTCAACTGGCGGGGGGCCACCCAGCGGCTGCCGGCGAGCTGGTACGGGCCGATCATGCAGCCGGCGTAGTAGTGGTCGCGCTCGTACCAGCGGTTGTAGGCCGACTCGTAGCCCGGGTTCGGGTCGACCATGGTGAGCAGCATGCTGCCGACCTTGACCGGGTAGTCGTCCACGCCGCCGGGATCCAACGGATAGGCCATGTGCTGCGTCCCCCTGCTCGGTTCGCGATGTCGATCGGACCCTTGGCGTTGCCAAGGACCCACCGAACCTAGCCGCTCCGCCCCTGGAAGCCGCCGCCGGACACGGCTCCCCGGTGTCGGCCCGCAGGGCCGCCTCCGGGTCAGCGGTCGGCGGTGCCGACGACCGAGACGCGGTACATGAGCCGGTGCCCCTCGAAGTCGTTGAGGGCGATGTGCATGGTGGCCCGGTTGTCCCAGATGAGCAGGTCGCCGGGTGCCCAGCGGTGGCGGTAGGTGAACTGCTCCTTCGCCTGGTGGCGGAACAGGAACGACAGCACCATGTCGCCCTCGTCGGGCGGCAGGCCCTCGATGAACCGGGTGTAGGTGGGGTTCACGAACAGCCCCTCCTCGCCGGTCTCGGGGTGGGTGCGCACCACCGGGTGGCGGGCCCACCGCTCCGCGGCGACGGCTTCGGCCAGCTGGCCCCAGGGGGCGCCGAACCGGTTCCGCAGCAGGGCGATGTTGGCCAGGTCGTGCACCGCGGTGAGGCCCTCGAGGTAGCGCTTCATGCTGGGCGACAGGGCCCGGTAGGCGGCGCCGGTGCTGCAGAAGAGGGTGTCGCCGCCGACCGCGGGCAGCTCCTTGGCGTGGGTCATGGTGCCCATGGGCGGGTGCTCGAGGAAGGTCTCGTCGCTGTGCCACATGCTGGCGGTGGTGCCGTCGTCGGAGTCGAGGACGCTCACGTGCTCGTAGCCCTCGCCCAGGTTCGGGAAGAAGGCGTGCACCTCGATCTCGCCGAGGGCCCGACCCAGCGCCATGTGCTGGTCGGGGGTCATGGCCGGCGCCGGCACCACCAGCACCTTGTGGGCGAGCAGGGCCTGGTAGAGCCGGTCGATCGTCGCCGGGTCGAGGTCACCGGCAAGGTCGAGCCCGTCGACCCTGGCACCGAGGGCGGCACCGACGGGGGTGATGTCCATGGGGCCGCATGTTGACACGGTTCAGGGCCGCTCGTAGGTTCGCCGGCGCCGCGTCGGCCGACCGCCCGGACCTGCACTCCGAGGCTCCGCCGGCGCAGTTCGCAGACGCAGCACAGAGGCAGATCCGACACACCCCGGGGCCCACCCGCCCCGGAACGCACAGGGGGAGGGTTCCGTGGCGAACCTGTTCAGCTATGAGGGCAAGCGCGTGGTCGTCACCGGCGGCGCCACCGGCATCGGGGCGGCCCTGGTCGACCTCCTGAAGGAGCTCGGCGTCGCGCACCTCACCGTGCTCGACATCAAGGAGCCCTCCACCGACGTCGACGCCTTCGTCGAGGTGAACCTGGCCGAGAAGGACTCGCTCGACGCCGCCGTCGAGCGCATCGACGGCCAGGTCGACACCCTCTTCTCGAACGCCGGCGTCGCCGCCCGGGCCGGTGTGCGCACCTGCCTCGCCGTCAACGTGGCGGCGTCGCGCCGCCTCACCGACGCCCTGCTCGACCGCATCCCCGCCGGGGGGACCGTGGTGTACACCGCGTCGATGGCCGGCAACGGGTGGCCGCAGCACCTGCAGGTGATCAACGACCTCCTCGCCATCGAGGACTGGGACGAGTTCCTCGACGCCGCCGAGGCCGCCGAGCCCGCGCAGGCCGACGTGTACCCGTTCTCCAAGGCGCTGATGCAGGTCTACGTCATGCGCAAGTCGTACGAGACCATCCGCCGGGGCGTGCGGGTCAACAGCATCTGCCCCGCCCCCGTCGACACGCCGCTGATGGTCGACTTCCGCCACGACATGGGCGACAAGGTCATCGACTGGAGCGTCGACGTGCAGGGCAACGGCCGCATGGCCGTGGCCACCGACATCGCCCCGCCGCTCGCGTTCATGGGCTCCGACGCCTCCGCCTTCATCAACGGCGTCAACCTGCTCGTCGACTCCGGCTTCACCGCGGCGATGACCACCGGCCAGGCCGACTTCAGCGCCCTGGCCTGAGCCGCCCGCCCACGCCCCCCCCCCGAGAGGACGGCCATGCCGGAGATGCACCCGGACGACGAGTTCCACGCGCCCACGAACGACGACCCGGAGTGGACCGAGACGTGCTGGTTCACCTTCACCGTCCCCGAGCGGGGGCTGTCCGGCCAGCTCTACCCGTACTTCAAGCAGAACCAGGGCGTGGCCGCCGGCGGGGCGTTCTTCTGGGACGGCCACCACGAGCGACCCGAGACCTGCGTCTACGCCAAGCAGTTCTGGCACCTGCCGCTGCCGGCCGACGCCCGCCTCACCGACCTCGAGCTGGCCAACGGCATCCGCTACCGCTGCGTGGAGCCGCAGCGGCAGTGGCAGATCGGCTACGACGACCCCGACGACGGTGACGAGATCCACGTCGACCTCACCGTCACGGGCGTGCTGCCCCCGAACATGCTGGGCACCAGCCACGTCGACCAGCCGTGCCGCTACCAGGGCACGATCGTCCTCCACGGCGAGGAGATCGCCGTCGACAGCTTCGGCTTCCGGGACCGGTCGTGGGGCCCACGCCCCCAGTTCGGGCAGGGCATCCACGGGGGCGGGAGCATGCGGGGCGGCTACAGCTACGCCACCGCGTCGGACCGCGACGCCTTCCACGCCATCACCATGGACTTCGGCACCGGCTGCATCGCCATCCACGGCTACGTCCTGCGCGACGGCGAGTTCGCCAAGGTGAAGAGCGGCACCCGTGAGGTCGTGGAGCGGGACAGCGAGGGCTTCCCGGTGCGGGTGGTGGTCGACCTGGTCGACGAGCTCGGCCGGGAGACCCGTGCCGAGGGCCGGCTGGAGAACTCCATCGCCTTCCTGATCAACCCGAACCTGTTCACCATCAACGGGCTCACCGAGTGGACCTTCGACGGGGTCACCGCCTGGGGCGAGGACCACGACAACCACTCCATGCCCGACGCGCGCCGGCTCTTCCGCGAGGCCCGGGGCCAGTCCCTCTGGTAGCGGCGACCGTCCGACCCGAGGGCCGGCCGGTCGGCTGACCGGGACCGACCTCAGCTCGCCGCGGTCGCCGCGGCCGCCTCGGAGGTGAGGCTCATCCGCTCCCGCGTCGCGGTCGGCTCGTCGGCGAAGGAGCCGCGGAGGCGGTCGATGGCCCACTGGGCGGCGACCACCGCGGCGAGCACGGCCGCGGCGGCCACGCTGTCGAGCCACCAGTGGTTGGCGGTCGCGGCGATCACCACGATGGTGACGAGCGGGTGGGCCACGATCCACCACCGCCACCGGCTGGGGCTGGCCACGATGACCCCGAACGCCACGATGAGGGCCCAGCCGGCGTGCAGGGACGGCAGGGCCGACACCTGGTTGGAGATGCCCTGCCCGACGGGGCCGTACACCGACTGGCCGAAGTGGCGGGCCACGTCGGGGAAGCCGAGGCCAGGGTACATGCGGGGCGGGGCCACGGGGAACCAGTGCAGCACCAGGCAGATGCCGGTGAGGGCGGCGACCGTGTTGCGCAGGCGGGGGTAGCGGTCTCGGTGGCGGAAGAACAGCCACACCAGGAAGGCGATCAGGGCGGGCACGTGGACCGCCGCGTAGAAGACGTTGGCGGCCTGGGCCCAGGAGGGGTGCTCCACCAGCCAGCGGGCCATGGCCGCCTCGTTGCCGATGTGGAGGGTGCGCTCGATGTCGTAGAGGGTGAGGCCGTGGGCGAGGCCCTCGTCGAGGCGGGTCGACCGCAGGGTCATCACCACCCGCCAGAAGGCGTAGAGGCCGAGCACCAGGGCGGTCTCGCGGGCGACGGCCCCGACGGTGGCGGCCCGGCCCTCGCGCCCGCGCAGCGAGAGGCCGAGCGCGGCGAGCACCAGGGCGAGGGCGACCGCCGGCTCCCACTCCAACCACATGCGCCCAGTGTCCCACGACGGCGCCGCCACCCCCTCCCGGCGGGGGTGACGGCACCGACGTGGGCGGGGGCCGGGAGGGGGCGTCCGGCGCCGGCGTCCGGTCCCTACAGGTGGTCGCGGGCGCGGTCCTGGCGGGCCAGCTTGCGGGCCCGGGCGGACACCTCGCCCTCCGCCTCGGCGATCAGGGCCCGGGCGTGCTCGAGCACCCGCTCGTCGTCGCTTTCGACCGCCAGGGTGATGTCGGTGCTGGAGTCGCGCAGCCGGCCCTCGAGCTCGGGCTCGCGACCGCCGCCGAACACGAAGCCCGACGCCGAGGCGCCCATGGTGCAGACGAGCGCCCACAGGCCCATGCGGGCGCCGAGAGGCAGGTCGAACATCGGGATGAGTCCGATGAGCAGGCCGACCACGAGGCCGACCGCGCCGAAGCCGAGGGCCCCGGTGATCGCCCCGCGGGCCTGCGGGCCGGCCATGGTGGCGGTGCTCACCGGCGGGCCCTGGATGGTCTCGTCGTAGTCGCGCTGCTGCTCCTCGACGAGGGCGGCCCGTCGGTCGGCGGCGTCGCCGAGGCGGACCTCGGCGTGGTCGCCGGCGCTGCGGCGGATCTCGTCGGCGACCTTCTCCGCCAGGTCCGGCGGCAGCCGGTCGACCACTCGGTGGGTGGGGCCAGGTGCGGATGCGGCCACGACGTCCTCCTCGGTGTCGGGTGCCGGCGGGGTCACCGCCGTCGTTCCGTGCCTACCCAGCCGCGCCGCTGCCGATGCCGGGCCCCGACCACCGGTCGGTGACCGAGGCCCGTGGCCGTCAACCCCAGTGGGGGGTGTCGTCGGGGTCGACGCCGAGGCAGAGCTTCCCGATGAGCTCGTGGGCCAGCATCGTGTTGCCCGGGTGGAACCGGCCCATGCGCACGTCGCGGAAGAGCTGCTCGAGCCGGCTCCGGCGGAAGGCGCCGCCCCCGCCCGAGAGGTCGAGGGCCCGGTCGACGATGTCGAACGCGGCGTCGATCACGAACGAGCGGCAGGCCACCAGCCGCACGGGCCAGTCGGGGTGCTGCACGCCGGCCGCCCAGTCTGCGGCTGCCCGCTCGAGCGACGCCTCGGCGGCATCGAGGGCGATGCGCATGTCGGCCACTCCGTGCTGCACCTCGGGGTGGTGGGCCATCGAGCCCGCCATGGAGATGGTGGTGCGACGGGGCAGGGCGTCGACCGTGAGGTCGAAGGCCCGCCGGGCGGCCCCCAGGTAGACGGACGAGAATCCGAGCAGCGCCCAGGCGAAGATCGCCAGCTGGAACGGCCCGGCCCCGGCCATCCCGGGCGGACAGACGAGCGCCACGTGCTCGTCGGGGCAGAAGGCCTTGTCGAGCACGGTGTCCTGGCTCTGGGTGGCCCGCATGCCGAGCGTGTCCCACGTGTCCACGATCTGGATGCCCTCGGCGTCGCGCCGCAGGAAGCCGTGGACGATCCGCGGGTGCTCGGGGTCGGCGACGTCCATGGCGTGGAATCCGCCGAGGTCCACACGGGCGTGAGGCTGCCGAAGATCTTGTGCCCGGAGACCTCCCAGCCGCCCTCGACCCGCTCGGCATGCGCCACCGCGAGGAGCAGCGGGAGGTCGTTGCCGGCCTCGCCGTGCAGGGCGGCGAACACCTCGCCGCGAGCTGCCTCCTGCAGCACCCAACGGCACGAGTCGTCGCCCATGGCGAGGAGGTCGCTGGCGACGCCGGTCCAGTAGCAGTGCATGTTGGTGGCGAGCGCGGTGGCCGGGGCCACGTAGGCCAGCCGGCGGACGGCGTCGCAGTATTCGTCGACGCCGAGGCCGGCGCCGCCGAGGGACTCGGGCACGGTGCAGGTCAGGTAGCCCGACGTCCGCAGCTCGGCCCAGTCCTCGTCGAGGAAGCGGTTCTCCCGGTCGTAGATGGGTGCCCGTTCGTCGAAGCGGGCGAGCATGGCGTCGTCGAGCACGGTGGTCGCGGTGGTGGGCATCGGGTGCTCCTCGAGGAGGACGGCACCGGAGCGCGTGGACGACCCGGGCCCCCGGTGCCGGCCCGCGCGTTCGTGGTGTCGGAGCGGTCACCGCGACCCGTTCCGCGGGCCGGCGTGGGCGCCCGGGACGCCCGGGCGTCGGGGCGGTCGACCGGCGGGCCGGTCGCAGGCGTCGAGCCCGCTCCTCGACCGGTGCCCCGGTCGTCGGTCGGCCCGTGGATCGTCGCGCCGAACGCCGGGTGTGTCGACCGCCCGGTCGAGGCCGCGCCGCCGCTGCCGGCCGCGGGGTGCCCGGGTTCAGGCGGAGCGGGCGCCCCGCACGAGCTGCCCGGGCAGGGCGCCGGTGTCGATGCCGTCGCGGCGGATCAGCTGGCCGGCGACCACGGTGGCGACGTAGCCGTCGGCGTGCTGCACGAGGCGCTTCCCGCCGGCCGGGAGGTCGTGGAGCATCTGGGTGCTCGTGATGCCGACCCGGTCGAGGTCGATCAGGTTCAGGTCGGCGCGGTACCCCGGAGCGAGCAGGCCCCGGTCGCGCAGTCCGACGGCGGCGGCGGTGGCCGCCGCCTGCCGCTGCACGACCCATTCGACCGGGAGGCGCTGGTCCTCCGGTGCCTCGCGGGTCCAGTACTGGAGCAGGTAGGTGCAGAAGCTGGCGTCGCAGATCATCGTGCAGTGGGCTCCGGCGTCGCCGAGCCCCGGCACCGAGCGGGGGTGCAGCAGCATCTCCCGCACCGCCCGGGCGTCGCCCTCGACGTAGTTCATCACCGGCACGTAGACGATGCCGGTGCCGTCGCCCTCGAGCAGCACGTCGTACGCCCGGGCCAGGTCGATCGCCTGGGCGGGGTCCTGGAAGTAGCGGGGCGGGGTGCCCAGCGCGAACGCGGGGCGCATGCGCTCGAGGAGGTTGGCCCCGGGGGCGGCCAGCTCGTCGAGCACCCGGGCCTTCACGTCGGGGCGACGGAGCTCGGCCACCAGCTGGGGGAGGGGGAGGTCCTTGAGCTGCTGGTAGGTGGCCGACATGAGCAGGGGGTGGACGCTGCCCTGGAGGCTGAGCAGCAGGCCGACGGGGCGGGCGGCGACCTGGCTCCGCACCTCCACGCCGTCGCGGTTGGCGGCGTCGACCAGGTCGAGCAGCTGGCGGTAGGCGTCGACCGGTTGCCCGGGCCGCTGGAGCGTGGTGACCGACATCGGACGGCGGGCGGTCTCGGCCACCGCGCGGAGGAGGGCGAACTCGGCGGGGAGGTCGTCGAGGTCGGCGACGGCCTGGAACACGCCCTTGCCCGTGCTGCCGATGGCGCGGGCGATCCCGAGCAGCTCGTCGGCGGTGGCGGTGAGGCTCGGGGTCATGCGCCCGTCGACCGACTTGTGGGCGACGGTGCGGGAGGTCGAGAACCCGAGGGCGCCGGCCTCGATCGCCTCGGCGGCCAGGCGCCCCATCTGCTCGATCTCGGCGGGGGTGGGGACCTCCGCGTGGTCGGCGCCCCGGTCGCCCATGACGTAGCCGCGGAGGGCGGCGTGGGGCACCTGCGCCCCGATGTCGATCGCCTTGGGGCTGGCTCCGAGGGCGTCGAGGTACTCGGGAAAGGTCTCCCACTCCCAGGTGATGCCCTCGTGGAGGGCGGTGCCGGGGATGTCCTCGACCCCCTCCATCAGTGCCACCAGCCACTCGTGGCGGTCGGGGCGCACGGGGGCGAACCCGACGCCGCAGTTGCCCATCACCACGGTGGTGACGCCGTGCCAGGGGGAGGGGCTGAGGGAGGGGTCCCAGCTGGCCTGGCCGTCGTAGTGGGTGTGGATGTCGACCCAGCCGGGGGCGACCACCAGGCCCTCGGCGTCGAGCTCCTCGCGGCCGCGCCCCTCGACGCGACCCACCTCGGTGACGACGCCGTCGGAGACCGCCACGTCGGCGACCCGACGGGGTGAGCCCGTGCCGTCGACCACCGTGCCACCTCGGACCACCAGGTCGTGCTCGGCCATCACTCCACCTCCCTGCGAGGCGCCGTCCCCCGGCGTCGAGCCGAGGCTACCCCGGCAGCCGGAGTGAGATGATGGGGTCGCCTCACCACCTCGGGCGGAAAGGGCGGGGACGAACGGCCTCTCAGGGGGAGAGGTCGACGTGGGAGAAGTCCTCGACCACCCGCAGCATGTAGGCCCGCAGCTGGGCGATGTCGGCGTCGTCCCAGTCCCGGAAGGCGTGGGCGGTGATGCGATCGGCCCCGGCCCGGAACCGCTCGTAGGTGGTTCGGCCCTTGCGGGTGAGCGAGACGATGCGCCCCCGCCCGTCGGTGGGGTCGGGTCTGGTGGTGACGTAGCCGGCGGCGGTGAGGTTGCGCAGCTCCCGGCTCACCAACGGGGCCTCGGTGTCGGCCGCCTCGGCGAGGGCGGTGGCGCGCATCGGACCGCCCTTGTGGAGGGCGCCGAGGATGCCGGCGGCGGCGTTGGTGAGGTCGACGCCGGAGACCTCGGCCCGGAGGCGGGTGGCGGCCCGGCCGCGGCCGATCCGGCCCACGCGAGCGAGGGCCTGGTCGATGTCGCGGAGGTCGTCCTGGCGTGCCACGGGCGGCACCCTACCGCTGGCCACCTGGCCTGGACGTCGGGACCTTCGGCACTTCAAGCTAGTTGGCACTGCCAAGTACATTGGCGCCACCACCGGCGCCGAGGCCGGTGCGAGAACGTCCCAGGAGCGACCCGTGAACGCCGTGACCGCCAACGACCGCTACGTCGTGATCTCCACCGACAGCCACGCCGGCGGCAGCATGGAGCAGTACCGCCAGTACCTCGACCCGCAGTGGCGCGACGAGTTCGACGCCTGGCGGGACAAGTACCGCAACCCGTTCCGGGACCTGCAGGACGACGGCCGCACCCGCAACTGGGACAGCGAGCTGCGGCTGTCCGACCAGCGCACCGACGGCGTGGTGGCCGAGGTGACCTTCCCGAACACGGTGCCCCCGTTCTTCCCGACGGGCGCCCTGCTGACCCCGCCGCCGACCGCCGACAACTTCCAGCGGCGCCTCGCCGGCATCCGGGCCCACAACCGCTGGATGGCCGACTGGGTGGCCGAGGCCCCCGGCCTGCGCGCCGGCGTCGCCCAGGTGTTCCTCAACGACATCGACGAGGCGATCGAGGACGTCCGGTTCGCGGCCGAGAACGGGCTCGAGGGCGGCATCCTGCTGCCGGCCGTGCCCGACGACGCGACGCAGATCGAGCCGCTGTACTCGCCCGTCTACGACAAGCTGTGGGCGGCCTGCCAGGACATGGACGTCATCGTCAACCAGCACTCCGGTGGCGGCTCGCCCAACTACGGGCCGTACCCGTCGGCCACGTTCCTGTTCCTCGCCGAGACGACCTTCTACTCGAAGCGCGGCCTCACCCACCTGGTGCTGAGCGGCGTGTTCGAGCGCTTCCCCCGCCTCAGGTACGTGCTCGCCGAGCAGGGGTGCGCCTGGGCGCCCCAGGCCCTGGCCTCGTGGGACACCTACCACCGCGAGATGCGCGACACCGGCCGGGTCGGCGAGCTCGGGTTCCCCGCCGAGCAGGTGCTGCCGCTCTCGCCGAGCGAGTACGTGAAGCGCAACGTGTGGTTCGCGGCCAGCTTCCCCGGCAAGGGCGAGATCGCCGCCGCCCGCGAGGTGCTCGGCACCGACCGGGTGATGTGGGCGAGCGACTACCCGCACCACGAGGGCACCTGGCCCTACACCCGGGAGGCCCTGCGCTGGGCGTTCGAGGACTGCCCGGTGGAGGACACCGCCAAGATCCTCGGTGGCAACGCCATCGACCTCTACGGCTTCGACGCCGACCTGCTGCTGCGGGAGGCGGAGCAGTGGGGCCCGACCGTCGAGGAGGTGGCCGTGCCCATCGCCGGGCGTCCGGAGGGCGCCACCTCGCCGGCCTTCGACCGCTGATCCGCCCCCACCGCCGCCCCGCCCGTCCTCTCTCCCCGGAGGACCGGCGGGGCGGTGGCGCGCCCGGGGTCGGGTCGTTCGGAGCCCTGGTGTCAGTCGGCGAGGGCCGGGGCGACGGCGGTGCAGAGCAGCTCGACGTGGCGGTCGACGACGTCGCCGGGCATGCCGGCCACGCTCGCCCACAGGTAGGCGTGCTCCACCGGCGCGCCGTCGGTGGCGTCCCGGATCGCCGCCACCGCGTCGTCGGGGGTCATCACCCGCAGGCCCGGCACCTGGCCGGGGGCGGTGCTGCGGGACAGCAGCTTCTCGGCGGTGAGCACCCGGGGCTCGGTGCCGGTGCCGGCCACCGCGCACTCGGCGTAGGTGTTGGCCTGGTGGAGGTAGTGGGGGAGGATCCGGGCCAGCGTGGCCTCCGGGTCGTCGGCCACCACGATGTCGAGCATCCCGCCGGTTCGGGCCGTGGCGGGGTCGTGGCCGCCCTCCTCGAGGCCCTCCCGGTAGGGCTCGAGCAGCCGTCGGTCCAGGCTCAGCAGGCCGACGCCCAGCCGCCCGGCGCGCCGGGCGCCCTGCGGGCCCTGGTAGCCGAGCCAGATGGGGAACGGACGCTGCGCGGCCGGCGGGGTGACCACCCCCTCGTCGAGCAGCCGGCGGATCTCCGCGACGGCAGCGTCGGTGAGGCCGTAGCGCTTGGACAGGTCCTTGCCGTAGAGCTCGAACTCGCGGGGGCTGTAGCCCGCGCCGATGCCCAGCTGGAGCCGCCCGCCGGAGAGCTGGTCGACCAGGGCGGCCTCCTCGGCCACCAACGGCGCCGGGCGCAGCGCGGCCAGCAGCACCCCGGTGCCGAGGGTGATGCGTCGGGTGCGGGCGGCGACCGCGGCCAGGAAGGTCAGGGGCTGGGGGAGGTAGCCGTCGGCGAAGAGGTGGTGCTCGGTGAACCACACCGAGCCCAGCCCGCCCTCCTCGGCGCGCTCGACGAGCTCGAGGTTGCGGGCGAACACGTCGGGCCAGGGGCGAGCCCACGGCTCCGGGTTGCGGAGGTCGAAGAACAGTCCGACCTTCACCGCTGACCTCGTTCGACGAGCTCGTTCACCTCGACCACCTCCGGACGCGACACGACCCGCCACCGTACCTGCGGGTGGCGGGTCGTGATCACTGCCAAGCACCGGCGCCGGCAGAGGTGCGGTGCCGGGCCGAGGTCAGCTGCCGAGCGGCGGGGCCTTGGCGACCAGGGCGTCGGCGCCGAGGGCGGGCTCGATGAACGAGGTGAAGTCGGGCCCGGCCCGCAGGTGGTGGCCGCCGTCGACGTCGATGGTGACGCCGGTGACCCATCGGGCGTCGTCGGAGAGCAGGAAGGCGCAGACGTTGGCGATGTCCTCGGGCTCGCCGACGTCGGCCATCGGGGTGTTCTGGAGGTAGCTCTCGTACACGGCCGAGTCGCGCGGGATGCCCTCCATGATCTCGGTGGAGATGAAGCCGGGGGCCACCGCGTTGAACCGGACCTTCACCGGCCCGTACTCGTTGGCGGCGTTGCGCATCATCTCCTCGATGCCGGCCTTGCCGACGCAGTAGGCACCGAACCACGGGTGGGGGACGTGGCCGGCGATGGAGGACATGCCGACGAACGAGCCACCGCCGGCGGCCACGAGCTGGGGGGCGGCGTACTTCACCGAGAGCATGGTGCCGAGCACGTTCAGGTGGAGGACCCGGAGGAACTCGTCGGTCTGCTGGAGGTGGTACGGGCCCATGCCGCCGCCACCACCGGCGTTGGCGACGAAGCCGTTGAGGGCGCCGAACGCCTCGACGTGGCCGGCCACCAGGGCGGCGACCTGCTCCTCGACGGTGACGTCGGTGGCCTGCACCCGCACCGTGCCGGACGCGCCGCCGGCGGCGATGCGGTCGGCGACCTCCTGGAGCAGCGGCTCGCGGCGGCCGCAGATGGTGACGTCCCAGCCGTCGTTGGCGAGGCGGGTGGCGCAGGCGGCGCCGATGCCGGTGCCGCCGCCGGTGACGATCGCGCTGCGGCCCTGGGATGCGGTCATGTCTGGATTCCCCCTGAGGAGTCGTGTGGTGGACGCACCCTAGAGGGTGCGCGGGAGGAGGTCGGTGCCCGCCCGGCGCGCGTCGACCACGAGGGCCGGTGCCGGGTCGGGGCGGGGGCGGGGGCCTGGTTCAGCGGCCGGCGCGCACCAGGCGGCCGGGCCGGGCGCCGGTGTCGGCGTCGTCACGCCGAACGACCACACCGCTGACGATGGTGGCGTCGTAGCCCACGGCCTCCTGGACGAGGCGCCGGGCGCCGCCGGGCAGGTCGGCGACCGATTTCGGCATCTTGAGGGCGAGGCGGTCGAGGTCGATGACGTTGACGTCGGCCTTCTTGCCCACCTCGAGGGTGCCGCGGTCGTGGAACCCGTAGAACTCGGCGGTGTCGTGGGTCTGCATCTTCACCGCCTGCTCGAGCGGGAGGCGCGGCCCGCGGGTGCGGCCCTTCACCCAGTGGCTGAGCTGGTAGGTCGGCATCGACGCGTCGCAGATGGTGGCCAGGTGGGCGCCCCCGTCGGCCAGCCCCATGAGGGCGGCCGGGTGGGTGAGCATGTCGTAGATGTCGTCCTGGTTCCCGTTGGCGTAGTTGAAGTAGGGGATGAGGAAGAGGGCTTCGCCGTCGAGGTCGAGCATCCGGTCGTAGAAGATCTCGAGCGGGGTCGTGCCGGCGGCCTCGGCCCGGGCCGCGATCGAGTCGGAGGCCTCCGGCTCGTAGTCGGGGTCGGTGCCGAGCGGGAACGCCAGGTGGGGCAGGTAGGCGGCGATGAGGCCCATCGTCTCGAACGGCAGGCCGGTGTCGACGACGTCCTCCTCGGCGAGGATGGCGGCGCGCACCTCGGGGTCGCGCAGGCGCTCGACCAGTTCGCCGAACGAGCCGCTCTCCTGGGAGAGGCGGTGGAACGTGGGCCGCTTCAGGAAGGGGTGGCGGGTGCGCAGCCCGAGCAGCATCCCGAAGGGGCGGTTGGCGACCTGGGGGCGGAGCACGGCGCCGTCGGCCCGGGCCTCGACGCAGGCGTCGAGCAGCTCGCGCCACAGCCCGGGCGCACCCATGGCCTGCAGCACCAGGAACGACACCGGCAGGCCGAACTCGGCGGAGACCCGCCGCATCCAGTCGACCTCCTTGAGGGCCGCCTCCGCGTCCTGCCCGTCGGCGCCGGCCTCGGCCAGCTCGAACACGGGGCGTCGACCGGTGGCGGCCATGGCGGCGGCGATGCCGAACAGCTCGTCCTCGGTGGCGTAGGTGCCGGGCACCGGATCGCCCTTGCCTGTGGTGTGGCCGGCCACCCGGGAGCTGGAGAAGCCGACCGCGCCCGCCTCCACGGCCTCCTTCACGATCTGGGCCATCTGCTCGATCTCGGCCTCGGTGGCGGGGCCGTTCTCCAGGGCCTTCTCGCCCATGACGTAGGTGCGCACCGGCACGTGGCCGATGTGGGCGGCCACGTCCAAGGCGTAGGTGCGGCGGTCGAGGGCGTCGAGGAACTCGGGGAAGGTCTCCCAGTCCCAGGGCAGCCCGGCGCGCAGCACGTCGCCGGGGATGTCCTCGACCGACTCCATGGTCTCGATGAGCAGCTCGTGGGCGTCGGGCCGGGCGGGGGCGAAGCCGATGCCGCACACGCCCATCACCACCGTGGTGACGCCGTGGCCGCTGCTGGGGGAGAGGCTCTGGTCGAAGAAGGCCTGGCCGTCGTAGTGGGAGTGGATGTCGACGAAGCCCGGGGTGACGATGCGCCCGGTGGCGTCGATGGTCTCGGCGGCGTCGCCCTCGAGCGGGCCCCGGCTCACGGCCACGATCGTCCCGTCGGTGATGCCGACGTCGCCGACGAAGGCCTCGCCCCCGGTGCCGTCGACGATCGTGCCCCCGGTGATCTTCAGGTCGAACATGGCGTCCCCTTCCGCGGTGTGATCCCCGTCACCGTACCCATTTGCAGGAATCCTCAGCAACATTCGCACTGTGCAAAGGAATCGGGGTTGCCGTAGGCTCCGCCCGTGGCCCGTCCGTCCCCGCAGACCGAGCGCCTGGTCGACCTCGTGGAGGCCCTCGCCGCCCGTCCCGACCAGGGTCTCTCGCTCACCGAGCTGGCTCGCCACCTCGACGTGACCCCGGCGACCTGCCACCCGATGGTGACGGCGCTGACCCGCCGGGGTTGGCTGCGCCGGCACCCGGTGAGGCGCACCTACCGCCTCGGCCCCGCCCTGGTGGCGCTGGGCCGCGCCGCGGCGGGGGCAGCCGAGGCCCAGGAGCTGGCCCGGGCCGCGCTGGTCGGGCTGCAGCGGGAGCACAAGGTCGACGGCCTCGTGCTCACCGTGGGGGAAGACGTCACGACCATCGTCGACCTGGTGCCGGACCGGAAGGCCTCCGGCCTGCAGATCGGCGATCAGGTGCCGCTGCGCGCCCCGCTCGGCGCGGCGGTGGCGGCCTGGGCCGACGAGGGCACCGTGGAGCGCTGGCTCACCCAGGGCAACCCGCCCGACGGGCTGCGGCGGTCCTACGTGGCGCTCCTCGACGCCGTCCGCACCCGGGGCTACGCCGTGGAGCTCACCGGCACCGTCGACGCCCGCATCTACGAGCTGCTCGCCCAGCTCGGGGGCCGCTTCGGTGAGGAGGCGGCCACCGATCCCACCACCGGCCGGGTGCGGGCCCTGCTCGACGAGCTCGTCGGCGACGTCGTGGGACCCGAGGGCTTCGTGCCCGCGACGATCGATCCCGACGGCTCGTACCTGGTTGGCACCATGAGTGCCCCCGTGTTCGACCGCGACGGGGAGGTGGCCCTGCTCCTCGCCGTCCGGGGTCGTCCCGATCCGGTGCCCGGCGCGTGGATCGGGCGCCTCGGCGAGGCGCTCGTCGCCGCCGCCGACGAGGTCACCGACGCCTCGGGCGGTCGTCGACCCCGGCGCTGAGCGTCGAGAGTCCCGTCGGTCGGGTCACCCGCCGGCGCGGCGGCCCGGGGGAGACTGATCGGATGTCTCGCCCTCGCACCCTGCTGCTCGCTGTCGCCCTCTCCGCCGTCGCCCTCCTGGGAGGGTGCGGGTCCGGGGAGGCGGGGAGCGCACCGGGCACGAGCCCCACGTCCTCCGCGGGGGCGGCCACCACCGCCACCAGCGTGGCGCCCGAGCCGGTGGTGAAGGACGTGCTGGGCTCCGACGTCGACCCGCCCGGGGCGCCCGGTTCCACGCTCACGCTGATCCGCTACACGATCGCGCCGGGGGCCGAGCTGGCACCGCACATCCACCCCGGGGTGCAGATGGCCCACATCGACGCCGGCACGCTCACCTACACCATCGAGAGCGGCACGGCCCGGTTGCGGCGCGCCGGTGCGGCCGAGGCCGCCCCGGTGACGGGGCCCACCACCCTCACGCTCGAGCCGGGTGACACGATCATCGAACCCGACGGGATGGTGCACTTCGGCGCCAACCGGGGTGACGTGCCGGTGCTGATCACGGCAACGTTGCTCACCCGCACCGACCCCGGCCTCTCGGAGACGGTGCCCACGCCGGACGCCGCGGTGGCCACTCCCGCGCCGACGCCCTGAGCGTGCCTGGCGTCGTCGGCCCGCCCGACCGGCGGGCCGACGACGGGCAGTGGGTCAGACCGCAGCCAGCGGAGCCGGGTTCTTCTTGAGCCCCGGGGTGTAGGTGACCGGCATGTGCTTCACGCCGCCGATGAAGTTCGAGCGGAGCATCTCGACCTCGCCGGCCAGCTGCATGTCGGGGATGCGCTCGAGGATCTCGCGGAAGATCAGCTTCAGCTCCATGCGGGCGAGGTTGGCCCCCAGGCAGAAGTGCTGGCCGCCGCCACCGAAGGCGATGTGGTCGTTCGGCGTGCGCTCGATGTCGAACCGGTAGGGGTCCTTGAAGACGGTCTCGTCGCGGTCGGCCGAGGTGTGCCACATCACGACCTTGTCGCCGGCCTTGATCTCCTGGCCGTCGATCTCGGTGTCCGCGGTGGCGGTGCGGCGGAAGTGGTACACGGGCGTGGCCCAGCGGAGGATCTCCTCGACGGCCGTGTCGAGCTTGCCGTCGATGTCCTCCCGCAGCGCCTTGTACTGCTCGGGGTTCTGCATGAGCGCCCACATGCCCCACGACGTGGTGTTTCGGGTGGTCTCGTTGCCGGCCACGGTGAGCAGCATCATGAACATGTCGAACTCGAGCTCGGACAGCCGCTCGCCCTCGATCTCGGCGTTGAGCAGCTTGGTGACGATGTCGTCGCGGGGGTCGTTGGCCCGCTGCTTGCCCAGCTCGTTCACGTACATGAACAGCTCGGCCGAGGCCGCCGCGCCGTCCTCGCCGGCGTACTCGGGGTCGTCGATGCCGATCATGCGGTTCGACCAGTCGAACAGGAGCTTCCGGTCCTCCTGGGGGACGCCCATGATCTCGGCGATGGCCTGGAGGGGCAGCTCGGAGGCGAGGTCGACGACGAAGTCGCACGAGCCCCGCTCGATGATGTTGTCGACGATGAGGACGGCCCGGTGCTTGAGGTACTGCTCGATGAGCCCGATCATCCGCGGGGTGAAGCCCTTGTTCACCAGCAGGCGGTAGCGGGTGTGCTTGGGCGGGTCCATGTAGAGCATCATCAGCCCGCGCGGGTCGGTGCCCGAGCTGGTCTCGTACTCGTCGGGGGTGAGGATCGAGATGCCGCCGATCTCCGAGGAGTAGGTGGCGGTGTCGCGGTTGACCGCGATCAGGTCCTGGTGGCGCACCACGTTCCAGAAGCCCGCGACCCGGGGGTCGGGGTGGTCCTGCCACGCCACCGGGGCCTCCTGGCGGAGGCGGTCGAACATCGTCCAGTGCTCGAGCCGCTGGAAGCGGTCGAGGTCGAGAAGGTCGATGCCGGCGGGTACGACGGTGCGTGCCATTGGTTCCCCCTTGCGGACTGCGGGCGGCTGCGCCCTTCGTCACACTTTGGCCGTTCGAGTAACGATAAGCAAGAGTTCCGTATTTCCCCTGCGTCGGCCGTCCCCGCCCCGGGCAGGGGACGGGGTCCGAGCCTAGAGTCGCAGCGTGACGGATCTGACGAGGGGCCCCGTGACGGGTTCCGGCGTCGTGCCGGGTGGCGAGCCCGGGGCCACGGCACCGGGGGCGCGGCGCGGGCGACCGCTTGCCGCCGATCGCACCGACGCCATCCTCACCGCCGCCAACGACCTGTTCGACGAGGTCGGCTACGACCAGCTCACCGTGCAGGACATCGCCGCCCGGGCCGGGGTGGGGCTGGCCACGCTCTACCGCCGCTGGCCCACCAAGCACGCCCTCCTCATCGACGCCCTGCGCCGCCGCCAGGAGCGCACGGCCCTGCTGCTCGAGGGACCTCCGATCGAGCAGCTGGAAACGCTCTTCCTGGCCATCGCCCGGCCCACGGTCGGGGAGAAGAGCGAGTTCCTGCCCGGCCTGCTCGCCGCCATCCGCAGCGAGGAGTCGCTCGGCGACGACCTGCGTCGGGGCATCCTCGACCCGCTCGCCACGGTGATCCGCACGCGCCTCGAGCAGGTGCTCGGCCCCGACCATCCCCAGATGGACCTGCTCGTCGACCTCGTGCCCGCGGTCTGCGTGTGGAAGGCGCTGGCGCCGACCGACCCGGTCGACCCCGACGAGCTGGTGGCCTCCGTGCTCGCCCTGCTGGCGCGCCTCGCCGGCGACGGCCCCGGGGCGCCGAGCTGAGCCACCGCCGGCGCGGCGGGTGTCGGCGGGCGGCGCGGATCAGGGGTGGGCGCTGGCCTGCTCGACGATCAGCGCCCCGAGGCGGTCGGGGGCGAGCTCCGGGATCCAGTGCGACAGGCCCGGGAACACCTCGAAGCGGTAGGGGCCCTCGACGAAGCCGGCCGTGGCCTCCGCCGCGGTGCGACCCAGGGCCACGTCGTCGTCGGACCACACGAAGAGCGTGGGCACCGTGATCCGGGGCGTGTGGTCCAGCGAGCGGTCCCACGCCCGGTACCAGTTGAGCGTCGCGGTCATGGCCCCCGGGTCGGTGAGCACCCGGACGTGCTCGCTCGCCAGCTCGGGGTCGAGCTCGGCGAAGGCACGGCGCAGCATGTCGGCGTCGTCGGCGAGGAAGGCGGCCTCGGGCTCGTCGGCCACGCGGAAGCCCTCGATGTAGGACGAGCGCTCCCGCTGGTCGGGGTCGTGGGCCCGGGCGCCGGCGAAGGCGCGTGGGTGGGGCACCGACACGATGGTGAGCGAGGCCACGGTCTCGGGGCGGAGGCCGGCGAGCGACCACGCCACGAGGGCGCCCCAGTCGTGGCCGACCAGGTGGAACCGGTCGTGGCCGATCTCGGCGGCCACGGCGACCACGTCGTCGCCGAGCTGCACGTGGTGGTAGGCGTCCACCCCCTCCGGTCGGGCCCCGCGGGAGTAGCCGCGCTGGTCGAACGCCATCGCCCGGAAGCCCGCGGCGGCCAGCACCGGCATGACACGGGTCCACTCCGCCTTGGACTCGGGGAAGCCGTGGAGGAGCACCACGAGCGGGCCGTCCGCCGGGCCGTCGGCGATGGCGTCGAACCTCATGCCGCGCGCGTCGATCGTGAAGCGCTCCATCGGACCCCCCCCTCGGTCAGGCGCCGGCCCCCGCCGGCCGGGCGAGTCTGGCACGAAGGGGGTGGGCGCCGACGGCGCCCACCCCGTGCTCCCCCCTTCCGCCGATCCGGGTCGTTCGTCAGGGCGTGGCGAGCGTGACGGTGGTCTGACGGGTGCGGCCGTCGGCACCGAGGTAGGTCACGACCACCTCGTCGCCCGGTCGGTGGTCGCCGAGCGCCGACACGAGGTCGCTCGGGCCGTCGACCTCGACGCGGTCGACCCCCACGATGACGTCGCCGGCGGCGAGCCCGGCGTCGTCGGCCGGGCTGCCCGACTCCACGCCCAGGATCTCGGCGCCCCCGCTGGCGGCGATGGTGACCTGCACGCCGAGGAACCCGCCCCGGCCGCTGCTGGCCGAGCCGTCGGCCGGGTTCGCCCCGCGTCCCGACGCCTTCAGCTCCTCGGCGACGTCGAGGGCGTGGTTGATGGGGATGGCGTAGCCCTCGCCCGGGGTGGAGGTGCCGCCCCGGGACCGCAGCGCCGGCCGGTTGGTGACCGCGGCGGCGGTGTCCATGCCGATGACCTCGCCCGAGGCGTTGGCCAGCGGGCCCCCGGACTGGCCGGGCACCACGTTGGCGTCCACCTGGATCATGCCGGTGAGGGTCTCGGCGTTGCGGCCGCCCTCGTCGGCGGCGGTGATCTGCCGGTCGAGGGCGGTCACCCGGCCGGTGGCCACGGTGGGCTCACCGCCGCGGCCGCCAGCGTTGCCGATGGCGGCGACGGGGTCGCCCACCTCGACCTCGTCGGAGTCACCGAGGGGGATGGTCTCGAGGTCCTCGGCGTCACGCAGCTGGAGCACGGCGACGTCCTCGTGGGGGTCGGCGCCCACGACGCTGGCCCGGTAGCTCTCCCCGGTGGTGACCACGGTGACGACGATGGCGGACGCGCCATCCACCACGTGGTTGTTGGTGAGGACCTCGCCGTCGGAGGTGAGGACCATGCCGGTGCCGGCGCCCACCCCGCTCGACGTGCGGGTCTGGATGTTGACGACGCCGACGTTGACCGCGTCGACGACCTCGTCCCAGCTCGCCATCTGCCCGGACGACCCCGAAGACGTACCGGGGTCGGTGCCGCCGCTGCCGCTCGACGACCCGGTGCCGGGCGTGGTCTCCGAGGGGAGCGGGCTCCGATGGATCGAGGGGGCGGTGGCCGAGTCGGACGAGCTGGTGAAGATGGTGCGCGACGCCACGCCGCCGGCGGTGGCGCCGGTCAGCAGGGCGAGGGCCACCACGACGGCGAGGGCGATCTTCGACCCGGCGCCCCGACGACGGGCGGACCTGCCCCCCGGGTCGCCCCCGGCACCGGCGAGGGGTGGCAGCGGCGGGACCGGTGGCGGCGACGTGGGGGCCCCGGGCGTCGGCCCGGCCTGCAGCGGCGGGCGGGACGGCACCGACGGCCAGGTCCACGGCGCGGCGGTCCCGGCGGGTGCCGGGGGAGGCGGAGGAGGAGGAGGCGGCGGAGGAGGCGTCGTCGCGAGGATGGCCGAGGGTGACGCCACGGCAGGCGGCGGAGGGGTCGGAGGGAGGGGTGCCTGCGGCTGGGTGGGCCATCCGGCCGTGGTCCGCACCGGTTCCTCCGGGCGGGTGGGCCGGTCGGACGCGGCGCGGCTGGGCGGCTCGGCGTCCTGGTCGAAGGGAGACGGCATGGCGCATCCTCGAAGGGGGTGGTGGGTCGGCGCGGCCGGGCCGCACCTCGAGGACAGGGAACCGCGTCGGCGCGAAAGTCGAGCGAAACGGCAGGGCGGGCCGTGTGGACGCGGTGCCGGCTCAGGTCCGCCCGGACAGCCCGGTGACCACGGCGGCCTCCTCCGGGCTCACCGACGCGCCGTACGCGCTCACGAGCGTGCCCTTCAGCTGGCAGCCCGAGCAGGTGAGGGCGAACACGATCGCCTCGTCGCCCGGGTCGGTCTCGCCCTCGAAGCGGGCGATGCGGTCGACCTGGGCTTCGTGCGGGTCGTGGAGGGTGCCGCACTGGTCGCAGCGGAGCATCCCACCCTCCGCCACCGAGAAGTCGACCTGGTACCCGTCGGCCCGCAGGTCGTCGACCGCCTCGGTCACGGTGGTGGGGGACCAGTCGCCGTTGTTCGTCTCGTTCGCCATGCCGGCGACGGTACCGGCCGGGGTGGCGCCGCGGGCGGGGTGACGACCGACCACGCCCACGAGGGTGCCGGAAAATAGAACCGTGTTCTAGGCTGCGACCGTCGACCGGGAGATGACCGGACGGCGCCGTCGCACATCGTCGAGGGACGAGGAGGACCGATGGGACTGAAGGGCGAGGCGCAGATCGTCGGTGTCGCGCAGCACCGCTCGGAGCGCCGCTTCACCGGACGGCCGAAGCTCACCCTCGAGCAGTGGGCCGACCTGGCGGCGGAGGCCCTGCACGATGCCGGCATCGACAGCCGGGAGGTCGACGGGCTGGTGTGCGCCAACGACGTCACCGAGGCCTCGCACTTCGTGCCCGCCACCGTCGCCGAGTACATGGGGTGGTCGGTGAACCTGGCCGAGCGGGTCGACCTCGGCGGGGCCTCGCCCGCCGGCATGGTGTGGCGGGCCGCCGCCGCCATCGAGCTGGGCCTCTGTGAGGTGGTGGTGATGGCGACGGTGGCGTCGCCGATCCCTCCGTCGCCGACGCCGCGGCCGTTCGACGACCGGATCCTGTTCGGGGCATCGAGCAACGCGTGGGGGTCGCCCCAGGCCGAGTACGAGATCCCCTACGGCAACATCGCCCAGAACTGCGGCTTCGCCATGTACGCCCAGCGCTACCACGAGCTCTACGGCTGGGACGAGCGGGCCCGGGCCAAGATCGCCGCCGACCAGCGCGTCAGCGCCTGCGCCAACCCCGACGCGGTGTTCTTCGGCAAGCCGATCACGGTCGACGACGTGCTGGCCTCGAAGATGATCGCCGAGCCGCTGCGCATGCTCGAGATCGTCATGCCGTGCGAGGGTGGCGGCGCGGCGCTGGTGATGTGCTCCGCCGAGCGGGCCCGGCGCACCAGGCACCGCCCGGTGGCGCTCACCGGGTTCGGTGAGCGGCTCACCCACAAGACCCCGACCTACGCACCCGATCTGCCCCACACGCCGGTGGCCGCTGCGGCGGCCTCCGCGTTCTCCATGGCCGGCCTCGGCCCGGCCGACATGGACATGGTGCAGGTCTACGACTGCTACACGATCACCGCCCTCCTCTCGATCGAGGACTCTGGCTTCTGCGGCAAGGGCGAGGGGCAGGCCTTCGTGCGGGAGCACGACCTCTCCTACAAGGGCGACTTCCCGTGCAACACCCACGGGGGCCAGCTGGGCTTCGGCCAGGCCGCCCTCGCGGGAGGCATGTCGCACATCGTCGAGGCGGTGCGCCAGATCCAGGGCCGCGCCGGAGAGCGCCAGCTCGCCCGGCACGACACCGCCTACGTCACCGGCACCGGCGGTGTGATGAGCGAGCAGGCCGCCCTCGTCCTGCAGGGAGCGTGAGATGACCGCCGACGCCACGACCACCGGCCCTGCCGCGGCGGAGCAGCCGCCGAAGCCCCGCCCGGTGCCGACCCCGACCAGCGAGCCGTTCTGGGACGGCCTCGCCGTCGAGGAGGTGCGCCTCCAGCACTGCCTCGACTGCGGCGGGTGGGTCTTCTACCCCCGGTCGCGCTGCTCGCACTGCCTCGGCGACCGCCTCGAGTGGCGGGCGGTGTCGGGCGCCGGGCTGATCTTCACGTTCAGCGTGGCCACCCAGCCGACGTTCTCCGCCTTCGCCGACGAGGTGCCCCAGATCATCGCCGTGGTCGAGCTCCCCGAGGGGGTGCACCTCACCACCACCATCGTCGAGGCCGATCCCGCGGACGTGCGGGTCGGTGCCAGTGTCGTCCCGGTGTTCGACCACGGCGACGACGGCCTCACCCTCCTGCGGTACCGCCTGGCCTGAGCCGGTCGGTTCCGGGCGGACACGAGCCCAGGTCGCGGTCGCGGCCCGACGAGGGCACAGTGGTGGTCGATGGCCGCCTCACCCCAGTCCCGGGACCTGCTCGACGTCGAGGGTGTCGCCGACCTCTACGACGAGGACCCGTCGTCGTTCGTCGCCGCCCGGGCCGAGCTGGTCCGGGCCCTGAAGGCGCAGGGCGACAAGGTGACCGCCGCCGAGGTGGCCAAGCTGCGGAAGCCGTCGGTGGTGGCGGCGGCCGTGAACCGGGCGGTGCGCGCCGACCCGGAGCTGGTCGAGGGGCTGATCACGTCCTCGGCGCGCGTGGCCGACGCACAGCGCGCCGCGCTGGCCGATGGCGACGCCGAACCATTGCGGGCCGCGGCCGGCGAACGCCGCCGGGCGCTGGCCGAGCTGGTGGGGAAGGCCGCCCGCCACGTCGGCGCGGCGCGGACCGCCGAGGTCTCGTCGACGGTCGAGGCCGCCCTGGCCGACGAGGAGCTGGTCGACCGCCTGCGACGGGGCGCACTCACCGACACCCTGGAGGCGCCGGCCGGCTTCGGCTTCGGCGCAGGCGACGAAGGGTTGGCCTCGGTCACCGCGCTGCACTCCCGCCGGGCCCGCTCGGCGGCGACCCCACGGTCCACGCGCGGCAACGGCGGGGCGACGCGCGACGAGGTCGCCGACCGCTCCGGGGTCGAGGACGAGCGGGCCCGGCGCAAGGAGGCTCGGGAGCGGCGCCGCGCCCTCGAGAAGGAGGTGGCGGGCGCTCGGCGGGAGCTCGGTCGCCAGGAGACCGCGGTGGAGGCGGCGCAGGCCGACCTCGAGGCGGCCGAAGCGGCCCTCGCCGCGGCCCGGGAGCGCCTCAGCGAGGTCCTGGCCGGTCGGGACGAGGCGACCGAAGAGGTCCGCCGGCTGGGTGACGAGCTGGCGTCCCTGGCTGACGGCTGAGCCGCCTGGCGCGGTCAGGAGGACGACGGCCCCAGCAGCTGGGCGATCAGCGGGCTGGGCTCGTGCGGCTGCCACGCCTTGTAGGCCTCCTTCGCCGGGACGGGCCACTCGATGTCGAGGTCGAGGCGGATGCCGGGCCGGGGTGCGCCGGCCAGCACCCGCAGGGCCGCCTCGAGCACGCGCCGGTGGGTGGCGTCGTCGTGGGCCGGTCCGAACGCGCGGCCGAACGGGAACTCGACCCCGAGGGTGCGGGGGGTGACGAGCGCGTCGGCGATGGCGGGCATCATCGTGACCACGACGGTGGGCACGCCCGCCTTCTCCAGGTGGCGGGCGAGCACCGGGATGTTCCGACAGCAGTCGGGGCAGTTGGGTGCGAGGACGACACCGTCGACGCCCTGGTCCCGGAGGAACGCCGCGACCTCGGGCGCGGTGGTGGTGCGCCACTCTTCGAGCCCGGCGGCCTGGTAGCCCATCACCGAGACGTGCTCGGCGGCGGACGCCCCCACCACGCCGCCCTCGACGAGGTGGTCGAGGGCGCGCAGGGGCATGGCCACCTCGTGGTCGGCGGCGAAGTCGTCGGTGTTCACGTGCAGGTGCGCCATCGACAGGTCGCCCTGGCCCACGTCCTTCGGGATGGGACGCCACGACGGGTCGCCCCAGGTGGGCTCGGCCCGCTCCCGGTCGGTGTCGAACGCGGCCTGGGTGGGGCAGGACAGCCCGCCCGACGACAGGAGCGCGATCCGGGCGTCGGCCAGGCGGGGACCGAAGTCAGCCCACACCGGCTCGGTCTCACCCTCGAGGGGGGCGACGTCGGCGAAGAACGCCTGGAAGCTCTTGGGCAGGTACCGGAAGCTGTCGACGCGCATGGCGGGAGCGTACGCATCCGAGGAAGGCGGAGGCGGGTGGACCGCGGGTTCAGCAGGTGCGGCTCGAGCCGCCGCTGCCCGTGTCGGCGTTGCCGGTGGTGCTGCCGTCGGCCGCGCCGGCTCCGGAGGATCCACTGCCGGAGCTCTGTCCGTCCCCTGCCGGGTCGTCGGCATGGGTGCCGCCGCCGGCCCGCTCGGCCACGTCGGAGTCGGGCCCCGGAGCCCCGCCGGCGCCGCTGTTGGAACCGCCCTCCCCGGCGCCGCCGCCAGCCCCCGGGTTGCCGCCGCCGGACCCGGCGCTGTCACCGGGTCGCAGCACGGTGGTGTTGGAGCCGCCCATGGCGGCGTCCGAGCCGGTGTCGGGGGTGACGCAGGTCGTGTTCGTCGAGCCGCCGTCGGGGTCGTCGTCGCTGCCGCAGGCCCCGGCGGCCAGGGCGAGCGTGGCGAGGAGGAGGACGGCGGCGCGGGCGCCGGCGCGACGGGTCGGTGTGGGGGGCATGGCGGAGCTCCTCGGGAGGTCGGTGCTCCGTTCCTGCCCCGTCCCGCTCCTCCCATGCGCGGGCGGCGCCGTCAGGCGAACGACCGTCCGTCGTACCGGTGCGCCTGGTCACACGGCCCTGCGTCACACGACCGGTGGCCGTTGTGGAAGAAGGTGGACCTCCACCTCACCCTCGAGCATCGCTCGGAGACCCGCGATGCGTATCGCCAGCAGCCAGTCGAACAGCTCGTCGCTGTAGTCCGGGATCTCGTCGGGGAGGTAGGCCAGGCGATCGGCGAGCTCCCACAGGAGTGGGGCGGCATCCCGTCCGACCCCGTCGACGGCCGCACGGAGCACCGTCACGTCGTTCACCCCGTGACGAGCGGCATCGCGTCGCGTGACCTCCTGCCTGACGGCGTCGGCCACGAGGAAGAGCTGCTGGCCGAAGACGATGTGCGCGTAGCCGAGTGAGAACCCGGCCCGGACGAGCACCCGCAACCCGGTTTCGACGAACGCGGGCGGGACGGCGGGTCCGCCGGGAAGGAGGGGGACCCGTAGCAGCACGTCGTGCTCGACGAACGCCCTGCGCACCTCCCACGACGCATCGCTGAGCCACGAGTCCCACTCGAGCCGCTCGTCCGGGACGGCGATCTCCTCGAGCAGCTCCCTCGCGAGCAGGACGAGCAGTTCGTCGAGGTTGCGGACGTGGTTGTAGAGCGATGCCACCTTCACCCCGAGGGCTCCCGCCACCGCCGACATGGACACGCCAGACGACCCGTGCTCGCGCTCCAGCGCCACCGCAGCGGTGGTGATGGATGCACGGCTCACCATCGGCGGTCGTCCGCGTCGGGGAGGCGCCTGCGACATCGTCCCGAGCGTACGACGACGGTTCCGTCCTGATGGTGGACAACGGAAATTCTGAATGGTCTAGTTAAAGGTGGCCGCACGGGGGGTGCGGCCGATGACACGCAGCCTGCTCAAGGCAGAAAGGGGGGCCCATGGGTCTGTCCTTCGGAGCATCCCGCACGTTCCTTCGCGTGGTGATCGCGGCAACGATGTTGCTCACCGTCGCGGTGGTGACACCGACCTCGGCTCTCGCCGCCCGGCCGTCCCCGACCAGGGTCCTGGTGTTCCACAGGACCGCGGGCTTCGCCCACGATTCGATCCCAGCCGGCGTCGCCGCGATCACCGACCTGGGATCGCAGTTCGGCTTCGCGGTCGACTCCACCACGGATCCGCTGGTGTTCAACGACGAGAACCTGTCCCGCTACGACGAGGTCGTCTTCCTCAGCACCACCGGCAACGTCATCCCAGGGGCCGACCAGCGAGCTGCCTTCGAGCGGTACATCCGTGCCGGCGGCGGGTTCTTCGGGATCCACGCCGCATCCGACATGGGAGCATCCGTCCGCAACACCTGGCCGTGGTACATGAACCTCGTCGGGGCTGCGTTCAAGGGACACACGGCCACTCGGGTCTGGTCGGACACGGTGCTGCCGACCGACCTCTACGCGGGGCCGCTCTCGGAAGCGCCGTTCGACGCGACCCCGGCCGGTGACGGCATCGTCTACGCCACGTGGGAGCCGGCGAAGGTGATCGTCGAGGATCCGTCGTCGCCGACCATGCAGGGCTGGGGCCGCTCGCGGGTCCACATCGACGAGTGGTACGGGTTCCTCACCAACCCCCGCCCGAACGTCCACGTCATCGCGTCCCTCGACGAGACCACGTACAACCCCGCGGCGGGAGCGATGGGCGACGACCATCCGATCACGTGGTGCCAGAGCTATGACGGCGGCCGCTCGGTCTACACCGGTCTGGGGCACACCACGACCGCGTGGAGCAACGGGGAGTTCCTGAAGCTCATCCGGGGCGGCATCCAGATGGCGACCGGCGAGAAGTGGCGCTGCTGATCGGCGTCGCATCCTGAGACCGGGGTCGACCGGGGCACGGGCGCCTCGTCCTGCGCCGGCCCGTCCCGTCCGCACAAGAAGCTTGAAGCCCTCGCTCCGGCGAGGGCTTCAACGCGCAGACCTGCGCATGTGTGGCACCCCCAACGGGATTCGAACCCGTGCCGCCACCTTGAGAGGGTGGTGTCCTAGGCCGCTAGACGATGGGGGCTGGTTGTGGCGCCGCCGCCGGGGACGTCCCCGGGGCAGCCGGGCGAGCATAGCGGGCGGGCCGCGGGACTCACCAAACCGGGACCGGATCGGTCTCGGCGGACGGCCGTCAGAGCTCGGCGTCCCACATGGGTTCGGGCGGGAACTGCACGTCGGCGGCTGGCCGGAGGGCGCACACGCCGTCGATGGGGCCGACCCCGCGGATGCTGACGATGCGGCGGGGGCCGACCTGCACCCACTCGGGCACCCCGTTCAGGGCGGACGGGTGGGCGAGCAGCTCGCCCGGCCCGGCCTCGTCGCAGAGGCGGGCCGCCAGGTTCACGGGGCGGCCGATGTAGTCGTCGCCGTCGAACAGCAGGGCGACCCCGCTGGCGACGCCCGCCCGCAGGTCGATGTCGAACGACTCGAAGCGGCCGGTGAGCTCGGCCACGGTGGAGACGGTGGGGCCCGGCTTCACGCCGACCAGCAGGGCGCCGTCACCCAGCCACTTCGCCACCCGGATGCCACGGCGGCCGGCGACCTCCTTCACGAGGGACCGGAACACCTCGAGGGCACGCACCGCCCGGCGGGGGCCGTGGCGCTCGGTGAGGGCGGTGAACCCGCAGATGTCGACGAAGGCGAAGGTGCGCTCGAGCTCGATGGGGCCGCCGGTCGGAGGGAGGCGCTCGGGGCGCTCGGTGCCGGCGCCGGTGGCGGGCGCGAAGACGTCGGTGCGGTCGTCGAGATCGGGGGAGTGGAGGGCATCGGGCATGGCCCCCTGACCCTCTCACACGGCTGACCCCTCGCGCTGCCGGGTTCCGGTGCGGAAGTAGTGTCCGGCCGATGGCCGAACCCCGGGGTGACCGCGCCCGGCGCGCCCTGATCGACACCGCCGAGCGGCTCATCGCCGAGCGCGGCCTCACCGCCCTGTCGCTGCGGGAGGTGGCCGCCGCTGCCGGGCAGCGGAACCACTCCGCCGTGCAGTACCACTTCGGCGGTCGGGCGGGCCTGGTCGAGGCCGTGTTCGACGCCCGGATGACGCCCATCGACGCCCGGCGCAGGGACATGCTCACCGCCCTCGAGGCCGCCGGTCGCACCGACGACCTGGCGGCGCTGTGCGATGTCGTCGTGCGCCCCCTCGCCGAGGCGGTCGTGGGGGACCAGCCCGGCTGGTACGGGCGCTTCCTGGCCGAGGTCGCCCGGTCCGAGCCCGGCCTGCTCACCGTCGACCGGCCGGTCATGGCCACCCTCCACCGCGCCGGCGTGCTGATGGCCGCCGCGATGCCGGCGGTGCCGCCCGGGTTGCGGAGCGAGCGCCTCTACCTCGCCCTGCGGTCGGCGGTGTCGCTCCTCGGCGACCGGGAGCGGGTGGCCGCCGCGGGGGGAGACCCGGGCACGCCGGCACCGGTGTTCACCGCGCACCTCGTCGACCTCGTGCACGCCATGGTGGCGGCCCCGCCGTCGCCCGGCCTCGCCGCGGCGCTCCGCGACGCCGGCCTCGACGGCTGAAGCGCCGGTCGGCGAGCGTCGCCGCCGCAGCCCGGGAGGCGGCGGGCCCGGGAGCGTCCACACTCCGTTCAGATGAGCCGCATAACGTCGCGGCTGCCGTCGACCGTCGGCGGCACCTCGCTCCAAAGGGGGGGACCCATGGAGATGAGCAAGAAGCTCGTCGCGGAGGCGGTCGGAACGTTCTGGCTCGTCATCGGCGGCTGCGGCGCCGCCGTGCTGGCGGCCAAGTTCGGCGGTGACACCAACCCGCTCGGACTCGGCTTCCTCGGCGTGTCGTTCGCGTTCGGCCTCACCGTCCTGACCATGGCCTACGCCGTGGGCCACATCTCGGGCGGGCACTTCAACCCCGCCGTCACCATCGGCCTCTGGGCCGCCAAGCGCTTCCCTGCCCGGGAGGTGCTGCCCTACGTCATCGTCCAGGTCGTCGCGGCCATCGCGGCCGCCGCGGTGTTGTTCGCCGTGGCCAAGGGGGTGGCCGGCGGCTTCGAGATCGACGACAGCCAGGCCGGGGCGTTCGCGGCCAACGGCTACGACGACCTCTCACCCGGTGGCTACAACCTCGGCTCGGCGCTGCTGATCGAGCTGCTGATGACCTTCGGGTTCCTCTTCGTGATCCTGGGGGCCACCGCCCGCAAGGCCCACGCCGTCGGCGGCCCGCTCGCCATCGGCATGGCCCTGGTGCTGATCCACCTCATCAGCATCCCGGTCACCAACACCTCGGTGAACCCGGCCCGGTCCACCGGCCCGGCGCTCTTCGCCGGAGGCGACTACATCCCGCAGCTCTGGCTGTTCTGGCTGGCGCCCATCGTGGGTGCCGCGGTGGCCGGCTTCCTGTGGCAGTTCCTCAGCCCCGAGGACGCCACCCTCGAGCCGGTGCCCGAGGAGGCCAAGGCCTACTAGGCCGGTACCACCTCGACGGACCTCGGCCCCGGGGGCGCGGTCACCGCGGTCCCGGGGCCCCGTCGCGCCCCGGGCGAGGGTCCGACCGGCTCTGCCCCCGCCGCTAGCGTGCGTCGCCACGGCGGCACGCGATGAGAGGAGGGCCGTGAACGACGCACTCCGACGGACACGATGCGACGACGCCAGCGCCGTGGTCCACCATGCCCAGGCGCACCGCGACGTCGTCGTGCCGTTGGCCAACGGCGAGCCCGACACGCTCATGGCGGCGCTCGACGCCGCCGGGCCCGACCTCGACGGGGTGCGGGTGCACCAGATGCACACCCTCCGTGACCGGCCCTACCTGCACGGTGCGTACCCCGGCCTGCGCCACGTCTCGTACTTCCTCTCCGACGTGACCCGGCCCCGCTTCGCCGACGGAGGCGTCGACTTCACCCCGGCCCACTTCTCCGAGGTGCCCCACATCCTCGGGCACGTGGCGCCGACGCCGCTGGTGGTGGCGGCCGCCTCCCCTCCCGACCGTCACGGCTGGTTCTCGCTCGGCACCAACGCCGACTACGTGACCCGCCTGATCGGGCGGGCGCCGTTCTTCCTCGAGGCCAACGCCCAGATGCCCCGCACGCGGGGCGAGAACCAGGTGCACGTCTCGCAGGTCGTGGGATGGGTGGAGGCCGACTATCCGCTGGTGGAGGTCCCGGCCCCCCGGGTGTGCGACAAGGACCGGGCCATCGGGGAGCTCATCGCCGGGCGGATCCCCGACGGCGCCACCATCCAGGTCGGCATCGGTTCCATCCCCGCCGCGGCCATCGGCGCGCTGCGCGGCCACCGCGACCTCGGTGTGCACACCGAGCTGCTGTCCGATGGCCTCGCCGAGCTCTTCGCCGCCGGGGTCATCACCGGCACCCACAAGGTCACCCGCCCCGGGAAGATGGTGACGACCTTCGCCCTCGGCAGCGCGGCTCTGTACGACTTCATCGACGACAACGCCGCGGTCGAGTTCCTGCCCGTCGACTGGGTGAACGACCCCCGGGTGATCGGCCGGGAGCAGTGCTTCGCTTCCATCAACGCCACCGCCGAGGTGGACGTGCTGGGCCAGGCCAACTCCGAGATGATCCGGGGCCGGCTCTACTCGGGCTCCGGAGGGCAGGCCGACTTCGCCACCGGTGCCATGTTCTCGCCGAACGGGAAGGGGTTCCTCGCCCTCCACAGCACCACGGCGGACGAGTCGGTGAGCCGGATCAAGGTCCGCCTCGACGCCGGGGCGGTGGTGACGACCCTGAAGAACACGATCGACCACGTCGTCACCGAGCACGGGGTGGCCGACCTCCGGGGCCAGCCCCTGTCGGTGCGTGCCCGGCGGCTCATCGCCATCGCCCACCCGAAGTTCCGCGACGAGCTCGAGGCCGACGCCCGCCGCGCCGGCTACCTGCGGGACTGACCGATGGGCGCCCGGGTCGACGAGCTGCCGCTCCCGCCGTTGGCGTCGTTCGCCAGCGACAACGCCGCCGGCGTGCTGCCCGAGGTGATGGACGCCGTCGTCGCCGCCAACGAGGGGCCGGCGCTCGCCTACGGCGCCGACCCGTGGACCGGCCGGGCCACGGCCGCGCTGCGCGGCCTGCTCGGGGCACCGGACGCCGAGGTGGCGCTGTGCTGGGGCGGCACCGGGGCGAACGTGGTGGGCCTCCAGTGCCTCCTGCGCCCGTGGGAGGCGGTGATCTGCCCGGACACCGCCCACATCCACGTCGACGAGTGCGGCGCGCCGGAGCGATTCACCGGCTGCAAGCTCGTGGCGGTGCCCACCCCCGACGGGAAGCTGCGGGCCGAGCAGCTCCCGGCGCTGCTCCACGGGCTGGGCGACGAGCACCACGTGCAGCCCACGGTGGTGTCGATCACGCAGTCCACCGAAGCGGGGACGCTCTACCAGCCCGACGAGCTGGCGCCGCTGGCCGAGGCGGCCCACGGCCACGGCCTGCTCGTCCACCTCGACGGTGCCCGCCTCGCCAACGCCACTGCCGCCCTCGGCGGCGACGTGCGGGCGTCGACGACCTCTGCCGGGGTGGACGTGCTCACCTTCGGCGCCACCAAGGCCGGGGCCATGTACGGCGAGGCCGTGGTGTTCCTGCGCCCCGGGCTCGGCGAGCAGGTGCGCTTCGTGCGCAAGCAGGCTGCCCAGCTCCCGTCCAAGATGCGCTTCGTCAGCGCCCAGCTCGAGGCCCTGCTCACCGACGACCTGTGGCTGCGTGCCGCCGGCCACGCCAACGCCATGGCCGCTCTGCTCGCGGAGCGGCTGGCCGGGGCGGAGGGGGTGGCCGTCACCCGTCCGCCCGAGGTCAACGCGGTGTTCCTGCGCCTGCCGTCGGCCGCCGCGGTGGCCGAGCTCCAGGCGTGGTCGTTCGTCTGGGACTGGGACGTCGCCGTCCACGAGGTGCGGGCCATGACCTCGTTCGCCACCACCGAGGAGGACGTCGACCGCTTCGCCGCCGGCGTCCTCGCCATCGCCGCCCGCCACGTCTGACCCTCCCTCCTCTGGAAACGGTGCGCTTTTCACGCGCCAGAGCGCGCGAAAAGCGCACCGTTTTCCGATCCTCGCGATCTGGTGCGCTTTTCACGCGCGAGAGCGCGCGAAAAGCGCACCGTTTCGCGAGGGGGAGGGTGGGGAGCGGGTCAGGCGGGCTCGCCGGTGATGGGGCGGCCGGCCTTGACGTCCTTCTTCACGCCGGACGCGTCCTTGGCCACCTGGCCCATCACCAGCACCGTGTCGATGCCGGCGGAGTACTGGGCCGGCTGCTCGACGGTGGAGGTGTCGGCCACGGTGGCCGGGTCGAACACGGTGATGTCGGCGTCGGCGCCCATCTGGAGGCGACCCTTGCGGGCCATCATCGGCACCCGGCCCTCGACCCGGCGGGCGGGGATGATCGTGCACTTGGCCAGAGCGTCCATCAGCGAGATCACGCCGAGGTCGCGCACGTAGGGGCCCAGGAGACGGGAGAAGCAGCCGGCCCCGCGCGGGTGGTTGTTGTTGTGCGACTCGGGGATGGCGTCGGAGCCGACCATGGTCCACGGCGCCTGCACAGCGGCGTTCACGTCGTCCTGGGGGATGGCGTAGGCCACCACCAGCTTGTTCTGGGCCTGGTACTTCTTGAAGCTCGTGGCGTTGAGCCGCTCGCTGGTGCCGGCCAGCTGGAGGTCCTCGTAGGAGATCCGGAACCGGCCCTGCCAGTCGCCGTTGAAGCGGGCCGACGCGAGGTAGGTGCCCCAGAAGGTGTACGGGTAGAAGCAGCCCGTGACGTCGAGTCCCTCGGCGCGGGCGGCCTCGATGCGGGAGATCGCCTCCGGCATCACGTGGGTGGCCATCGACGGGATGTGGTCGATGTGGAGGCTGACGCCGGTCTCGCGGGCGACCTTCAGCACCTCGTCGATGGCGTCGAGCGACGACGCGCCCGGGGTCGGGGACGAGTAGCGGATGTGGGTGAACAGGGGCATCCCGGCGCGTTGGGCGGCGGTGCCCAGCCCTGCGTACTCCTCGTAGGTGATGTACGGGGCGTACTCGGGGTCGACCGCCAGGCCGATGAAGCCCTCGTCGAGCTGGGCGTCGAGGTCGTCGGCCAGCCGGGAGATCTGCGACGCGGTGGCGCTGCTCGAGATGCCGATCGAGTCGCGGTACCACTGGTCGGAGAACGCGCCGCCGAAGTGGAGCGGCGGCGTGTTGGCCCCGGTGTAAGACGCGAAGAACTGGCTGGCGTCCACCGGGGTCTTGATGCCGTGCATCCCGAGGTTGGTGGTGACCCCGTCGCCGAGCTTGTACCAGACCCCGTAGGGGTTGGGCTCGTAGGAGAGCACGTCGATGAAGCCCGGGGCCACGACCTTCCCGGTGGCGTCGACCGTGGCCTTGCCGGTGAGCGGGTCGGTGCTGATCAGGGCGATCCGCTCGCCGATGATCCCGACGTTGGCGACCTCGTCGTAGCCCGAGTCGGGGTCCATCACCCGGCCGCCGGTGATCACGACGTCGAACACGGCGTCGGACGGCGGTGGCTGCTCCGCGCCCGGCAGCGAAGGCGGGTCGATGCGCTCCGGCTCGGTGACCTTGACCGTCCCGGAGGAGCCGGAGGAGCCTCCCGAGCAGGCGGCCGTGCCGAGCACCGCGACCCCCAGCGCACCGGCCCCACCGAGGGCGAGGAAGCGGCGGCGGCCGATCCGTCCGGACTCCTGGGACGACGGGCGCGTCGGATCGGCGGGCCGGGGGAGCTGCGGGTCGGGCACGGCGTCGGAGCCTACCGGCGCCCCTGCACCCGACCCGGTCACCCCGGGCTCAGAAGTTGGCGTCGTTGTAGCGGGTGAGGGCCTCGTCGGTCCGGGTCTTCGCCTCGGTGATGGCCGCCGCGGGGTCGGCGCCCTGGAACGCCACCCGGCCGAGCGCGTCGCGCATGGCCACCCGGAACTGGTCGTAGGGCCCGATGAGGGCGCCGGAGAAGTTCGGGTCGACGTTCTGGGTGAGCTCGTCGTAGGCGATCTTCAGGAAGCCCCCGGCGAGGGTGGTGTCCCAGAACGTCTGCACCTCGGGGGTCGAGGCGGCCGAGGTGAGGAACGGGAGGTACGAACCCTCGACGTGCCAGCGGACCTGCTGGGGCTCGGCGTTCCACCAGGTGATGAAGTCCCACGCCGCCGCCTTCTGGACGTCGGTGCCGGAGGTGGTGATGAAGAAGCCGTTGCCGCCGATCTGGGCCCGCCCGGCCGCGTCGACCCCGAACACCGGCGCGGCGCCGATGTCGAGCCCCGAGGTGTCGAGCTCGTCGGCCTGCGCGGCCTCGGGCCGGTCGCCGACCACCGAGCGGTCCCCGCCGAGGAAGCTCTCGATGGTGGTGGCGGCGGTGGAGGTCTCGATGGTCATCGAGGCCCGCTGGTTCACCATGGCGAGGTAGTGGTCGATGTTGCCGTCGGTGGCCTGGGTGGGCAGCAGCAGACCGTCGGCGACCATGTCCTCGACCCACTCGAAGATCTCGCGGGTGGTGTCGGTGTCGAACGTGGCCTCCGTGGTCTCCCCGCTGCCGTAGCCGTTGTCGTTGTTGACGATCGGCTGCTTGGAGCCGGTGAGCTGGGTCTCCACCAGCCAGGAGTCCATGCGCAGCACCACCGGGGTGTCGACGACCCCCGCGGCCTTGATCTGCTCGGCCATGGTGCGCACGTCGGCGAGCGTCTGGGGGGCGACCTCGGGGTCGAGCCCCGCCCGCCGCAGGTGGTTCTTGTTCACGTAGGTGAGCAGGTCGGAGATGCTCGCGGTGCCCGGCCACATCCCGCCGTCGGTGGTGAAGTGGTTCACCACCGCCTCCGAGAAGCCGTCGGTGTCGAGCCCGGCGGCGTCGAAGCAGGCCTGGGCCTGGAGCACGGTGCCGGAGTCGATGAGGAACTGGGTGGCGGTGTCCTCGGCCACGACGATGGTGGGGAGGTCGCCGGACGGGATGGCCCGCTCGTAGGCCCGCAGGAGCTGGTCGTACGACGTGCCCTGCACCTCGGCCCGCACCCGCACCTTCGAGTGCGAGGCGTTGTAGTCCTCCACCATCGCCTTGAGGGTCTGCTCCGCCTTGCCGCTGATCTGGTACCAGAGCACGACCTCCGTGGTGCCCGTGGCCTCGTCGAGGGCGTCCACCGGGCAGGGTGGCAGGTCCCCTCCGCTGCTGCGACCGCTGTCACCCGACGAACCGCCGCTGCACGCGGCGCCGACCAGGGCGAGCGACAGGGCCAGGGCGGGGGCGGAGAGCCAACGACGGGACGGGTTCACGGGAACCTCCGGGAGAGGACGGCGGACGGAGTCAGCCCTTGACCGCACCGGTGGTGAGGCCGCGGACGAGGTGGCGCTGCAGGAAGATCAGGAGCAACAGGATGGGCACCGCGGCGAGGATGGCGGCGGCGAAGGCGATGTTGCTGCGGTCGACCGTCTCCACCGCCACCGACTTCAGGCCGATCTGCACGGTCTCCCAGCGGCCCTCGGTGACGACGGCGCGAGGCCAGGTGTACTGGTTCCACGCCGCCAGGAAGGCGATCACCGCGAACGAGGCCACGACCGGTCGGGTCACGGGGATGGCGACCCGGCGGAGGAAGGCGAGGTGGCCGAACCCGTCGAGCTGGGAGGCGTCGAGCAGGTCGCGGGGGATGCCCCGGAACCCCTGCCGGAGCAGGAACGTGCCGAACGCGGTGGCGAGGAACGGGCCGACGAGTCCCGGGTACGAGTTGAGCCAGCCCAGCGAGCGGACGGTCTCCACGTTGGGGATGAGGGTGACCTCGATGGGCAGCATCAGCGTGGCCATGAACACCACGAAGAGGGTCCGTCGCAACGGGAAGCGCAGGAACGTGAAGGCGTAGGCCGCCAGGGTGGCGGTGAGGAGCTGGCCGGCCACGATGCACCCGGTGACCACCGCGCTGACGAGGAACTTCCGGCCCATGTCGCCCTCGGTGAAGGCCCGGGCGAAGACGTCCCACTCCGGGCTCACCGGCCACGGCGGCTGACCGGCGAGCACGTACTCCCGGGGCTGCGAGAGGGCCCGCACCAGCGTCATGTAGGCGGGGAACAGGACGACCCCGGCCAGGGCGGTGAGCAGGGCGTACCAGGCGACCCGCGCCCGTGTCGTGCGGTGCAGGTCAGTTGCCATAGTGGACCCGCCGTTCGAGGATCAGGAACTGGGCAAGGCTCACCACGAGGGTGATGGCGAACAGCCCGACGGCCATGACCGCCCCGACGCCCTGGTCGAGGGGCTGCTGGCTGTTGAAGATCTTCCAGACCAGCGTCTCGGTGCTGCCGAGCGGCCCGCCGCCGGTGAGGATGTCGGACTGGGCGAAGGCCTGGAGGGCGAAGATCACCAGCACCACGACGAGGAACAGGAGCGTGGGGGAGATCATCGGCAGGGTGACCCGGAAGAAGCGGCGCACCGGGCCGTAGCCGTCGAGCGTGGCCGCTTCGTCGACCTCCTCGGGCACCGCTTGGAGCCCGGCGAGGACGATGACGAAGGTGAGGCCCAGGTTCTGCCACACCGACGAGAGCGCCACCCCCCGCAGCGCGGTGTCGGGGTCGGAGAGGCTGAACCACTCCACCGACGAGAAGTAGCCGACCTGGGGGTTCAGCAGCACGAAGAAGATCACCGAGGCCACGGCCACCGAGGTGGCGATGGTCGAGGAGAAGATGGCCTGGAACACCTTGATGCCCTTCAGGCGCCGGTTGGCGGCCACGGCGAGCAGCACGCCGAGCACGAGGCCCAGGGGCACGGTGTAGAGCACGTAGGTGCCGGTGATGCGGACGCCCTCGCGGAACTCGTCGCCGCCCAGGACGTCGGAGAACTGCGACCAGCCGACCCACCGCTCCGCCGTGCCCGCCCGGTTCTTCTGGTGGAGGCCCATCTCCACCAGCCGGTACAGAGGGTAGAAGAAGAACCAGGCGAAGATCACCAGCGAGGGCAGCAGCATTGCGTAGGCGAGCAGCGCCTCACGGGTCCTCCGGGTCACGGCAGCCTCTCGGTGGTGCGGGGATCGAAGAGGTGCACCCGGGCCGGATCGGCCGAGAGCGGGAGCACCTCCCCGACGCCCACCGGTGCGGCGCCGACGGGCTGGCGCACGATGGTGCGCTGGTCGTGCAGCTCGCACACCACCAGGCGCTCGTGACCCAGCCACTCGACCGCCCGGACCTCGGCCTTCAGCGGTCCGTCCGCGTCCACGACGAGGTCCTCGGGCCGGATGCCGACCACCACCTGGGTGCCGTCGGCCAGCCCTTCGGCGGTTGCTGCGCGGAGAGGGAGGTCCTGGCTCCCGATCCGCACCGTCGTGGACCCGCCGTCGCCCGTGCCGGCGCGGACGACGATCCCGGGCAGCGTGTTCATCGGCGGTGAGCCGATGAACCGGGCGACGAAGAGGTTCCGGGGTCGCTCGTAGACGGCCTGCGGCGGGCCGACCTGCTGGAGGCGACCGTGGTCGAGCACCGCGATGCGGTCGGCCATGGTCATGGCCTCGACCTGGTCGTGGGTGACGTAGACGAACGTGGCGCCCAGGCGCCGGTGGAGCTCCACCAGCTCGATGCGGGTCTGGACCCGGAGCTTGGCGTCGAGGTTCGACAGCGGCTCGTCCATGAGGAAGGCCGAGGGGCGGGCGACCATGGCCCGGGCGAGGGCGACCCGCTGGCGCTGTCCGCCCGACAGGGCCGCCGGCTTCCGGCCGAGGAGCTCGGTGAGGCCCAGCGAGGCGGCGGCGTCGCGCACCCGCTGGTCGCGCTCGGCGGCGCTGAGCTTGCGGCGGACGCCGTCGCCGGTGTCGAACCGGCGGGTGACCAGCGGCGACTCGATGTTCCGGGCCACGGTCATGTGGGGGTAGAGCGCGTAGCTCTGGAAGACCATGGCGACGTCGCGGTCCTTGGCCTCCACCTCGTTGACCACCCGGTCACCGATCCGGAGCTCGCCCTCGGTGACCGCCTCCAGCCCGGCGACCATCCGCAGGGCGGTGGTCTTCCCGCACCCGGAGGGTCCGAGCAGCACCAGGAGCTCGCCGTCGTGCACGGTCAGGGTGAGCTGGTCGACGGCCGTGACGTCGCCGAAGCGCTTGGTGACGCCGTCGAAGGCGACCTCGCTCATGCACGCTCCTGGGACCGGTCCGGGGCCGTCGCCCGGGGCGCACGGACGGTGAGCCCGCCAACGTTCCCCGACCGTCAGCCGACGTCGTGTCGACGGCGGCAGGCTAGCCCCGGCCGCGAGGGACGCCGGGCGACCCCGGTCAGGGCCGGACCGGCTCGAGCCCCGGACCCCCGACGTGCAGGGGGAGCCCGGCAGGGAGGCCGAGCTCGGCGGCGGCCGAGGCGCTCAGCGATCCGGCCGGGGTGGCGGCGTCGACCACGCGAGGCAGCGCGGCGAGCCAGTCGCGCTCGCCGTCGACGACGGCCAGCAGCTCGGTGCGCCACCGCTCACCGCTGTGGTGGTCGAGCACGGCGGTGCCCACGGCGTCGTGGATGCCGACCGTGGGGTCGCCGCCGAGCCGCTCGAGGAGCCAGCCCGCCGGAAGGGTGAAGCGGTGGGCAGCGGCCCAGGCGTCGGGGGCGCTGCGGTGGAGCCACGAGAGCAGGGCGACGGTGGAGCCGGCTGTGGGGGCCATGTCGGTGGCGGCCACCCAGGCCTCGCGGCCGCCGTCGGCATGGCCGATCAGCCAGTCGGCGTCGGCCGCCGACGGCTCATGGGTGCCGAGCAGGGCCGGGTGCACCGGGCTGCCGTCGGCACCCAGCGCCACCAGCCCACCGGGCGGATCGCCGGCCGTGACCACGGCGGTGGCGAGCTCGGTGGCCTGGAGCCCCAGCGCCGAGAGGCCGTCGAGGGCGAGGCGCGTGGCCTGCACCGCAGCCTCCCACCAGTGGGTGGGGTCGGCCTGACCGTCGGTGGGGGCGGGGTGGGCAGCGCGGCCCTCGCCGACCTTGCTGTGGGCGGCGGTGTCGACCACGGCGACCTCCGTCGCCGTCTCGGTCCACCCGAACTGGAGCACGAGCGTCATGGGTCGCAGCCTTGCACGCGGTGACGGCGGGACGGGGACGACCCGGGACCCAGGCGGGCGGTGAAGCCGTGCGTCCGTGGGGGGCTCGAGGGCCGGACGAGCGTCGACCGGTGGTGGACCAGGGGTCAGCGGCCGAACCACGTGGCGCGCAGCTCGGCCAGGGATCCGTCGGCGACCAGCTCGGCGAGTGCGGCGTCGACCTGGGTGAGGAGGGCGGTGGCCGAGGGGGCGGTGGCGAGGGCGTAGGCGACATCGGGCGCGGCGCGCTCGACCACGGTGAGCCCACCGTCGACCAGCGCGGCCCGGTCGGCGAGGGGGCCGTCGCCGAGCGCCGCGTCGACCTCGCCCCTCCGGACCGCGCCCTCGAGCTCGGTCCAGGTGAGGAACGTCTCGACCCTCGTGTCGGGGGGCAGGAGCCCGGCGGCGAGGTCGGCACCCGCCGACCCCTCGACCACGCCCACCGTCCGCCCGGCCAGGCCGGCGGCGCCGTCGATCCCGGCGGCGTCCGCGGACCGGACCACCACGGCCTGGTCGACCAGGAGGTAGGGGGCGCTGAAGGCGAGCGGGCTGGTGCCGGTGGTGTCGACGGGGAGTGCCGACGCCACCAGCTCGCACGACCCGTCGGCCAGGGCGGCGCCGAACTGGTCGAAGGGGGTGACCACGAACGCCACCGGGCGGTCGAGCCGGGCGGCCACCAGCTCCACCAGCTCCACGTCGAAGCCGTCGAGGTCGGGTGGCTCGCCGAACTCGAACACCTCGTACGGCGGGTCGGTGCAGACCTCCAGGAGGGGACCGCCCGCGGTGGAGCCCGGTGCGTCGGTGGCACCGCCGGTGGACGTGCCGTCGCCGGAGCCCCCACAGGCGGCGGTCGCCACGACGAGCGCCGCGGCGAGGCAGAGGGCGGAGGTCCGGCGCACGGCTCCATGGAAGCGGCACCGGGGCCCGAGATGGGGGATGTGGGCCTCACGGCTCGGGGTCCGTCGGTGCCGGGCCCCGGCCGGGGGAGAGGCGGACGGTGGCGAAGACCCGATCGGCGACGGACGGGCGGAGCAGCGCGTCGAGCCGTTCGAGCTCGACGCTCCAGGGCGGTGCCTCCCCCAGCAGCCACCGGGAGAAGCTCCCGGCGTCGAACCATGCGGCGCCGATGACGTCGAGCCCCGAGGTGGGGACGCCGTCGCGGGCCGCGCAGACCCGCCGGTAGCGCTCCCAGTCGAGCTCGGCCGCGAGGACCCCGGTGGCGCGCACCAGATCGGCGGGCTCGGGGGTGGCGTCGGCCAGCACCGCCGCGGGGTGCAGCGCCGCCACCTCGGACCACGAGAGGCCGGGGTCGTCGTCGGCCGCCTCCGCCAGGCGGTGGAGCCACAGGTCGACCAGGTGGGGCGCCATGCCGCACGCGGGCGGCGCGGTGGGCAGCCCGAGCGCGCGCCGGCACAGGTCGGGCACCCGCCCGATCTGCGGGACGCGGTGGGGACCGTCGACGTGCGTGGTGCCGTCGGGGTCGCCGAGCACCCCCACCGACGTGCCGTCGCGCGCCACCAGGTGGACGAAGGCGATCTCACCGAGCGGTGCCCCGTCGAGGTGCCGGGCCTGCGCGCTCGACACCAGCCCGACGGCCCACCACGACGGCGGGGCGACCACCCCGACGATGCTGGCCACCGGGTCGGGCCCGGGAAGGGCGGCGAAGACCAGGGCGTCGGGGCGGGTGCCCTCGACGGTCCCGCCGTCGTCGTGGTCGAGCTCGGCGGCGTCGACCACGCCGACGAGATCGGGCGGGCCCGGTGCGGCGCGCACGATGTCGGCCAGGGTGACGCCGAGGTCGACCAACCGCGTCGCGACGTCGGTCGGGTCCTGCGGCGGGTGGCCGGTCGGGGGCGCCGGCACGGGGTGCGGATCGGGATCGGAGGTGTGCCGGGGCACGGGTCGGGTGGACACGGGTACGCCTTTCGCCAGGCTCGGACGGCCGGCGATCGGGTGGTGCGGTGGCACCCGGGCGGATCGCGATCCCGTGCGGCTCAGACTGCCACGACCGTGTGACAGCGCCGCGGGCTCAGGCGACCCGCAATCGGCGGCGGGGCCAGGGCCGCCACCCGGACGGCAGCGACGACAACAGCACGGCCAGGAGCGCCGCGGTGACACGGGCGTCGGCCAGCGCCCGGTGGGCCTCGGGCTGCGGGATGTCGGCGGCCGCGGCGCACGCCGCCAGCGAGTACCCGTCGGGGCGCCGGGGGTGGAGGTCGCGGCTGAGCGCGAGGGTGCACAGGCCCGGCAGCGGTGGCCGGGTGACGCCCGCCCGGGACCACTCCCGGTGCAGGAAGGCGGCGTCGAAGGCCAGGTTGTGGGCGGTCACCACCGTGCCGTCGAGCAGCTCCGCCAAGGGTTCGGCGACCTGGGTGAAGCGGGGCGCGCCGGCCAGGTCGTCGGTGGTGATGCCGTGGACGGCCACCGCCCCCGGGTCGCGGTCAGGCTGGACGAGCGAGGACCACTCCGCCTCCACCCGGCCCTGCCCGTCGCAGCGCACCACGGCGATCTCGACGATGCGGTCGGTGGCGGGATCGAGGCCGGTGGTCTCCACGTCGACGACCGCATACGGGCCGTCGGGGGCGGGGGCGCCCCGTCGCCGCAGCCGCACCGGCCGCAGCCCGGCGGGCGCGTGGTGCCAACGGGGGCCGTCGACCGCGGCCGGCCCGTGCGTCGAGGTCGACGGCGCGGGTTCGGGCGTCGGCTCCGGGCTCCTCACGTCGTCCACCGTACGCACCCCCGCCGACAGCGCCCGGCCTCGCGCCGCACCGCTCCCGTCCCACGTCGTGGAATACTGCGGACGATGCCTGCCGACGACAGCGAACCGACCGACGAGGGCGCGGAGCGCACCCGCACCGGCGCACAGGCGGTGGAGCGGGCCATGGCCATCCTGCGCTGCTTCGACGACTCCGACGACGACCTCGGGATCTCGGAGATCGCCAAGCGCACCGGCCTGCGCGTGAGCACCGCCCACCGCATCGTGCGGGCCCTCTGCGGCGACGGCTTCATGGACCAGGACCGCCGCACCGACCGCTACCGCCTCGGTCGCACCCTCGTCCTGCTCGGCCAGCGGGCCGCCGACCAGCTCGGCCTGGAGGCCGCCCGTCCGACCCTCGAGCGCCTTGCCGCGGCCACCGGCGAGTCTGCCGCGCTGGGCACCCGCCAGGGTGACGAGCTGGTCGTGGTCCTGGTGGCCTCGTCGTCCCAGCGCCTCCGCTTCGATCACGAGCAGGGTGGCCGCATCGGGCTCCACGCCTCCGGGATGGGCAAGGCGGTGCTCGCCCACTCGACCCGCGACGTGGCCCGGGCCGTCCCCGAGGGCGCCGAGCTGGCGCGCTACACCGACCACACCGTCGTCGACCGCGACGCCCTGATCGCCGAGCTGGCCGAGATCCGCGAGCGCGGCTACGCGGTGAACGACCAGGGCCGCTTCGAGGGCGTGGTCGGCGTCGCCGCCCCGCTGCTCGGGCGCGACGGCCTGGCCCGCGCCGCGGTGGGCGTGCAGGGACCGAGCAGCCGCCTCACCCCCGAGGTCCTGCCCGACGTCGCGGCCGAGGTGGTCAAGGCGGCCGAGGAGCTGGCGACGCTGCCGGTCCTCGACCGCCTCTAGCCCGTCTCGATCAGCCCTCGAGGGGGCCGTCGAGCAGGTCGGTCACCACCGCGGCGATCTCGCTGCGCTCGGAGCGGGTCAGCGTGACGTGCCCGAAGATGGGGTGGCCCTTCAGCGCCTCGATCACCGACACCACGCCGTCGTGGCGGCCGACCCGCAGGTTGTCTCGCTGGGCGACGTCGTGGGTGAGCACCACGCGGCTGCCCTGGCCCAGGCGGCTCAGGGCGGTGAGCAGCACCGGCCGTTCGAGGTTCTGGGCCTCGTCGATGATCACGAAGCTCTCGTTGAGGCTGCGCCCCCGGATGTGGGTCAGCGGCAGCACCTCCAGCAGGCCGCGGGCCATCACCTCGTCGATCACCTCGGGGCCGGTGATCGACTCCAGGCCGTCGAGCACGGCGGCCATCCACGGGCTCATCTTCTCCATCTCGGAGCCGGGCAGGTAGCCGAGGTCCTGCCCACCGACCGCGTACAGGGGGCGGAACACCAGGACCCGCTTCTGGGTGCGCTGCTCCAGCACGGCCTCGAGCCCCGCGGCCAGGGCCAGCACGCTCTTGCCCGTGCCGGCCGGGCCGCCGAGCGACACGATCCCGATCGACGGGTCGGCGAGCAGGTCGATGGCGATGCGCTGCTCGGCCGAGCGGCCCCGCACGTCGAAGAGGTGGCCGTCGCGGCGCACCAGGTGCAGCGCCTTGTCCGGGTGGACCCGGGCCAGCGCCGACTGCGACCCGGCGTGCAGCACCACACCGGTGTGGCAGGGGAGGTCGCGGGCCCGGTCGTCGTCGACGGTGCCGAGGTCGTACAGGTCGTCGACGGTGGGCCCGTCGACGTCGAGCTCGACCAGGCCCGTCCAGCTGGTGTCGCGGGCCAGCTCGTTGCGGTACTCGTCGGCCGGCAGCCCCACGATCGACGCCTTCAGCCGCAGGGGGAGGTCCTTGGTGACGACGGTGACGTGGTTGCCCTCCGCCGCCAGGTTGCGGGCGACGGCGAGGATGCGGTGGTCGTTGGTGTCACCGGCGAGCGACGGGGGCAGGGCGCCGAGGTCCTGGTGGTTGATCTCCACCCGCAGCGTGCCGCCGGCGTCGTTCACCGGGATCGGCTGCATGAGGCTGCCGTACCGGACGCGGTAGTCCTCCAGCTGGCGGAGGGCCTGGCGGGCCGTCCACCCGAGCTCGGGGTCGTCACGCTTCGACTCCAGCTCGAGCAGCACCACCACCGGCAGCACCACGGCGTGCTCGTCGAAGCGGACCATCGCCTTGGGGTCGGCCAGCAGCACCGACGTGTCGAGCACGTAGATCCGGGGCGCCGTCCCTCCCTCGGGTGCGGAGCGGCTGGACGGGCGCGGCACAGCGGACGTGAAGGTCACGGGTCTCCCACGAGGTCGGGCACCTCGAGGAAGACCACGGCTCAGGACCGTCCGGCTGAGGCTCGGGCGAACGCTGACGGGGCGGCTCCGTGGAGCGGCACCGGGTCGGGCTCGGGTGCAGGGTGCGGCATGCGTGGACCATCCAACACCCGCCACGGGCACGAGTGGGGGATTCCCGCCGAGGTGTCACCCGCCGTTCACGATCGGTCCACCGGAGCCTCACACCGCGACGCGCATGGGCAGGCCGCGTTCGTCGCGGCTGCCGTCGGTGAGCACGACCGCGGTGCCCGCCGCCCACCGCCGCGCCGACCACGCCGCGGCCGCTGCGTCGAGCACGTCGTCGGGCGCCGCTCCCGGGGCGCGGGCGGTGAGCAGGTCGGCGCTGTCCGGGAACGGCTCGGCGAGCAGGGCGAACCGGGCGGCGCGTCCCTCCGCCGTCCGCTTGGTGGTGGGCAGCGGTGCGCCCGCCAGCTCGGCGAACGCCGACTCGGGGTGGGCCTCCACCACCTTCTCGGTGAGGGCCACGTCGATGGCGTCGTCGACCTCGCCGATCTTGGCCAGGAGGTTGAACGCCTGCACGGAGATGCCGCGACCGTCGAGCGCCCGGCCCCGGGCGCACGCCTCGGCGTGGTCGGCGCTGCCCAGCAGCGGCCGGGGTGGCGTCGGGAACACCGACGACCGACGGGGTCCGAGGCGGGCCCGCGTGAGGTCGTCGCACGCCCGTCGGCCCGAGGCGGGTAGCCCGATCGGCATGTCGAGCCCGATGGCGGCCAGCTCGCCCGAGCGCACCCGGGCGAACACCTCGTCGATGCGGGCGACCACGTCGACGGACAGCACCGGGGCCGGCCCGGCGGCCCGGGTGACCGCCACGACCCAGCCGGCCCGGCACCCGTCGACCCCGGCGACGAGCGGGCCGGGGTCCGGGACGCGGGTGGGCACGGCCCGAGTCTGGCACCGGTTCCCGACTCCGGTCCGGCGTCCCGCTACCGTCCGCAGCGATGACGGCGACCGCGAACACTCCCCGTGAGCCGGGGTCTCCCGGCTCGCCCCCAACTCCTCCCCGACGGCGACGAGACCCGCTCGGCACGTTCGGCGACTTCATGCCCTGGATCCTCTACTGGGTGCTGGTGGGCAACGTGCCCTTCCGCACCGCGGTGCTCATCGCGGTGGCGGTGGCCGCGGTCGTGCTCGCCGTCCACCGGGGCACCGACGGCCGCTGGCGCACCCTGCCCGTGGGCTCGTTCGTGGTGTTCGCGGTGCTGGCGGTGCTCGCGTTCGTGGTCGACGACGACTTCCTGGAGCGATGGCTCCAGCCGCTGTCCAACCTCGGCCTGCTCCTCGTCGTGGTGGCCGGCATGGCCGTCGGCCGGCCGTTCACCCTCGAGTACGCCGAGGACTCCGTGTCGCCTGCCATGGCCCGCAGCGACGGGTTCCGGTGGCTCAACCAGCGGCTCACCGCGCTCTGGGCCGTGGCCTTCACGGTGATGACGGTCTCGTCGTTCGTGCCGCCCATCGTGGAGGGCGACGCCACCATCCACGACGGCGGCGAGTGGCTCTCGATCCTCGGGTACTGGGTGATCCCGTTCACCGCTCTCGGCCTGGCCGCGCTGGCCACGCTCGTGCTGGTGCGGGGGATGGACGACGACGGTGACGCCGAGGAGGAGCACGTCCCCGGCGCCGGGCTCCCCGCCGCGGCCGAGCTCCCGGACGACGGCCCGGTCCGGCTCCTGGTGCCCGACACCTCCCCGGCCGACGAACCGCTGCCCCTGTGCGTGGAGGGTGTCGAACCGGGCACCGACGTGACGGTCACCGTCACCCTGGCCGACGCCATGAACCGGCGCTTCGTGAGCTCGGCGCGGGTCCGGGCCCGGGACTCCATCGTCGACCTCGCCGTCGACGCCCCCGCCGAGGGCTCCTGGGAGGGCGTCGACCCGGCTGGTCCCGTCTGGGCGGCCGAGTGGGCCGAGCCCGGCCCGCCGGATCTGTTCCTGCCCACGTGGGGCCCGGCGCCCGCCCGGGTCGAGATCGTCGCCGGCTCCCACCGCCTGGTGCGCACGGTGCAGCGCGCCGGCCTGGCCGACGGTGTCGCCATCCACGAGGTGAACCGACCCGACCAGGGCCTCGTCGCCCGCGGCTTCCTCCCCGCCTCGGACGACCAGGTGCCCGACGCCGCGGCCGTCGTCATCGTCGGCGGGTCCGAGGGCGGTCTGGACTCGATGTCGCCGATGGCCGCCTCGCTGGCGTCCCGTGGCGTGCCCGCCGTCGTGGTGGCGCTGTTCGCCGCCCCTGGCCTCCCCGACGAGCTGCTCGAGGTGCCCCTGGAACCGGTCCATGGCGCGGCCGCCTGGTTGCGGGAGGCCACCGGCGGCACCACGGAGCGGCTCGTGCTGGTGGGCCTCTCCCGCGGCGCCGAGGCCGTGCTCTCGGCGGCCGCGCACCTCGACGGTCTCGAGCCGACCGCCGTCGTCGGCCTCTCCCCGGGCTCGGTCGTGTGGGAGGCGATCGACGAGGAGGGGGTCGGCACGGGACGGTCGTCGTGGACGGTCGGTGGTCAGCCGCTCCCGTTCACCCCGATCGACGACGTCGCCGTGACCCGCGACCTCCTCCGCCAGGCGCCTCGCCGGGCGGTGCACCGCCACGTCCCGCAGCTGATGCACCTCCGGGCGGCCTACGAGGGTGGCCTCGCCCGCCCCCGGGCGGAGCTGGCCGCCATCCCCGTCGAACGGATCACCGGGCGCCTGGTCCTCCACGCGGGCGGCTCCGACGCGCTCTGGCCGAGCGACGCCATGGGCGCGGCGATCGTCCGGCGGCGCCGCCTCGCCGGTCGCGAGGATGACCAGCTCGTGGTGCACCCGGGAGCTGGTCACCTGCTGCGGTGGCCCCTGGTGCCCAGCCGACCCGACCGCCTGGGCGGCCTGCTCTTCGGCGGCGACCCGGCCGCCCAGGCCGAGGCCCACGCGGCCCTCGCCCGGTCGGTCCTCCACGTCGTCGGCGGGCGCCCCCTCGCCGAGCCGGCCCCGTCGGCTACAGGTCCGTCAGGGCCTTGAACGCCTCGCCGGCGGGGACGCCGGCGACCACGCCGATCTGGGCGGCGCGCGCCAGCACCCGCTGCCGGAACGCCTCGGCGGCGGATCCGTCGTCGTCGTCGGGGATGCCGTGGGTCGTCACGTACTGGCTGCGGTGGGCCATCAGCGCCCCGACCTTGGCGTCGACGTAGCCGCCCACGTCCTCGACGTGGTCGGGCTCCTCGGCCTCGAACAGCAGCACCGCGTCGGGGCGGTGGAGCTCCACGTCGTGGTGGCGGAAGAAGTGCGGGTCGCGGGCGGCCACCAGGCCGTCGAGCGCCAGCCATCCGGCGTTGCGGTGGTCGGGGTGGAGCCGGTACCGCTTCCACGGATCGTGGGTGACGATCACGTCGGGCTTCAGGGCGCGGATCCAGTAGGCGACCTGGTCGCGGACGTGCAGCGTGGGCTCGAGCTCGCCGTCGACGTGGTCGAGCATCACCACCTTGCCCCTCGAACCGAGCAGGCTGGCCGCCTCCATCTGCTCCTGCCGGCGCTGGGCCACCAGCGCCTCGGTGTCGGCGTGCGGGTCCCAGGTGCCCTTCGACCCGTCGGTGAGCACGAGGTGGTTGAGCACGCACCCGTGGGCCGCCCACTTGGCGAAGGTGGCGCCGCAGTGGAACTCGGCGTCGTCGGGGTGGGCGACGATGGCCAGGGCCCGGTCGGGGACCGGCAGGTCGATCGTGCGCGGCGCCTGGGCCGGCACCTCACCGACCGGCAGCGGGGACGGCGTCGGGCCGGCGGCTCCGGGGAGCGGGGTGGGGTCGGTCATCGCCGCGAGCATCGCGCACCGCTCGCCGCGGGCCTGCGGCGGGCCTCAGGCGGTGCGGGCACCCCAGTCGGGTGCGACCAGGTCGTCGGGGCGGTCGACGTCCCACGCCAGGCGGGGTTCGCGCACCACCCGGACCGGGAGCCCGAGCCGTTCCGCCTCCTCGACGTGGCGGCGGAAGGAGCCGGGGCCGTACGCGAAGGAGAAGCCGGCGGCGGCGGGCACCACGGCCACGTTGGTGCCGTCCTCGTGGCGGTCGGGCACCAGGGTGACGCCGGGCCCGTCGGCGAGGTGGCCGAGTCGCTCGGCATGGGGGAGATCGGCGTGGGCGACGATCACCCGGGCCACCCCGCGCCGGGCGAGGTCGGCCACGCCCTCCTCGACGGCCCCGTTCAGGCCCCGGCCCGGCTTCCACAGCACGTCGGCCCCGACCGCCGCGGCCCAGTCGGCCACGGCGTCGTCGTCGCAGACCACCCACACGGGCAACGGTGCGGCGGCCCGCACCACGGCGGTGGCCATCGACCGGGCCAGCTCGACCCGCTCGGCCGGCGACAGTGCGGAGGCCAGGCGGCCCTTCGCATCCCGGAACGCCTTCACCGGGACGAGGACGGCGACGCTCCCAGCCGGCTCGGACACCCGGCCGAGTGTAGGGCGGGTCCCGGTCGGCCCGACCAGGCCCCCGTTCCGCTCCCGTAGGGTGCGGGCATGAGCGCGGACGCCGCCGTCGCCGTGATCGGGGCCGGGAGCTGGGGCACGACCATCGCCCACACCCTGGCCGAGCGGGGCCCCGTCGCGCTCTGGGCCCGGGACCCCGCGCTGGCGGAGGAGCTGGCCACCGCCCGCACCAACAGCCGCCGCCTCCCGGGGATGCACCTCGACCGTCGCGTCCGGGTGGAGGCCGACCTCGCCGCGGCCACCGCCGGGGCGGAGGTCGTGCTCGTGGCGGTGCCGACCACCGGGCTGCGGGCCGTGGTCGCCGCGATGGCTCCCGGCCTGGCTCGCGGCGTCCCGGTGGTGAGCCTGGCCAAGGGCTTCGAGCCGGGCACTCGGCTGCGGATGAGCGAGGTGGTCGCCCAGGTGGCTCCCGGCCATCCGCGCGGGGCGCTGACCGGGCCCAACCTGGCCCGGGAGATCCTCGACGGCCACGCCGCCGCGTCGGTCCTGGCGGTGGAGGACGACGGGGTGGGGGAGCACCTCCAGGAGGTCCTCTCCACCGAGTGGTTCCGCGTCTACCGCAACACCGACCTCGTCGGTTGCGAGCTCGCCGGCGCCCTCAAGAACGTGGTGGCCATCGCCGCGGGCATGGCCGAGGGCCTCGGCACCGGCGACAACACCCGGGCCGCGGTGATCACCCGGGGCCTGGCGGAGCTGAGCCGACTCGGCGCGGCGATGGGGGGCAACCCCCTCACCTTCTCCGGCCTGGCCGGCCTCGGCGACCTGGTGGCGACGTGCGCCAGCCCCCTCAGCCGCAACCGGCGGGTGGGTGAGCAGCTCGGGCGGGGCCGACGGCTCGAGGACGTCCTGGCCGACGGCCACGGCGTCGCCGAGGGGGTCGCCGCGGCGCCCATCGCCGTCGAGCTGGCCGCCGAGCACGGGGTCGAGGTCCCGATCGCGGCCCAGGTCACCGAGGTGCTGGCCGGTCGGGTGACCGCCGCCGAGGCCTATCGAGGTCTCCTCGGCCGGCGTCGACGGGCCGAGCTGTACGGACTGGGGTGACCGGGAGGGGCGGTAGCGTCGCGCCGATGCCCGCGCCCCTCGACGACGAACTCCTGCCGTGGTGGTGGCAGCGCCAGGTCGACCCCGCCTCCCCCGATGTGGTCCCCGGCCCGGGGTCGGGTGAGAGCACGACCCATCGCGACTGGCTGCTGCTCGGCACCGTTGGCGGGGCGGAGCGCGCCGTCGTCGATCCCCGGGGCCTGGTCACGCCGTGGCCGGAGGGGTGGTCGCTCGACTGGTGGATCGGCGCGGACGACACCTGGCACCTGCCGTCGCGGGCCGCCGGGGTGCGCCAACGCCTGGTCGGCGACGCCCCCGTGGTCGAGACCGTGGCCCGCATCCCCGGCGGGGAGCTCGTGCACCGGGCCTGGGCGGTGGCCGCGGGCGACGGGGTGCCCGACGGCGGCGCCGTGGTGGTCGAGCTGGAGAACGCCTCACCCGTGCCGGTGGCGGTCGCCCTGGCCGTGCGGCCGTTCAACGTGCTCGGGCGCGCGCCGATCACCGCCATCGCCATCGACGGCACCGTGGTGTCGGTCGACGGTCGCCCGGCCCTGCTCCTCCCCAAGGCGCCGTCGCGGTACGCGGTCGGGGATGCCGGCCGTGACTCGGTCGTGCCCACCGTCACCGGCGAGGCCGGCTCGACGTGGCCCGACGGAGGCGTCCGCTGCGCCGAGGGGCGGGCCTCGGCCGCGTTCCTGTTCCCGTTGCCGCACACCGCGACCGTGCGGGTGCTGCTCCCCCTCGTGGCCGTCCGACCCGGGGCGGCCCGCCGCCGAGGGGAGGTCGTCGCCGCCGCCGATCCCCGTCGGGCCCCCGACTTCGAGCGGGTCGTCTCCGGGTGGGAGGTCCAGACCCGGCGGTCCCCCCGGCTCGAGCTCCCCGAGCCCCGCCTCGACGAGGCCCTCGCCGCCGCCCGCCGCTTCGCCCTGCTCCACGCCGCCGGCGACGACGTGGCGGCCTGGCCGGCCGCGGTGGTCGGCGGGCTCGACACCGCGGCCCTGTGCGTGGCCCTCGACCGCCACGGCCTCCACGACGAGGCGGAGCGCCTCGTGCTCGGCTTCGCCGACCGCCAGGGCCTCGACGGGTCGTTCGCCGGCGAATCGAACCGGGTCGACGCCGCCGCGGCGTGGCTCCACGCGGTCGGTCACCACGTGCGCACCACCGGCGACCCCACCGTGGCCGAGGCGCTGGTGGGGCCCGTCGCCAAGGCGGCCCACCACCTGCGTCGGCGTCTCAGCGCCCGCCGGGGCCGCCGGGCCGACACGCCACCGGGCCTCTTCCCGCCCGGTCCGACCCCACCGTGGGTCCCCGCCGGTCGGGCCGCGTCCCTGCACGACGCGCTCTGGGCCCGGCGCGGGCTGATCGACGGCGCCTTCGCCCTCGAGGTCGCCGGCCAGCCCGAGGCTGCCGAGGAGCCCCGTGCCCTGGCCGCCGAGGTCACCGCCGGGCTCGTCGCCGCGGTCACGGCCCTGGCCGAGCAGCCGCTCGGCGGGGCGGACGCGGTGGCGGTCACCACCGCCCTCGCCGCCACCCTGGTCGGCCCCGAGGTGCCGCCCACCGAGCTCGTCGCCGCCCTCGCCCTCGCCCTCGAGGCGGCTCCCGAGCTGGTGCGCGGCGGGGTGTGGCAGGCACCGGGCGCCGCGGGGCTGAGCCCCCGCCTCACCGCCGCCACCGCTGCCGCCCGCGCCGCCCAGGCCCGGCCCGACGTCGCCGAGCCGCTCGCCTGGCTGCTCGAGCGCGGCGCCCCGGTGTGGAGCTGGCCGGAGCTGGTCCACCCCCGCAGCGGAGGGGGGTGCGGTGGCGAGGGCCACCACGCTGCCTCGACCGCCGCGGTCCTCGACCTGGTCGCCCGCCTCGCGGTCGTCGAGCTCGGTGGGGGCCTCGACCTGCTGCCCGCCGTGCCCGACGCCTGGCTGGGCCAGCCGATGGAGGTCCACGGGGTCCCGACCTCGTTCGGGCGGCTCTCGTTCGCGGTGCGTTGGCACGGTGAGCGGCCCGCCCTGCTGTGGGAGCTCGAGCCCCATGAGGACGGCGCCGTCACCCGTGCGGTCACCGACGCCGCCGGCGGCCTCGTGCTGCGGGCTCCCGGCCTCGACCCGACCTGGCGCAGCGAGGAGCTCCGGGGCGAGGCGCTCCTCGCGTCGCCCGGGCGCCTCCCCACGCCACCCGAGGCCTCCCCGCCGCCGGGAGCCGACGGGAGCCCGCCGGACGGACCACCGGCGGGCACCACCGACGTCGTCTCGCCCCCGACGCTGGACCTCGGGCCGCCAGGAGGAGGAGAGTCCTTCTCGTGACCGAGCGGGGTGACGTCGATCCGGCGCCGGAGAGCGCTCCCACCGACCCGGTCGCACGCGGCCTCCTGCCCCTCCTCGGCCTCGATCAGGCCCGCTACGGCCTCGATGAGGTGGCGGCCCAGTCCGGCCTCGACCCGGAGCGCCTGCGGGATTACTGGAGGGCGCTCGGGTTCCCCGATCCCCGGCCCGGCGAGAAGCTCTTCAGCGACGCCGACGCCGAGATGCTCGCCACGACGGTCCGCCTCATCGACGACTCCGAGGTCGACCCCGCGGTGGCCCGCCAGATGGCCCGCGTCATCGGCTCGTCCCTCGACCGCATCGCCGCCGCCCAGATCGACGCCTTCGCCCGGCGGGCCGCAGAGGACGGCGCCGCCCGGCAGATGTTCGACGCCACGCTGGTCATCCCCCGCGTCCTCGACCTCGTGTGGCGGCGGCGCCTGGCGGCGGAGGCCCAGCGTCGTCTGGTGCGGGCCGGCGCCGAGGACGGCGCTCCGGTGTGCGTCGGCTTCGCCGACCTGGTGGGGTTCACCGCCCAGACCCAGCAGCTCGACACCACCGCCCTCGCCGAGGTGGTCGGGCGCTTCGAGGCCATCGCCTACGACGTGGTGATCGCCGAGGGGGGCCGGGTGGTCAAGACCATCGGCGACGAGGTGATGTTCGTGAACGACGACGCCAGCAGCGGGTGCCGCACGGCGCTCGAGCTGGCCCGCCGGTACCGGGAGGACGAGGCCCTCTCGGACGTGCGCGTCGGTCTGGCATGGGGCCCGGTGCTCGAGCGCGACGGCGACGTGTTCGGGCACACCGTGAACCTGGCCAGCCGGATCGTGAGCGTGGCCTACCCCGGCTCGGTGGTGGTCTCGGCCGAGCTGAAGGACGCCGTCCGGGGCGACGAGCACCTCGAGTTCACCTCCCTGCGGAGCCACTACCTGAAGGACATCGGGCGGATCCCCCTGTGGCGCATGCGCAGCGTCGACGATCCTGTCGAGGGCTCCTACCGCTCTGCCCGCCGCGACTACGCCGCCCGGCAGGAGGTGCTGGCCGAGCGCTGGGACCGACGTCGCCGCGACGTGCGGGCCATGGCCACCGACGCGCTGGTCGACGTCCACATGGACCCTGACCGCCTCCCCGCCCGGCTCTCCGGGGTGGTGCGGGGCACGGCGTCGCCCGAGGAGGTCGAGGCCCTCATCCAGGAGCCCACCGGCGACGAGCTCGAAGCCCTCGCCGAGGTCGTGCTCGAAGCCGACCTGGACCCGAGCGTGCAGGAGGACCTCCTCACCGAGCTGGGCGCCGCGGGGGTGCTGCGCCAGCTCCAGCGGGAGGCGGAGGCCGAGGCGGCCAAGGCCGACCTCGACGCCGAGCGGGAGCTGCTCCGGATCGAGAAGGAGACGGCTGCGGCCCTGGAGGCCATCGAGCAGGAGCACGAGGCGCGGGTGGCCGAGGCCATCGCCCGGGCCACCGAGGCCTCGAAGCGGGTCGACGAGCAGGCCGCGGCGCGGGTGCGGCGGGCCGCCGAGGAGGCGGTGCGCAAGGCGGAGCAGGCCACCCGCGACGCCCGGGCCAAGGCTCGCCGGGCCGCTCGCCAGCGGGCCCGCCACCGCGCCCGCTGACGCCGTGGCCGGTCGCTCCCGACGAGGGCGCAGACCAGCCCGAGGGGCCTACCGTGCGGCCATGCGGATCGCGTACGGCACCGATGAGCGCACCCCGGCCACCGACGAGCTGGCCGCCCACCTGGAGGCCTCCGGCCACACCGTGGAGGTCGTCGCCGACGGGCTCGACTGGCCCGACGCCGGTCGGGCGGTGGGCGAGGCGGTGGCGGCCGGTCGAGCCGAGCTGGGCGTGGTGTGGTGCTGGACCGGCACCGGCGTGGTCATGGCCGCCAACCGGGTGCCGGGGGTGCGGGCCGCGCTGTGCGTCGACGCCGAGACGGCCCGAGGGGCGCGCCGCTGGAACGACGCCAACGTGATCGGCCTGTCGCTGCGCCTCACCACGGCCACCCTGGCGGGCGAGATCGTCGACGCGGCGGTGGCGACCGGGTTCGATCCCGCCGAGCAGCGCCACCTCGACCGCCTCGGCTGACGCGGAGCGCGGCCTCGCACCGCCCGGGCGCGGTGGCCGGGTGGCCGCCGAGCACGCCGTGACCGCCACCGTGAGCGCCGACGAGAACCGGCACTTCCTGTTACCCGCCGGTCAGTTATCCCTCGCATGTGGCGTGGGTCACGTCTAAGGTCCGCCTCAGCGGGAGCCGGGGGGCACCCGCCGCCTGAGGGTCCACGTGGTGGTCCACCAGGTCATTTGACGGCTAAGGAGGCAGTCCATGCCACACCCTCCCCGGTCACGACCGTGGATCATCCTCACCGCGATCCTCGCGCTCATGGGGTTGCTGCTCGCTGCGTGTGGCGGCAGTGACTCCGGCGACGACGACGGCGACTCCGGTGGGGGAGGCGACACCACCGACATCACCGTCGCGGCCGACGGCGCGCCCACCCCCGGCGGCTCGATCGTCATGGGCCTCGAGGCGGAGAGCGACGGGTTCAACCCCACCTCCAACCGCTGGGCCATCTCGGGCCTCACCATCGCCAACGCGGTCTTCGACCCGCTGGCCGCCTACGACGAGAACGGCGTCGCCCAGCCCTACCTGGCCGAGGCCTTCACGCCCAACGCGGACTTCACCGAGTGGACCATCACGGTGCGCTCCGGGGTGACCTTCCACGACGGCACGCCGCTCGACGGCGCCGCGGTGGCCAAGGACCTCAGCGCGGCGAAGGCGTCGCCCCTCGTCGGCGCCGCCATGGGCAACGTCGACACGGTCGCGGTCGACCCGAGCGATCCCATGAAGGTCGTGGTCACCACCATCGACCCCTGGGCCTCCTTCCCGGCCAGCCTCACCCTGCAGATCGGCTACGTGGCCGCGCCCACGCAGCTCGACGCGGAGGCCCCGGCCAGCTCCAACCGGCCGATCGGCACCGGGCCCTTCGAGTTCCAGAGCTGGGAGCCGGACAAGGCGTGGGTCGGCGCCAAGTACGACTCCTACTGGCGCACCGACGCCGACGGCAACGCCCTGCCCTACCTGGACCAGGTCGAGTTCCGGCCCATCGCCGACCACGCCAACCGCACCAACGCGCTCATCAACGGTGAGATCCAGCTGCTCCACACCACCGACTGGGCGTCGATCAACCGCATCCGGTCGGAGGCCGAGGCCGGCCGCCTCCAGTTCGTCACCGACCAGACCGAGGCCGAGGAGAACTTCATCCTCTTGAACACGTCCAAGGCACCCTTCGACGACGTGAGGGTGCGCCGGGCGGTGGCGCTCTGCGTCGACCCCGCCCAGGTGCAGCTGGTGTGGGAGGCACCGGAGGAGCGGGTGGCCGACAGCCAGTTCACCCCGAACTCGCCGTGGTACGACCCGGACAACGGGTACCCCACCACGAACGTGCAGGAGGGCACCGACCTGATCGCCGAGGTCGAGGCCGAGAAGGGCCCGGTGCGCTTCACCCTCGGCACCACGCCCATCCCGACCAACACCGCCGCCACCCAGCTGCTCGCCCAGCAGCTCGGCCAGTGCGGCATGGAGGTGGAGCTCACCACCACCATCCAGAGCACGTTCATCTCCGACGCGGTCACCGGCAACTACCAGGCCAACCTGTGGCGCCAGTTCGCCGCCTCGGACCCGGACGCCGACTACCAGTGGTGGATCGGCAGCAACGCCGTCGGGGCGCTCACCCTGAACATGGCCCGGCTCCAGGACGCCGAGGTGGACGCCGCCCTCAACGAGGCCCGGGCCTCCAACGACCCGGAGGTCCGCAAGGAGGCCTACGCCAAGCTCCAGCGCCGGCAGAGCGAGCTCGTGCCCTACGCCTGGATCGCCCACACCCAGTGGGCCTACGGGGCCACCAACGCCGTCCGGAACATCGGCAACCAGACCCTGCCCGACGGCAGCCCGTCCCTGCCCTTCCAGGCCGGCAACTTCCGCCTCACCGAGACCTGGCTGCAGCAGTAGGCAGCCTCCCGATCGGGAACCTCACCGTGGCCCGGCATCCGCCGGGCCACGGTCGCGCCCGGGCGGCCGCAGCGGCGCGGCCGCCTCGGCGCCCGTCGGGCCGGGCGCTACGGTCGGGCCCGTGACGACGGCCGTACCCCCGCTGCGAACCGCGCTGCGCGCCAAGTCGCCGTCGCTGGCCGTCGAACGCGAGCTCTGGGAGGACGGGGCCGACGTCGTGGTCGGTGTCGACGAGGTGGGTCGCGGGGCCTGGGCCGGCCCGCTCGTGGTGGGCGCCGCGGTGGTGCCGCGCGACCGGCGGATCTACAAGATCCGCGACTCCAAGATGCTCACCGAGCCCGAGCGGGAGGCCATGTTCGACCGCATCGCGGCATGGTGCCGGGCCTGGGCGGTCGGCGTGGTCTCCCACGCCGAGTGCGACGAGCTCGGCATGTCCGCCGCCCAGAAGCTGGCCGCCCGTCGGGCCATCGAGGGCCTGGACCTGGCCCCCGACCGGGTGCTGATCGACGGCAACTGGGACTTCGTCGGCGGCGGCATCACCCGCACCGTGGTGAAGGGCGACGCCCGGTGCCTGTCGATCGCCGCGGCGTCGATCCTCGCCAAGGTGAGCCGCGACCGCATGATGCGGGCCGAGGCCGAGCACTTCCCCGGCTACCACTTCCACGCCAACAAGGGCTACCCGTGCCCCCGCCACAAGCTGGCCCTGGCGGGCATGGGGCCCACCACCATCCACCGGCGGACCTGGGCGTTCATGGACTCCCTGCCGTGGACGGGCATCGTGCGGACCCCACCGGTGGGCAGCCAGACCACGCTGTTCTGACCGGGCGCGTACCCTGCCGGGACCGATCGACCGAGGGGGGCGTGCATGAGCGAGCAGGGTGCAGGGACCGGACGGCTGGCCGGCAAGGTGGCGCTGATCACCGGTGCGGCCCGCGGCCAGGGCCGGGCCGAGGCCGAGCGGTTCGCCGCCGAGGGGGCCCTCGTGGTCGCGGCCGACCTGCTCGACGTCTCCGACCTCGACGGTGTGCACCTCGACGTGTCGTCGGCGGAGAGCTGGGCCGAGGCGGTCGCAGCGGTCGTGGCCCGCCACGGTCGCGTCGACGTCCTCGTCAACAACGCGGCGATCTACCCGAGGGGTGGCATCGAGACCACCACCGAGGCGGAGCTCCGCACGGTGCTCGACATCAACCTCGTCGGGCCCTTCCTCGGCATCCAGGCGGTGCTGCCGCACATGGGCGAGGGCGGCTCGATCATCAACGTCTCGTCCCTCAACGGCGTGGCCGGCACCGCCGACCACGTGGGCTACACGGCGTCGAAGTTCGGCGTGCGGGGCCTCACCCGGGCCGCCGCCCTCGACCTCGCGCCCCGGGGGATCCGCGTGAACGCCATCCTCCCGGGGGTGATCGACACCCCGATGATCGCCTCGTCCATCTCCGGCTTCGAGGACCACATCGCCCAGGGCATCCCGATGGGACGGATGGGCCAGCCCGCCGACATCGCCTCGGCCGCGGTCTTCCTGGCCAGCGACGACGCGGCGTGGATCACCGGCACCGACCTCATCGTCGACGGCGGCCACTACGCGAGCGTCCCCAAGCTCTGACCCGCAGGGGGCAGGCGGCGCAGAGCGGCACGCGACGGCAGGACGCTCGGTGGGGGACCGCGGAGGGGCCACGGCTACCCTCGCCCGCATGCCGCGCCGTCGCTGGGCCCTGCTCGCCGCCTTCGTCGCCTGGACCGCCTACGTCTGGGTCACCCGCATCGTGAACGCCTGGGCTCCCTCGAGCACCGAGACCACCGGCGGCAAGGTCGTCTCCACCGTCCTGTCCGGGGTGATGCTCGCCCTCGCCGCCGGCGGGCTGGCGGTGCTGGCGCGCACCTGGCGCCGCCCCCTCACCGTGGGCGCGGCCCGGTTCCTCCAGGTCTTCTGCGGCGTCACCGTCGTCGTCTGGGTGGTGCGGGCGGTGCAGATCGCGGCGTCCGACCACGACGTCGCCTTCAAGGTCGTGCACGTGGTCCTCGGCCTCGTGTCGATGGCCCTCGCTGTCGGGGTGTGGCGGACCGCTGCCCCCGTCGCCGGCCGGCGCAGCTCGGGTGGTGGCGTCGCCGGCACCGGTGACGGGGCCGACCGGCCGCTCGCCGGGGCCGTGGATGGTGGCCGGCGCTGACCCCCGGCTAGCATCGCCCGCGCCATGGGACAGCCAGTCACCGTCATCGAGAAGCCGAGCTCGCACCCGGGTGTGGTGCGCTACGAGACCAACCGGGTGCTCACCGGCATGGGCCACGAGGTGTTCCGGTCGATCGACGACGTCACCGGTGACCGGCCCGCCGACCGCGTCGCCCGGGCCCTGTTCGAGAAGGGCGGGGTGGAGGCCGTGCACCTGAACGGCAACGTCATCACCGTGCACTTCGAGCGCTCCGACGGCCAGCCCGGCGTCAAGGAGCTCATCGAGGACCTCTACACGTACTACCGGCCGGGGGTCGAGGTCGTGGTGCCGGAGGGCGTCGAGGCCTGACCGCCTCCGGCACGGGTACCCTCCGGGGCCTCCCGACGAAGGAGGCAGCGATGGCCCGGTTCCAGGTCGGCATCCAGCTCCAGCCCCAGCACACCACCATGACGGACCTGCGCGAGGCATGGCGGGCCGCTGACGCCATGGGCGTCGACTCCATCTGGACCTGGGACCACTTCTACCCGCTCTACGGGGAGCCCGACGGCGCCCACTTCGAGGGGTGGGTGACCCTCAGCGCCATGGCGGCCGACACCACCTCGGCCAAGGTGGGCATGCTCGTCACGGGCAACACCTACCGCAACCCCGATCTGCTGGCCGACATGGCCCGCACCCTCGACCACGTCAGCGGCGGCCGGGCCTACCTCGGCCTCGGGGCCGGGTGGTTCGAGCGGGACTACGCCGAGTACGGCTACGAGTTCGGCACCGCCGGGTCGCGCCTGCGGGAGCTGGAGGCCTCCCTCGAGCGCATCACCGCCCGCATCTCCCGGCTCCAGCCGCCGCCCCTCGGCCGGTTGCCCGTCCTGGTCGGCGGGGGTGGCGAGAAGGTGACCCTGCGGCTGGTCGCCCGCTACGCGGACGCCTGGAACACCTTCGGCCCGCCCGAGAGCTACGCCCACAAGAGCGGGGTGCTCGACCGCTGGTGCGCGGAGGTGGGCCGCGATCCGTCGGAGATCGAGCGCACCGTCGCCATCTCCGGCCCCGAGATCGACGGCGTCGACGCCTACCTGGAGGCCGGCGCCACCCACGTGATCCTCATGCAGGGGGCCGAGGGCCCCTTCGACCTCGCCGACCTGCAGCGCCTCCTCGACCGCCGCGACGCCTGAGCGCCGGCCCGCCGGCCCGCCGGCCCGAGCCGCTCCCGCCGCGGGCCCGGAGCCGGCGTGGGGGAGGAACACCGGCGCCGGTTGCCTGCCTCGAACGGGTGTTCGATACTGGCGGGGTGGTCGTCCCCGCCGAGCTGCGCCAGGTGGCCGACCGGGCCCGCCCGGTCACCCTCGCCCGAGAGCGCACCCTCCCTCTCATCGAACCCCTGCGCCCCCTGCTGCCCGACGCCGCCCTGGCCCGGGGCAGCGCGGTGGCGGTCCGGGGGGCGGGGGCCACGTCGCTGGCCCTGAACCTGGCGGCCGGGGCCTCGCTCGCCGGGTCGTGGACCGTCGTGGTGGGCCTGCCCGACCTGGGCCTGGCCGCCGCCGCCGAAGCCGGCATCGACCTGCGCCGCCTCGCCCTGGTCGACGCGCCGGAGCCGGGCCGGTGGGCGGCGGTGGTGGCCGCCCTCGTCGGCGGGGTCGACCTCATCGTCGTCGACGGGCGGGCTCCGCTCACCCCCACCGAGGGGCGCCGCCTGGGCTCCCGGCTGCGGGAGCGGGGCTCGGTGCTGGTGCCCGTCACCCCCGGAGCGACGACGGACCGGACGGCCCGCCGGGCGGGGGCGTGGCCGGCCGACGTGACCCTCTCGGTCCGAGCCGCCGGTTGGGAGGGGCTGGGCGACGGCCACGGCCACCTCCGCCGCCGGCGGGTGGAGGTCGAGGCCGAGGGGCGGGGTCGGGCCGCCCGACCGCGCCGGGCCGCCCTGTGGCTCCCCTCGGCCGCCGGCCCCGCCGCGGCCCTCGACGCCTTCGATCCCTCCGGTCCCTCCGTCGCCCCGGGCCGTGACGACGGCGGGGTCGGGCCCGCCGCGGTGCTCACCGCCGCCGGCGGGTCGACGGTGGTGCCCTTCGCCCGGGACCGCCGCGGCCGATGAGCGCCGAGGCCGTGGTGCGCACCCTCGTCGTCGCCTGCCCCGACTGGTCGGTGCTGGCGGCGGGGGGTCGTCCCGAGGTGCCTGCCGCGGTGATCCGGGCCAACCGGGTGGAGGCCACCTCGCCGGCGGCCCGGCGCGACGGGGTGGAGGCCGGTCAGCGTCGCCGGGAGGCGCAGGGCCGCTGCCCGGGGCTGGTCGTGCTCGACGCCGACCCAGCCCGTGACGCCCGCGCCTTCGAGGCCGTCGCCGCTGCCCTGGAGCGGTTCACCCCCCGCATCGAGCTCTCCCGCCCCGGCCTGGCCGCCTTCCCCACCCGGGGCCCGTCCCGCTACTTCGGCGGCGACGAGGCGCTGGCCCGCTCGGTGGCGGCGGCGGTCGACGAGGTGGTCGCCGGGCTGGGATGGCCCGGTGCGGCCGGGGTGGGGGTGGCCGACGGGGCCTTCGCCGCCCATCTCGCCGCCCTCGCCGGGCCCGTCACGGTGGTGGCCCCCGGTGGGTCGCCGGCCCATCTGGCTCCGCTCCCGGTGGCGGTGCTCGGGCGTCCCGACCTGGTCGACGTGCTCGTCCGCCTCGGCCTGCGCACGCTGGGTGCCTTCGCCGCCCTCGACCCCGCCGACGTGGTCGCCCGCTTCGGGGCCGACGGCCGCGTCGCCCACCGCCTCGCCCGCGGCCTCGACGAGCGGCCCCCCGCCACCGCCCCGCCACCCCGGCACCTGGAGGTCACCGCCGAGCTCGATCCGCCGGCCGAGCGGGTCGACGTGGCCGCCTTCGTCGCCAAGGGGCTGGCCGACGAGCTCCACGCCCGCCTCGACCGCGACGGCCTGGCCTGCACCCGGGTGTGCGTGCTCGCCGAGACCGAGCACGGCGAGCGGATCGAGCGGGTGTGGCGCCACGAGGGCGCCCTCGGTGCCGGCGCCCTGGCCGACCGGGTGCGGTGGCAGCTCGACGGTTGGCTCAACGGTCCGGTCGCGGTGCGCCCCACCAGCGGCGTCACCCGCCTGGTGCTCACGCCCGACGAGGTGGTCGCCGCCACCGGTCGCCAGCTCGGCTTCTGGGGTGGGGAGTCGGCCGCCGACGAGCGGGCGGCCCGGGCGCTGGCCCGGGTGCAGGGGCTGCTCGGCGCCGACGCGGTGTCGGTCCCCGAGCTGCGGGGTGGCCGGGGACCGGGGGAGCGGGTGGCCCGGGTGCCGGCCGCCGCGGTCGACCTGGCCTCCGAGCGGGCTCCGGGGCCCGGGGTCGACGCACCGTGGCCGGGAAGGGTGCCGGTGCCGACCCCGGCCCTGGTGCCCCCCGAGCCCCCTCCCGCCCGGGTGCTCGACGCCGCCGGCGAGGTCGTCGTCGTCAGCGGCCGGGGTCACCTCAGCCGGCCGCCGGTCCGGCTCGAGCCGGCGGCCGGGGCGCCCGCCGAGGTGGTGGCGTGGGCCGGTCCGTGGCCGGTGGACGAGCGCTGGTGGGACCCCCAGGGCCGCCGCCGCCGGGCCCGGCTCCAGCTGGAGCTGGCCGACGGGCGGGCGGTGCTGGTGCACGTGGAGGGCGGGCGGTGGGCGATCGAGGGCGTCTACGACTGAGCGCGGCGACCTCGTGGAGGACGGTGGCGCCCGGGCGGCTCAGCCCTCGTCCACGACCACGATCCGGTGGGCGAGGACCCGGCCGCCACCCAGCTCCAACACCCCCATGGTGCGGTGGGGCTGGCGCCGGCGCTGCACCGCGGAGCCGGGGTTGAACAGCAGCTGGCCGTCGAGGCCCGCGGCGTCGCAGGGCTCGTGACTG
>Ga0164243_10000511_pt1 | contig 72528 bp, 50 predicted proteins | sample OricompcompostOP_FD_108781 | JGI IMG/M metagenome (GOLD analysis project Ga0164243, IMG submission 108781) | Organic Plus compost microbial communities from Emeryville, California, USA - Original compost - Organic plus compost (OP) | ecosystem: Engineered > Solid waste > Mixed feedstock >... | reverse complement strand
ATCGTTCTCCTGGTCGCGGCGTTCACCCTGATCGGCTTCATCGCCGTCACACGCGGCACGCCGATCAGCTACGTCGTGACGCTCGCCGACTCCGGTCCTCCCTCGGTCGGCGATTCGTTGTTCGAGCGAACGTTCGAGCTGTTCACGGGAGCACACATATCGCCCGGCAACCGCGTGCTGCCGGTGAACAACGGCACGGTATACGACAGCTTGTGGGCCGACCTGCGGCGCGCGCAGCGGACGATCACCGTGCAGATGTACTACTCGCTCCCCGGTGCGGTCGCCGACACGATGGCAGCGATTCTCCGCGAGCGGGCGCGCGCGAAGGTCCGCGTGCTGTTTCTCATCGACGCGTTCGGGTCGCAGCATCTCTCGAAGCGCTATCTCCAGGGGCTGCGCGACGCCGGCGTCGAAGTCGCGCGGTTCCGGCGTCTCACCTGGTCGACGATCGCCGATGCCACGACGCGATCGCACGTCCGGGTCGTGGTGGTCGACGGGCAAGTGGGCTACACGGGCGGCTTCGGGCTCGCGGATTACTGGCTTGGCGGCGGACATCGCGACGACGAGTGGCGCGAGTCGAACGTGCGCTTCGAGGGGCCGTCGGTGATGCAGCTCCAGGCGGCGTTCAGCGCGGCGTGGGCCGAAGCGACCGGTGAGCTGATCACCGGCCCGCTGTTCTTTCCGCCCAACGGCTTCGAGCCCGCGGGGACGATGGACGCGGGCCTCCTCTACACGGCTCCGACCACCGGCAGCACTCCCGCCGAGCGCTTTCTCGCGATCACGATCGCGGGCGCGCGGCGCACGCTGTACGTGACGAACTCATACTTCGTCCCGGACACCGACTTTCGCGGGCTTCTCATCCGCGCCGCCAAGCGTGGCATCGACGTCCGCATCCTGACGGTGAGCGCGAAGACCGACGTGAAGACCACGCGCTTCGCCGGCCGCCATCACTACGACGAATTACTGCAGGGAGGCGTGCGAATCTACGAGTATCAGCCCGCGATGCTGCACTCGAAGACGCTCGTGGCCGATGGGCTGTTCAGTGCCGTCGGATCGATGAACTTCGACAACCGGTCGGTGGCGTTCAACAACGAGTCGCAGCTCGTGGTGCTCGATTCGACCTTCGGCCGGCAGATGGATTCGACCTTCTTCGACGACCTTCGCTATTCGCGAGAGATCACGCTCGAGGAATTCCGACAGCGGTCCATCTGGCAGCGGTTCCTGGAGCGCGGCGCGGCGGTCATCTCGCGCCTGCTCTGAGGTCGGGCGCCTAGCGAATATCCTCGCGGCCGAGTGCCGCGCGAATGGCTTCGCGCATGGCGACGAGTGCGTCTTCGCGGGAGGACGGCGAGTCGTCGCGGACGTGGAGCTCGACGCCGTCGGCCACGAGCAAGCGGCGCCACGTCGCGGCCTGGCCATCGTCGACGGCCAGCTTTCGCGTCTCGACGGTGGCGCCCAGCGCGGCGGCGAGCGAGTTGGCGACGCGCCGCTCGAGCGCATCGCCGGTGACGTCCTTCATCTCCTGCTTGATCAGGTCGAGCGTCACACCTTCGCGCTGGCGGATCTTGATCGCGAGGAGCTGCAGGAAGTGGCGGTAGTTATAGGTCGCCGCGGTGCCGGTGCCTTCAGGGCGCTCGAGCAGACCATTCGCCACATAAAAGCGGATCGAGCGGGCGCTCGGCGCCGCACGTGCGGAGGCGTTGGTCGGACGCACGCCGGCGGCGTCGACCAGTGCGGTGACGTGGGCAGCGAGGCCGCGGGCGTTCCAGGGAGCTTGGCGCGCGTGGGCGCGGAGGAGAGCGATCGGAGAGTCAGCCATGACCGGCGGAGAGTGAAGCAATTGCGCTCCGAACAATAAACCCTCGCGAGGCCAGAATCACCCGATGCGACGACGCTAATCCAATCGGGCTGGGGGAAGCGTGATCGTCGCCGTCACGCCACCGGCGGGTGCATTCTCGAGCGCGATCGTGCCGCCATGATCGCTCACGATACGGTAGGCGATGGCGAGACCCGTTCCGATGTGTCCAGTCTTGCTGGTGACGAGCGGCTCGAAGACGTGCGGCAACAGCTCGGCGGCGATCGGCGGTCCGTCGTTGTGGAGGCGTGAGCACCAGTCACCGTCGGACGTGACGGAGGCCTCGAGGAGAAGATCGCTGCCTTCGGGAGCAGCTTCGATCGCATTGGCGAGCACGTTGCCGAGGGCCTCGGCGAGCTGCTCGCGGTCGACCGTGCAGGTTGTTCGGGTGGAGCTATCGCGGCGGTGAACGAGAATCGCCTTGCTCTCGAGCATTCCGCGATGGCTCTCGAGGACGTCCAGCCAGACGGCGTCCGGGTCACCGGGAATGGGCTGCAAGGGTGCAGGTCGACCGTAGTCGAGCAGCGCGGTGATGATGGCGTTGAGTCGCTCGGTCTCGCGAAGCACGCGGCCCAGGTTGCGCTCGATCAGCGGGTCGTCGCTGTTGCGGTAGCGCAGAAGCTGCACGGCGGAGGCGATTCCCAGGACAGGCGAACGGAGCTCCTGGGCCAGCGCGACGGCGATGTGGCGGGCGATGCGCGTGCGTTCGCGGCGAAGCGTGCGGGCCGTGATCGGCACGTCGGCGGGGGCCGGGGGCGGAACTTCGGCGTGGTGCTCGAGATCGGGAGTCATGAGCGCACGGGACCGGAGAAGAAAGAACGACAGCGGAGCACCGCGCTCCGCTGTCGTCGTTTCACTGTATCAGCACACGCGAATGAGCGTCGTGTGGCTCAGCGCCGCTTCTTGCCGCCGGACTTCTTGGCCGGCGCCTTCCTGGCCGACTTGGTGGCCTTTCTGGCCGGCGCTTTCTTCGCCGCCTTCTTCACGGCTTTCTTGGCCGGCGCCTTCTTCGCGGCCTTCTTGCCGGCGCTCTTCTTGGCGGCAGACTTCTTCGCCGCTTTCGCCGGCGCCTTCTTGACCGCCTTGGCGGCCTTCTTGGCCGGCGCTTTCTTCGCGGCCTTCGCCGGCGCCTTCTTGGCCGGGGCGGCCTTCTTCACCGGACGCACTTCCTCCTCGTCCAACTCTTCCTCGTCTTCGTCCGGCTCAGGCATGCTGACGACCGGCGCGGTCACCGCAGGGCTGGCGGCAGCCGAACGAGGGGGGCGTCCCGGGCGGCCGCGGCGCGGCGGGGCTCCGAAGACATCCTCCTCCTCCTCGTCTTCTTCCATGGAGTCGAATCCCGCCGAAGAGCCGGTCTCCTCCTCATCTTCGTCGACGTCGTCGGCACTGTCCCACAGGTCGTCGCTGTCGTCCTTGTGGGTCATCCAGCCGCCGTCTTCCTCGTCGTCGCCGTCGTACGAGGAACCACCGCCGTATCCCAGATCGTCGACGTCATCGTCACGATCGGAGAATCGATACTCCTCGCGCAATTCGTCACCCCGCGGCATGCCCGCCTCCTGAGAGGTTGTAATGATCAGCGATTGATGCTTCGGTCGGGGCTGTCGTGCGGGCTGCACGAGCCATGCCCACTCCGTTGCGAGTCTACGCGATGCACACCCTGCATCGTTCGACGCTTAGTATACTTGCCCAGGCGCTTCGTCAAGCGCTGCGCTCATTCGATTCTTCAGGAAACACGGAGTTCTGCAGGTGGCGAAAGTTCTGGTATTGATGTTCGGCGACGCTGCCTCCGCGGCAACGCTGGCCGACGCCGTGGTAGCGGGCGCCAAATCGGTGCGCTTCACGGAGACGACGGTTCGCGCGCATGGCCAGGCCGTCGGCCGCACGCGCGCGCTCGAGGACGACGATCTCGCGGCGGCCGACGGCGTCGTGCTCCTGGTGGGACAGGACGGCGGAGACGCGTTTGCGTCGTTCGCGAATCGTGTGGCGTCGATGGCGGCGCTCCGGAACACGGTCTTCGGGGTAGCGAGCGGCGAGCATGCGGCCGTCGGACGCCTCGTTGCGGCTGGGGGGATCGTCATCTCCGCGCCGGGAGCCGACCCCGAGGCGACGGCGCGAGCGCTCGGCGAGCGAGTGGCGCGCGTCGCGGGCTGGGTTCGACACGCGCTCGGCCACGAAGCGGAGCACGCCCACGGGCACTCACATGCGCACGATCACGGGCACGCGCATACGCACGACCACGGGCACGCGCATGCCCACGACCACCATCACGGGCACGACCACGGTCACTCCCACGATCACTCCCACGATCACTCCCACGATCACTCCCACGACCGGCCATGACCGCCGAGGCGTACGATTTCGCGGTCTGCGTGTCGACGGCGCTCGAGGGTGACGGCATTCCGTCGACCATCGGCGGCCGGTCGATCGCGCTGATCGAGACCGGCGTCGGGCCGGTGAATGCGGCCTTCGCACTCACCCGGTTTCTATCGACCCATCGCGCCACGGCCGTGATTGCGTGCGGTGTCGGCGGGGCCTATCCGGGCTCCGGACTGGCGATCGGAGATGTCGTATCGGCCAACTCCGAGACGTACGGTGACCTCGGCGCGAACTCGCCGGAAGGATTTCTCGATATGCAAGCGATTGGCTTCCCGGTGATCGGCGGCTCGGCCCCGGTCTACAACACACTTCCGCTGGATCTGTTTCCGCACGCGCGACGAGTGCCGTTCGTGACCTGTGCGACCTGCACGGGCACGGACGCCGACGCGCAGCGGCTGGTCGCGAGGACGGGCGGTGCCGTCGAGTCGATGGAAGGAGCGGCAATCGTTCACGTCGCGCGGCTCATGAACGCGCCGGTCGGCGAAGTGCGCGGCATCTCGAACCTCGCGGGCAATCGCGACCGGAGCGCATGGCGGGTGCGCGACGCAGCCGCGGCGGCGCGCCGGGCACTCGTGGCGTGGATCGAGGAGGGCGCATGCTGAGTCTCGCCATCTCTCCGTGCCCCAACGACACGTTCATCTTCTGCGCGATGGCGCCGAACTATGCCCTGGTGCTCGACGACGTCGAGTCGCTGAACGAGCGGGCCGAGCGCGGTGAGTTCGACGTGACCAAGATCTCCGTCGCGGCCTACGGGCGGATTCGCGAGCAGTACGCGCTACTCACGGCGGGTGGCGCGGCGGGATTTGGCGTCGGGCCGCTGCTCGTGGCGGCGCAGCCGCGCGAGCCGGGAGGGCGCATCGCGATTCCGGGCGATCGCACGACCGCCGCGATGCTGCTCCAGCTCCTCGGGCGCTTCGAGACGGTGCCGATGCGGTTCGACCTGATCGAGCAGGCGGTGCTGTCGGGTGAGGTCGATTGCGGCGTGTTGATCCACGAGGGCCGCTTCACCTACGCCGAGAAGGGGCTGCACAAACTGGCCGATCTGGGAGAGGTGTGGGAGCGCGAGATGCGCTGTCCGATTCCACTCGGCGCGATCGCGGTGAAACGCTCGCTGGGGCCGGAGTTAGCGCGGAAGATCGACGAGGAGATCCGGGCAAGCCTGCGCAGCGCGTGGGCGGATCCGGCGACCTGCGCCGAGTTCGTCCGCGTGAACGCGCAGGAGATGTCGCCGGCGGTGGTCCAGAGCCACATCGATCTGTACGTGAACGACTACTCCATCTCGGCCGACCGGAATTCGATCGAGCGACTGGTGTCGTTGGGGGAAGCGCGCGGCCTGTTTGCGCCGTCGACGCTTCCGATGTTCGCCTACTGAGCCCGTCGACGGGGGGCGGGAAGCGCCCCGTCGACGTGTGAGGGCGCTACGGCCGCTTGGCGGCGAGTGCGGTCGTGATGTCGTTCTGGTGCTCGAGGTATTCGTTGAGCTGCTTGGGCTGTTCGGTCGGAGCGGCAGCTTTCAGCTTGTCGTAGTAGCTGCGTTCAGCTGCGACGTCGTTGCGCATTTTCGCGGCGTTCGCGGCGAGAATGAGGCCGAGCAGGTGGTTGGGGTTCCGAGCCAGGATGGTGTCGGCTTCGGCCTGGGCGAGTTGAGCGTCGCCGGAGACCTGCGCGATGCGGCCCACGTCGTAGTGCTGATCGAGATTGAGGTCGCCGATCATGCCGTAGCTCGTGATGGCCATGGGCGCGAAGAGCTGCACCGTGTCGGCCTGTCCACGCTCGTATGCGCCCATGATGCGATCGTAAAGGCGCGCGGCCGCTTCGGCGGGCGTGAGATTGCTGATGTCGGGCGCGCGGGTGCCGGTCGGCGCGCCGGAAGCGAACGGCGCGGCTGAGGCGTCGGGGGCCGGCTGTTGGGGCGACCGGCTGAAGCGCTGCCCGGCGACGAGCGCGATGAACGCGACGAGAGCGATTCCCGCCACAGCCCACGGCAGTGCCGCGTTGAAGCCCGGCTGCGGATGGGGCGCGTCGGAGCCGGCCGGGGTGCCGCAGCGATGGCAGAATTTGGCGCCGGGCGCGAGGCTCGCGCTGCAGGCGGCGCAGGTCGTCGCGACGAGCGTCGCGCCGCAATTCGAGCAGAACTTGCCCGTCGCTTGCGACTTGCAGCTCGGGCAGGTGACGGTGCCGGACGGTGCGGAAGGAGGCGGGGAGGAAGTCATCGCCAACAAAGCTACACCAGCGACAGGATCGCCCACAGCGGCTTTGCGGGCGATGCGCGCGAGACTTAGGCTTACTGGCCAACCATGCAGCCTCCGAGGGACCCCTGCCTCCGCGTACTCGATCCCTGACGCCGGACACGACCGGCGCGTCGAAAAAGGACATTCTCGAGCTCACCGAGAACCTGAACGTCCGCTTCATGCGGCTTCAATTCACGGACATTCTCGGCGTCAACAAGAACGTCGAGATTCCGGCGTCGCAGTTCGAGAAGGCGCTCGCCGGCGACATCATGTTCGACGGCTCGTCGATCGAGGGGTTCGTGCGCATCGAGGAGTCCGACATGCTCCTCGCGCCGGATCTCGAGACGTTCCTCGTCTATCCGTGGGGCGATCCGGAAGCGCGGATCTGCCGCCTGATCTGCGACATCCGGACGCCGACGGGAGCGCCGTTCGCGGGCGATCCGCGCGGCGTGCTCAAGTCGGTGCTCGCGAAGGCGAAGAAGATGGGCTACACGATGAACGCCGGAATGGAAGCCGAGTTCTTCCTGTTCAAGCCCGGGACGAGCGGAGAGGCGACGACGACGACGCACGACGTCGGCGGCTACTTCGATCTCGCGCCGGCGGACCTCGGCGAGGATGCGCGCCGGGCGATGGTCGACATGCTCGAGCGAATGGGCTTCGAGGTGGAGACCGCGCATCACGAGGTGGCGCACGGCCAGCACGAGATCGACTTCCGGTATGCCGAAGCGCTGAAGACGGCGGACAACATCGCGACGTTCCGGTTCGTGGTGAAGCACGTGGCGACGCAGTTCGGGTTGCTCGCGTCGTTCATGCCCAAACCGATCTTCGGACAGAACGGCAGCGGCATGCACACGCACCAGTCGCTGTTCAAGGGGAAGGAGAACGCGTTCTGGGAGCCGACGGCAGAGTGGGAGCTGTCGAAGACGGCGCTGCACTACATCGGCGGATTGTTGCGGCATGCGCGCGGAATGTGCGCGATCACGAATCCGTTAGTGAACTCGTACAAGCGTCTCGTGCCCGGATACGAGGCGCCGGTGAACGTCGCGTGGTCGATGCGGAATCGGTCGCCGCTGGTGCGGGTTCCGGATCGTCGGGGGGCGGGTACGCGGGTCGAACTGCGGTCGCCGGATCCGTCGGCCAACCCGTACCTCGCGCTGGCGGCGATGCTGGCCGCGGGGCTCGACGGGATCGAGACGAACGCCGACTACCGCGAGCCGGTGAACGAGAACATCTGGGAGATGAGCTTCCGCGAAAAGCGTCGCCTGCGGATCGACGACCTGCCCCAGGATCTGAACGAGGCGCTCGACGAGTTCGAGAAGGACGACGTGATCACCGAGGCGCTCGGCAAGCATGTGACGTCGCATTTCGTGGAAGCGAAGCGGCAGGAGTGGCGCGACTACATCACGCAGGTGAGCGCGTGGGAGCTGGAGAGCTACCTGGCGAAGTACTGATCGATTGCCGGGGCTGAAAGGATCTCTGGGATCTTCACGATCCCGGGGATCCTTTTTGGTTAGCGGGCGGGTGGGTCGCCGCCTCGACCCTTGGCGATTGCCCCCCCCGCGGCGCGTAGCGGTCGAGTACGCCATGATTTGGCGGCCAGAGACCTACCATTGGGCGTCTGTCTTCGGTATTTCTTCGGGGAATCACACGAGGAAAATACCGATGGACGCGATGACGCTCGAGGCCAAGATCGAGCTGCTGATGTCGATGGCCGGCGACGACCGGGAAGCGAATCCGGCGCTCAACAAGATGCTGCCGCCGCGGCTCCGTCACGCGAACGAGGTCGGCGCGCTGCGGCCGCTCAACTTCCGCACGGTCAGCGCGGGACGCGGACGGCGAACGACGCTGCTGCGCATCCTCATGACCAACGCGTGCAGCTTCAACTGCCACTATTGCCCCATGCGGCGGGATCGGAACATGCCGCGCGCGCTGCTCAAGCCGGCCGAGCTCGTGAAGATCTTTCTCGAGGCACGGCGGCGGGGGTGGTGCGACGGGCTGTTCATCACCACCGGCATTCCAGGGCGCCCGGTGAAGGTGATGGACGATCTCATCGCCGTGCTCGAGCTGCTCCGGCATACCCACCGCTTCGAGGGCTACATCCACGTGAAGATCCTTCCCGGCGCCGAGGATGCGCAGGTCGAGCGGATCACGGCGCTGGCGACGCGCGTGTCGGTGAACCTCGAGGCGCCGTGCGGCGACACGCTCACATCGATCGCGCCGGAGAAGAGCTACGCGACGGCGTTCGCGACGCTTTCGCGCGCGCGGACGCTCGTGGTGCAGGAGCAGCGGCTCGAGCGCGACGGCCGGCCGCGCGACGGACTCCGCCCCGGCGGCGCGTCGGGGATGACGACGCAATTCGTCGTCGGAGCGACCGCCGATTCAGATCGCGCGATCGTGCAGCGCGTGTCGGAGCTCTACGGAGGGGGCGGCGTGCACCACGTGCACTTCAGCGCATTTCGGCCGATTCGTGAGACGCCGCTCGAGTCGCGGCCGGCGGTGCCCGCGCTGCGCGAGCACCGGCTCTATCAGACCGATTACCTGCTGCGCTACTACGGCTTCACGAAGAGCGACGTGGTGTACCAGCCGGACGGCAATCTTCCACTCGATCGCGATCCGAAGGTCGCGTGGGCGATCGCCAACCCCGAGCTTTTTCCACTCGATGTCATGACGGCGCCGTACGACCTGCTCGTTCGTGTGCCGGGGATCGGCGTCGTGACGGCGAAGCGCATCGTCACCGAACGGCGAACGACGACCATCCGCGGCACGGCAGACCTCAAGCGACTCGGCGTCCAGACGACGCGCGCGATGGGCTTTCTCCTGCTGCGCGGCCGCGCGCTCGACGCACACCGTTGGACGGAGCAGCTCGGCTTCTGGAACGCGGCAGACCAGGTCGGGATGCGGCAGGGCGTCTACGACGTGAGTCCGGGAACGTTTCGCTGAGCTCCGATCATTTGCTCGCGGCGACGAGGGCAAGCGGCACGTTGCGCGAGCCGCGCCACGTGCGAGCGGCATCGTTTGCCTCACGCAAGAAGAGCTGGCCGGAAATGCCGCCGTCGAGCATGACCGCATCGCGGGCGCCGAGCGCACCCATCACCGCGGCCATTTCGGGGACGGTCAGACCGAAGGGGATGAATCCGAGCGTCGCGCCCAGTGCGTCGAAGCGGGTGAGCGCCACTACGACGCGGCCGTCGGCCATCACGCCGATTGCCGCGCGCGCGTCCCGATGTTCGACGTCGATCCCACGATCGGCCGCCTGCAACTCGGCGGGCACTTCGCCGGAGCGCAGCAGGGTCGGGTAGGACTGAAACGCCCAGGTCGTTCCGCGGAGCGGAGCGGCCGCGCCGTGTAAGAGGCGCACGGCGCCCGACGAATCGACCGCGACCGCGCTGGCGAGAGGGCCACGGCCGGCGCTCAGCCATTGGGTGCCGTCGAGCAGGACCTGTCCCCAGGGCATCGACGACGCGAACTGACCGGCGTTGATCGCGAAGACGTCCGCGTCGCGCACGCGATCGACCGTCCACGCCGCGGCGCCGCCGCGCGCGAAAGCGGTGTCGAGCCGCAGGCGAACACGCGACGGGTCGATGCGCGCGACGATCACGCGCGTGCGCCAGGCTTCACCGCTGCCGGCGAGAACGATCTCACTCCACTCGATCCCGGCGGCGCCGCGACGCCAATCGATGGCGCCGAGGCGCGCGGTGTCCGACGGCTGCCAGCGCGCCGGCGCGGAACGGGCCGACCACCACACGCGCCAGGCGGCGCCCTGTTTGACGGCGAGCGATGAATCGGGAAGCGAGAGCGCGGCGGCCGCGAGGGCCGCCGCGATCGACCACGTGCGCAACATCGAGAGAACTCAGTTCAGTACTTGCTTGTACTTCTCGATGTCGGCCTTCCGCGACTCGAGGAGCTTGCGCTCGTCGTTGCCGAACGATTGCACCTGCGGACCGCCGTGGGTCTCGCGGTACCAGTGCAGCACGCGCTCCTGGGCCAGCGCGAAGGCACGAGGCTCCATGCCGGCTGCCTTGGTGGCGTCGTCGCCCGACTTGTACTGGGATTCGCGAATCTCCTCATCGAGACGGCCGGCGCGTGCCCGCAGCGAATCCTGCTCGGTGAGCCAGGCCGGCGTGGGCGGGATGGCGCCGCAGTGCTTGACGGCGGCGAGTGAATCGGCGTGGAGATCGATTCCGTTCGCCTTGGCGAGGGCCTGCATCGACCGCGTGGCTTCGGCCGAGTCGGTCTTGCCGCTGATCGCGGCCTTCATGGCAATCTCGTTGGCCATCTTGATCGCTTCGGCCTGCGCCGCGGGATCGGACTGCATGCGCTTCATGAAGGCTTCCTGCGCGGCGTTGCCGCGGACGTCGATGACGCTGTCCTGACACGCCTGGCGCTTGTTGCGAAGCGCCTCGAACGATTCGCGTTCCTTTTCGTGAGCGGTGATCGACGCGCTGAGCTGCGTGTCGAGCTGCATCCGCCGGGCGCGCATCTGTTCCGTCTGTTCGTGGCTCGCCTGCAGAACCGCGAGACCGCGCAGAACGCCGTCTAGTGATGCCGCGGTGAGCTCGGGGCCGAACGCGTCGGACGGCTTGAGGCTCTTGTTGGTCGGACCGATCGCGCTCTCGACGGCCTTCTGTGCGGCGGCTTCCTTGGCCTTTCGCACCAGACCGCCGAGCTGTGCGGACGCGGGCGTGGTGATCGCCGCGCCGAGAACGGCGGCAGCGAGAAGATTTCGAATACGCATTGCTCTATCGTTCATGGCGGCGGCCGGTGATGCCGGTTGCATCGATTTCGGCCGGCCGGGCCGCGGGGTGCGACTACTTCGGAATCAGGGCGCAAAGAGTTTCAGCGACTGCTGCGGCCAAAGTCGGGGCCGTCGGGTTGCGCTCGCCGTGGCGGACGCGAGATTCGAGCGCATGCATCCACGCCTCCAAGAGCTGAGCGAGCACCTCGACCGCGAGCGGTCCCTCCTGCGCGACGCGGTCGCGAGCGTTCCCGTCGAGCATCATGGAATTCAGCCGGTGGGAGGCGGCTGGTCTTGCCTGGAGATCCTCGAGCATCTCGCGATCGTCGAGCGGCGGATCGGGATGCTTCTGCAGTCCAAGATCGACGAAGGGCGTGCCGCCGGACTCGGGCCGGACTTCGATGAATCCCCGATCCTTCCGACCCTCGGGCTCGGGCACGTCTCGGATCGCAGCTCGAAGGTGGCGGCGCCCGAGGCGACGCATCCCAAGACCGTTCGACCGATCGACGAGATCTGGCAGTCGCTCGACGCGTCGCACGCGCAGTTCCGCGACCTGCTCGTGGCGAGCGAGGGGCTGAATCTCGCCCGACTGGAACATCCGCACCCGCGGTTCGGGACGCTCAACCTCTACGCGTGGTTCGCATTCGTCGCGTCGCACGAGGGACGTCATGCGGCGCAGATTCGCGAGACCTGCGGCAGCCAGGCGGTTCGGCCGTCCTGACGACGGCGCTAGGCGTGCGACGCCGGGGCCTCGCGCGTCGGCGCCTCGGGGCGCGAGAGGTTGAACGCGGCGCTCAGCAGCGCCAGGTGCGAGAACGCCTGCGGAAAGTTGCCGACCTGGCGGCGCCGGGCCGGATCGTATTCCTCGGCGAGCAGTCCCACTTCGTTGGCCAGCCCCAGCAGCCGCTCGAACAGGGCGATGGCCTCGTCGCGGCGGCCGAGCAGGACGTAGTTCTCGACGAGCCAGAAGCTGCAGGCGAGGAACGCGCCCTCGCCCGCGGGCAGACCGTCGTCGGTCGCCGCGCTGTCGTAGCGGAGCACGAAGCTGCCGTCGACGAGAAGCTGCCGCTCGACGAACGCCACGGTGCCCGCGACACGGGGGTCGTCGGGGGGGAGAAAGCCCACCAGCGGAATGACGAGCGTGCCGGCGTCGGCGAGCCTGGAGCCGTAGGACTGCGTGAACGCGTTCAGGCTCTTGTCGAACGCGCGCTCGCAGACTTCCGCGTGGATGCGGTCGCGCAGCTCGCGCCACTTCTCGACCGGACCGTCCAGCCCGAACCGCCCGGCGCTCTTGATGGCGCGGTCGAAAGCGACCCACGCCATGACCTTCGAGTGCGTGAAGTGCTGCGGCCTGCCGCGCGTCTCCCAGATACTCTGATCGGGCTCGGACCAGATCCGCTCGAGGCGGTCGAGGAGCTTTTGCTCGAGGCTCCAGGCGTCGGGCAGCTCGAGAATCCCACCGAGCCGGGCCTGGTGGAGCGCGTCGATCACCTCGCCGAAGATGTCGAGCTGGCGCTGCTCGTGGGCGGCGTTCCCGATTCGCACCGGTTTCGAGTTCTCATATCCGTCGAGCCAGGGGAGCTCCCATTCTCGCAGCAAACGCTCGCCGCCGATGCCGTACATGATCTGCACCTGATCGGGGTGCCCCGCCGCCGCACGGAGGAGCCAATCGCGCCACGCTTCCGCCTCGCGGTAGTATCCGCCGTTCATCAGGCCGAGGAGCGTGAGCGTCGCGTCGCGGAGCCAGCAATAGCGGTAATCCCAATTGCGCGTGCCGCCGATCTGCTCCGGGAGCGACGTGGTCGGCGCGGCGACGATGCCGCCGGTGGGATGAAACGTGAGCGACTTGAGCACCAGCAATGACCGCACGACGGCCTCGCGCCACCGGCCCTGGTAGGTGCACCGGCTGGCCCAATCCGACCAGAAGCTGATGGCCTTCTGCAGCGCGCGCCGTGGATCGGCGTGGCGGGGCGGCGGCAGATGGGACGGCGCCCACGTCATGACGATCGATACCTCATCGCCCGCGCTGACGGTGAAGTCGGCAGCAGTGGTGAAATCGCGCCCCTCGAGCTCGATGTCGGAGACGATGGTCACCATGTCCGGTCCCGCGATCGCTCGCAGGCTGCCGTCGTCGAGACGACTGACCCACGGGACGATCGAGCCGTAGTCGAAGCGCAGAACGATCTCGGTCTTCATTCGGACCGAGCCGCGCTTGCCGACGACGGTGCGCACGATGTTCGACGTGTCGTCGCGGATGGGCATGAAGTCGATGACCGTGACAGCACCCGTTTCGGTCTCGTACTCGGTCTCCAGCACGAGCGTGCCGTCGACGTACCGGCGCGAGATGCGGTGCGGTTCGTCGGCCGGAGCGAGCAACCAGCGTCCATTCTGGGCGTTGCCGAGCAGGGCGGCGAAGCATGCGCCGGAGTCGAAGCGCGGCCAACAGAGCCAGTCGATCGACCCGGCCCGTGAGATGAGCGCAGCCGTCTCACAATCGCCGATCAGGGCATAATCCTCGAGCCGCGAGACGCCGTGAGTGCCGTTGCCGGCTCCGGCGGCTGACGGGACGTGGATCTCGTGCGGATTCGAGTGATCTTCAGGACGCGTCATCGCCGTCGAACAGGATTACCGTTTTCACATCGTGGTGGGCGTGCTCGAACGCGGAGCGCCAGTCGGCAAGAGGTACCCGTCGCGTGATCAGACGTTCGAGCCAGGTTCGATCGGCGCGCGCGAGCGCTTCGGCGGCCGCGCCGTAGTGCGTGCGATTCGCGTTCACCGATCCGAACATGACGCGGTTGCCAAGCACGATGGTGCCATTGAGCTCGCCGATGTCGACGCAGGCCTCGCGGCCGCCGGCGGACACGCCGAGCAGGCAGACGATGCCGTCGAAGGTCGTGTGCGAAATCGCCTCGACGATGATCTCGCTCACGGCGGTGCACTCGAGGATCACGTCGAAGTCGCGCGGGAGCGAATCGACCCCGTCGGAGTGGTAGATCGCGCCGAGGTCGCGGGCGAGCGCGGGCTTCGGTCCGTCGCTGTTGTGGTCGTAGACGTGGACCTCGAATCCACGTTGCACGCCCAGCAGGGCGGCAAGCAAACCGACCGGACCAGCGCCAGTGACCAGAACTTTGCGCGGCGCCCAGTGCGCGCCGCGCCGGCCGATCGCCTCGATGTGGTGCCACGCCTTGGCGACGACGCTCGCCGGTTCGACGAGCACACCCAGCAGGCCGAGCGACTCGTTGAGCGGAATGACGTACCCGGGGTCGAGGCGATAGAGCTCGGAGCCGAAGCCGTCGAGCCCCTTGATGCCGTGCTCGGTGAACAGCCCGTTGCGACACATGTCCCATTCGCCGACGGCGCAGCTTGCGCAGGGAACGGGATCGGGATGGCGGACGACGCCCATCACGAGTTGCCCGACGCGAAGTCCGCTGTCGGCGGGCGCGTCTTCCACTCGGCCGAGTGATTCGTGGCCGATGATCAGGCGACGATGGCCGGGTGGCGGTTCGCCGTACTTCGCGTCGATAATGTCGCGATCGGTGCCACAGATGCCGAGCGCGACGGCCCGAATGAGGACCGAGCCGAGCTCGGGGCGGGGGTGCTTGAACTCCTCGAGGCGGAGCGAATCTCGAGTGCCAGGTTCAACCGTGATGGCTTTCATTGTCGTCATGACGAGGCGAGGGGTGCAGATTCCGCACCCCTCGGTGGCGAAGTTTCGAGCAATACGTACGTTGCAGTGTGACTGATGCGGCGAAGAATCGGCCGCGCGTGATCGTCGTGATGGGCGTATCGGGCGCGGGAAAGACGAGGATCGGGCGCGAGCTGGCCGAGGCGATCGGTTGGGCGTTCGTCGACGCCGACGAATTTCACTCGCCCGAGAACAAGGCGAAGATGCACCGCGGCGTGGGGTTGAGCGACGCCGATCGCGAGCCATGGCTCGCGGCGGTCCGCGCCGCGCTGGTGGCGGAGCTGCAAGCGGGGCACCACGTGGTGCTCGCCTGTTCGGCGCTGCGACAGCGCTATCGGGACGAGCTGCATCCGCCGAAGGTTCCGGCAGGCACCGTGCAATTCGTGTTCTTGAATGTGCCCCGGGAGGTTCTCATGGAGCGCCTGCGGACGCGCAAGGGGCATTTCGCCACCATCACGCTGCTCGACAGTCAGCTCGCGACGCTGGAGCCGCCCCGCGAGGCGCTGTGGGTGGATGGGACGAAGACGCCGTCGGAGATCGTCGCCACCATTCGGCAATCGTTGATGGTGTGACTGCCGGTCATCGATCAGACTCGCCGGCACACCGGCGCTGCGCATGAACACGATGGGTGACTGCCCACGGCAGCCACCCATCGTTCGTGCGTCAACCCTGCAGCAGGTCAGCGTCGGACTCGCTCATCTCGTCGCGCTGACCTCCACGTGCGAGACCCACTGCAAGCCCGTAGTGAGCCGACCGGTGACCGCCAGCTCGTGCGTCGAGGTGTCGAGCAATCCCGCGTCGATCAGCGCGCGCCGGCTGAAGGTGAGCTCCACGCGAGCGCCGCGGCCCTGCACCACATACTGATAGCGCCCGTTCTTCATGGACACGCCGACCGATCCGATCTTCACGGACCCGATGTCGACGTCATCCAGGTTCGCGACGAGATCGCGCGAGATCGTGACCTTCACATCGTCGTTGCCGGTATCGAGCTTGATGCGCGACGGAGTTACCGTACCGGGAAGACCGCGGCGCGAAACCGTGTAGCTGAGCGTCGCCGAACCTGTGCCACGATCGTTGTCGGTGACCGCGAGCGTCGCCGTAAACGTGCCGAGGGCGAAGTACTGATTGCCCCCGCTGAACCTCTCGCCGGAAGTCAGGAAGGTCGCCGGAAGCGTGGCGGTGGTGTGGCCGTCGCCCCAGTCGATCGAACCCCTCCACGGCGCATCCTTGCCGGGATCCGTGAAGGTTCCGACGATTGCGACGACGTCTCCCGACTCGATGTTCTTCGGCGTGAGCGACGTGAACGTCACGGCGGGCGCGACGTTCGCGATCGAGACGGTCGTCGACTTCGTGCTGCCGCCGCCGTTGATGTCGGAGACGATGAGCGTGACGGTGTACTCGCCGTTGTTCGGGAAGGCGTAGTTGAGCGTCGCGCCGATGCCGACCGTCGCACCGTCGACGCTCCACTGATAGGAGAGCTGGTCACCGTCCGGATCGGACGAGCCGGACGCGTCGAACGTGAGCGTCTCGCCTTCACTGCCGCTCGTCGGGCCGGCGATCGCCGCCGCCGGGAGACAGTTCCGCGACTCGAGGCGGCACTGCACGGCTTCAGGCAACGCCGAGAGGAAGTCGTAGCCGGTCGACTTCTGAATCGCGTCGATCGTCGACAAGTAGTTCGTGTACGAGCCCGTGCCGGTGGCGGCGTTCGGGAACTTCGTCGCGATCACCTGCACGTCCGACGGCGCGATGCCGCTCGCCGCGCGGCCATCGGGAACGACGATGGCGATCTTCCACACCGAGTCCGGCACGAGGATGTGGCCGATGCTGTTCATGTAGCCGAAGCCGTCGACGCCGCCGGTGCGACCCTTCGTGAAGATGCCGCCGGCGATGATGTAGATCTCCGTCGAACCGACAGCGAGATCGCGCAGATGATTCTCGAGATCGCCCCAGGCGCCGGAGTTCAGCGTCTGGTTCTGCGGCAGCATGTTCGAGAGATAGAACGTCGGCGCGTTGTCGCCGTCGGACACGTTCCAGTCGGCCGACGGAGACATGTGGCCGCGCGACCAGACACCGCCGTTGATCCAATCGTTCGTGTTGTACGCCGGCACACCGTGCGCCGCGACTTCAGGATCCGCCGAGAAGCAGTCGCAGCGCGGAGCGGTGCCCTTGTGCGTGGCGTCGAGGTTCCAGCTCACCCAGTTCGGACCGCCGTGGCTGGCGTTGTACGACAGCGTGTACTGCCGCCGCGCGATGATGATGTCGTCGCTCGGGTCGGCATCGGACGGCGTACCGAGCTCCGTGTTGTGGCCGACGCGCGCGGTCGCCGACGTCGAGAGCACGGCCGCGTTGATCAGCGTCGTTCCAGTCGCGCCGTCGCTCTTCGCGGTCGCGGTGATAGTCGCCTGGCCGGTCTGCAAGCCCGTGATGATGCCGGTATTCGCATCGATCGACACGATCGCGGGGCTCGACGACGACCAGGTGATGTCGCTGTTGCCGACCGGGTTGCCGTGACCGTCGGTCGAGCCGTTGGCAATGAAGAGCTGCGACTGGAAGCCCACCGGCAGCGCGGTCGCACGTCCCTGAATGTTGATCGTCTGCGGCGCCGCGGGTTCGGCGGGATTGCATGAGCCGAAGGTGTTCGTCGAGGGGCCGAACCACACGCCATTCCCCGCGCGCTGGAGCGATTGCGTCGCGCTCGTCGCCGCCGACTCCGCCTTGCCGATGTCGGCCGATTGATAGCCCGCGGCCGGACCGGACTGCGCGACGAACGCGCCTTCGTACGACATGAACTCGACGACGTGATTGTCCGCGTCGATGATGGCCCAGCCGTCGGGCACGGTCGGCGTGACGCCGTCTTGCGAACCGTTCTGGAGGCCGTTCACCGGGAAGTTGATGACGGTCACCTGACGACCGTTGCCGCAGATCGTCGACGACAAGCCGGACAGCGAGATCGGCTCAGAGCCGGTGGGATACGTCGCGCCGGTCGTGCCGTCGTAGAGCGCGAGCTTCCAGCCGGTGAGGTCGAAGCCGGCCGGCGATTCGATCTCGATCGCTTCGTTGGCGTCGGTGCCGGCGTTGTCGTAGTGAATCTCGGAAACGAAGTACGTGTTCGACGTCGCCGTTCCGTTCGTCGCGCCGCCGGTCACCGTGATGTCGGCGGTCTGGCTCTTCGTGACGCCGTTGGACGTCGCCGTGACGGTGATCGTCGCCGTACCCGCGGCGTCACCCCTGATCGTCGCCTGATTGCCCGTCGCGCTCTGCACTTCGGCAATGCCCGGCGCGCTCGATTCCCACGTGTAGGTCGCGGATGCGTCGGTGATCGTCTGGTTCGACGCATCCTGCAACTGCGCGGTGAGCGTCAATGTCGCGTCGACGACGATCGAGCCGGCGCCACTCACGACGATGTGATCGACCGGGCCGATCGTCGGGCCGCCGCCGCCGGCACACATGGTCGTAGTCGTCGCAGAGTTATGCGGCGTGAAAGGTGAAGTCGATGCGAAATCCGCGGCGTTGTCGTTCGTGTCGACGCACGGATCTTTTCGCTGCGCCGAGTGGCTCGCGTCGATCGTCGGAGCGCCCGCGGTTCCCTCGAAGTAGTTGGCGTTGCCGTAGCCGACGAGATCGATGATATGGCTCGCCACGCCCGCGCAGCCGGCCGAGCTGTTGCAGCCCAGCGTCGTCGCCTGATCGGCGAGCGCAACCTTGCCCGCTCCGGCGGCCATGGCGATGCTGCCCGTGGCATCGGCGGAGGGCAGTGCGGCACCGGTCGCGCCGGGCGTCATGCCGACCAGATAGTACTGGCCGGGGTTGATCGTCCCGGAGAGCGCGACGAGCTGGCTGGCCGAGGAACCGAAGTTGCCGGTGCCCGTGGCGCTGGCGTATTGGACCGACCAGCCCGTGAGGTCCTGCGGCGCCGTGCCCGCGTTGTACAGCTCGACGAAGTCGGCGTTGTAGGCGGCGCCGCTGTTGCCGCCTGCCCCGTACACCTGGCTGATGCGTACCTTCGAGACAGGCGCTTCGTCGAAGGCAGCGTCGCGCGCGTGCCGGAGCGGACTGTTTGGCGAGATGACGTCGCGACAGGAAATGAGTGCGACGCCGACCAGCGCGGCGGCGGCGTTGGCCAGAAGCTTGGATCGCATGGCGGTCCCCGAGAGAGGCGGCGAGGGAAGTCGAATGGCGCTCGAGACCGGCGAAGAATGCGGATCGCCGGGAGCGGGGGAAGGTAGGTAAGGAAATCGTTATGGCAATCGTGGCGCGTATCCGCGCGGCGACTGTCGGGTAACAACTCGCGGCGGCTCATCGTTGCCCACGACCTCGCGAGGCGGCCATACTAACCACTGTCGCTCCGTGCGCGGGCCGACTCGCGCAGAACAAGCCTTTCAACTCCATTCGAGTTTTTCCATCATGCTCGCTCGGTCCATCTTCCGGCGCTTCGCAGCGGTCGCCTTCGCGGCCCCAATGTTCGCTCCCGTGCTGGCGCAGGCGGCGGCCACGGCGCCCGTGCCGCTCACGACGGTGCTGCCGGTGGATCCAAAGATCCGCATCGGGACGCTGCCGAATGGGATTCGCTACTACATCCGGCAGAACGCCAAGCCGGAGAAGCGCGCGGAGCTGCGGCTGGTCGTCAACGCCGGCTCGATCCTGGAGAACGAGAACGAGCTCGGGCTCGCGCACTTCGTCGAGCACACGGCGTTCAACGGCACCACGCATTTCGCCAAGAACGACCTCGTGAAGTACCTCCAGTCGATCGGCGTGCGCTTCGGCGCGGATCTGAACGCCTACACGGGCTTCGACGAGACGGTCTACATCCTACCGATCCCGACCGACACGGCGCGGATCGTCGAGCAGGCGTTCACGATTCTCGAGGACTGGGCCCACGGCCAGGTCTTCGATTCGACCGAGATCGCCAACGAGCGGCCGGTGGTGCGCGAGGAGTGGCGGCTCGGCAAGGGCGCGAGCGATCGCATGCTGCATCAGTGGCTGCCGATTCTGCTCAAAGGGTCGCTCTACGCCGAGCGTCTGCCGATCGGCAATGAGAGCAGCATCATGAGCGCGAACAGGGAGCGAGTGAGCGGCTTCTACAAGAAGTGGTATCGACCCGATCTCCAGGCGGTCGTCGCGGTCGGGGATTTCGATCCCGCAGCGATCGAAGCGCAGATCAGGAAGCATTTCGCCGGAATTCCGAAGCCGGTGAATCCGCCGAAGCGGACGGAAGCGGTGGTTCCGGGGAACAAGGAGCCTCTGATCGCGATCGCACACGACAAGGAAGCGACGAGCTCCGACGTGAGCCTGATCTTCAAGCTGCCGGCGGAGAAGACGCGCACGGTCGGCGACTACAAGCGGGATCTGATGGAGCGGCTCTACCTCACGATGTTCAACACGCGGCTCGCCGAGATCGCGCAGAAGCCGAACGCGCCGTTCCTGGGTGCCGACGCGAGCAAGGGCGGCTTCATCGGCCGGAACACGGAGGCGTTCACGCTGGCGGCGGGCGTCAAGGACGGCGGTATCGAGGCCGGCCTCGAGGCGCTGCTCGTCGAGGCGCGGCGGGTGGACGAATTCGGGTTCCTGCAGACGGAGCTGGACCGCGCCAAGCAGAACATGCTGCGCGGCTACGAGCGCGCGTACGCGGAGCGCGACAAGACGCAGTCGGCGGCGTTGGTGCAAGAGCTGATCAACAACTATCTCGACGGCGAGCCGATTCCGGGGATCGAGTATGAGTACCGCATCGTGCAGCAGCTCGTGCCCACGATCACGCTCGGCGACGTCAACAAGCTTGCCAGTGGATGGATCACCGACTCGAACCGGGTGATCCTCGCTGAATCGCCGGAGAAGGAGGGGCTCAAGATTCCGACCCGCGACGAGCTGCTCGACGTGTTCAAGCGCGCGGCGCAGACGAAGGTGGTGGCGTATACCGAGAACGTGTCGAGCGAGGCGCTCGTCGCGAATCCGCCGACGCCCGGCCGGGTCACCGCGAGCCGAGTGATTCCCGAGCTCGGCGTCACCGAGTGGACGTTGTCGAACGGCGCGCGGGTGTTCGTGAAGCCGACTGACTTCAAGGCCGATGAAGTGCTGCTCGGCTCCTACAGCTTCGGCGGCACGTCGCTGGCGCCCGATTCGATGTACATGTCGGCGAGCCTCGCTCCGCTGATCGTCGGGCAGAGTGGCCTGGGCAACTTCAATCGCATCGATCTCGGGAAGAAGCTCGCGGGCAAGGCGGCCGCGGCGTCGGCGACCCTGAGTGAGACGGGCGAATCGGTGTCGGGACGCGCGTCGCCAAAGGATCTCGAGACGATGTTCGAGCTGGTGTATCTGAACTTCACCGCGCCGCGGCTCGATCAGGATACCTACCAGGCGCTCAAGGCGCAGTTCGACCAGTACATCGCGAACCGCGGCGTGGACCCTGACGAAGTGTTCGGCGACACCGTCGCCGTGACGATGGCCAGGCACGCGTTCCGGGCGCGGCCGCTCACGGCGGCGACGTTCGGCGAGGTGAACCCCGAGACCTCGCTGGCGTTCTACAAGAACCGCTTTGCCGACGCGAGCGACTTCACGTTCGCGATCGTGGGCAATGTGGATACGACGACACTCAAGCCGCTCGTCGAGCGGTATCTCGCGTCGCTGCCGTCAACGGGGCGCAAGGAGACGTATCGCGACGTCGGCATCGCGCCGCCGACGGGCGTCGTCGAACGCGTGGTTCACAAGGGCGTGGAGCCGAAGGCGAATACGATCATCGAGTTCACCGGCACGTGCGTGTACAAGCCCGAAACGCGCGTGGAGATGCTGGCGCTCAGCTCACTGCTCCAGATCAAGCTCGACGAGACGCTGCGTGAGCAGCTGGGCGGCGCCTACAGTCCGAGCGCGGGCGGCGGTTGCTCCGCGCTGCCGACGCCGCGCTTCGCCTTCCAGGTGCAGTTCAATTCGGCGCCGGAGAACGTGGACAAGCTGTCGAAGAGCGTGTTCGCCCTCATCGATTCGCTCAAGGCGCAGCCGCCGTCGGAAGCGGACGTGAACAAGGTGAAGGAAGGCATCATCCGGCAGCGCGAGGTGTCGCTCAAGCAGAACGCGTACTGGATGACGAGCATCCTATCGCGCGATCAGAACAAGGAGCCGTTGCCGGGGATGCTGCAGCCGTATGATGATCTGGTGAAGGCGATCACGCCGGCGTCGATCCAGGCGGCGGCGAAGAAGTATCTCGACATCAACAACTACGCGCGGTTCGTGCTGTTGCCGGAGACGAAGACAACGCCGTGATGCCACTGCGCCTTGAGCGCGGCAAGGTTGCGTTCGACGTCCCGTAAGAAAGTACGGTTCATCGGCGACACTATCTCCGGATGTGTTGTGCCACTGCGCTCTGCTTTGTACATGACCGGTCTTCAGCGAAGATACTCGCGAGGCAAACGTCTGGCAGGGACCAATTTGAAGCCGTGTTGACAGTCGCTGGAGAAGCCCGTGCGCCATCCGTAGCGCATCTTCTCGAGTACCTAGCGACGGACCTGCTATGCCTGTGCCGCTGATTGTTCGCGATAAATGCGACCATCGGCTATGACAGGCGGGAGGTGCATGGCCTTCGACTGTCTACACGATTTGGTGAGTACGCGAACGCCATAACAATGGTGGCAGCTAAACTGGGAATGGCTATTGACAGCGAGCATCGCGTCATTACATAATCGCCATTCAGGAATCGACTCTGGAGCGCCGTGGCTTCAGAGAGATCGACTTTGTCACTATTGTGGTGAGGCTAAATGCACGGCATATTTGCCTCGGTGTCGCTGGATGCCGTTGGGTTGTTCGCTTCGAGGTGTCGCAGCGCAAGCTACGATCGGGGCCAGCGTCAGGTCGCGTTAGGGATTGTCGGCCTATCGCTTCTCCTTGCGGCCTGCAGCGGCCCAGCCCGCATCCAAGACATACCGCTCGACGGCGGTCGAACTGTCCAGTCGTTAACCAGCGATAGCGATACGAGTATCGTGCTGCTCTATTCGCCGCGCGACTGTTTTCGTTGCTTCGGCGTGCTCTCGTACTGGATGCGCCGCCCCGGTGTTCATCTTGTCCTCACAGAGGAGCCGGATGCGAACGCCAAACGAGAACTTGCAAATTTCCGCATCTCACATTACGACGTGACTATCAGAGGGCTGCCGCGGTCGACGGAGGTCCCAAGTTCGCATCTCTTTGTTGCTGGGCAGTGGATTGCTTCAGCGCTCGTACGCTCTGGCGACGACCCGGTGTTGCGGTTGGTTGCAGGACGTCAGTTACGTGGTCTCCCTCAAGCTCGCGAAGTCAGGAGCAAGGCTTCTTTGAACGAGAATAGCGCATAATGCGAGGGCAATAATGACACGTAAACTTCGTATCGCAATCGGTGCCGGTTGGGGTCTACTCTCGGCCCAAACGGCGTCAGCGCAAATCAAAGCGCCAGCTCGAGACACGTTGGCATCCGTCGATTCGATGATTGTCCGCTTCATGTCGGCGGCATACTGTGCCTCGCCGGCCAGAGAAGGACGAGTGTCCGGTACACCATTGGTCATCATCAATGACAGTATTGTGCGGCCAGGCTCGTTCTCCCTTGCGGCCTGCAAGAACACCTCAGAAACGCCAGCGCAATTACGTCGCATGGAGTTTGTTCGACCAAGGGTTGCGGAAAAGATGTATGGGCCAGCTGCTCGTGCCGGCGCTTTGAGCTTGTGGATTCGCAGAGGGAGTGACACGCGGCGCTAAGCAGACCCGGTCGGCCACTGCCGTGATACGCCCTTGCGCGATTATCCCCTTACTGTCGCTGCTTGCGTTCGCCGCTGCGCCTGCACAGGATCGGCCAGCCGCCGTCCGATTGCTGCTGGTTCGAGGCCGAGTTTTGTCAGCGGCAAAGGCCATTTCAGGCGCCGCAGTCACCGTTCATGATGCAGCAGCAAACATCGAAGTGATGGCGGTAACGTCGGATGACGGTGTTTACCAGGTCAGGATGCGCACTTCTGCCGCACGTCTGATCGTCTCCGCCGCCGCTAGCGGCTATCGGTCGCGCAGCGTGGAAATCGTCGTTCAGGGTGATTCGGCGGCGATCGTTAATCTTGCGCTCGAGCGAGCGATTACAACGCTGCCGTCAGTTCGTGTGCGTGCATCGCGCCCGACGCCCGACCGAAATCCGGGATCTGGCATACTCCCAGGCGGTAGTGAACGATTCGTCGACGGCTTATCCGGAGGAATTGCTCCTCTAGATCAGGGAAGTCTAAATGCAGGATTGGCCGCCATTCCTGGTGTCTTGCTGACTGCGTCGGGCCCGTCAGTGCTCGGGCTTCCGGCTGAACAAAATCGCGTATCACTTAACGGCATGTCCCTTGACGCGCTTGAGATTCCGCGCGATGCCAATGCGCGTGTACGCGTCGCAACATCGCCGTACGATCCGGCTCGGGGCGGATTCTCTGGCGCGGAAATCGCGCTCGAACTTCCACGTGGCGGGCGATACAACGCCGTCCGATCACACGTCACGATCGAGCCTGTTGGGTTTGGGACGATGGCCGCAGATCGAGGATCGCGAGGTCCAGCGACCGTTCAAGCGAGCATCGGTTCAAATGGAGAATGGCGGGATGGTCGTTTCAACTACAATGGCGCCGCGCAAATCACTCATCGCGCTTTCGGAACGCCATCAGTTTTCCATGCCAATAGCGCCGTCCTGCAAGATGTCGGCGTTAGCCCAGACAGCATCGGCCATTTCGTACAGGCGCTGTCAATAGCAGGGGTTCCCGTTGCGGGTGATGGAGGCGAGGGACTGACATCTGTATCCATGCTTGGCCGTTTGGATCTCAACCCGAACGCTCCAAGTGCATGGAGCCTGACGGGGTATGGCAAGGCATCACGGGCCGGTGGTGTCTGGCGGACACCCTTCAGTACGCCGTCGGTCGAAGGACAACGTTCCCAAGCCATCGCGCAAGTTCAGCTGTTCAACTCGACGATTGCGCCTTGGAAAGCATTGATCGAAACGCGAACCGCACTCACCGTATCTGCCGACCAGTCACATCCCGTTTCACAACTTCCGGCTGGATCGGTGCGCATCGAATCTGATGGAGGCGGAGCTTCTTCGGCAGGCAGCACTCTAATGTTCGGCGGCGGTATTCAGCCTGCGGTGGATGTTCGGACGTGGACCTCCGAGACTTTGTCAGAAGGTCAGTGGTTTAGTACGAACAATCGCCATCGATTCAAGTTGAGTGCAGATATTCGTCTCGACGGCACGAGCCGCGCTGAGGCACGCGGGACCTTTGGCGTCGTGCGCTACGGATCACTGGCGAACTTAGAGAACGCGCAACCAGACCTCTACGAGCTCGTAACTGGCACGCGCGAGGGTAGTGCGTCGTCAATATCGTCTTTTGTCGCGTTCAGCGACAATTGGCGCCCAACCCCACGGCTTTCCCTACTCTATGGGTTGCGGGTTGAAGCAGATCGCGCATCGTCGCCTTTCGCGCTCGATTCCGCGGCACGTCACGCATTCAGCGAATTGAATGCCGGACCGAAGTCATATATACATGCCAGTCCGCGCATTGGGTTTACCTGGAACTACGGCTCGACGGGTGTCTTCGAAACCGGCGAGCGGAGGGGCACACTCGGAACGTGGTTCTTCGGTCCACGTCGCGGTGTTTTGCGTGGCGGTATTGGTGAATTCCGCGGCGTCCTGCCGACTTCGGCATTGGCTGCATGGTCACTCACAACGAGCAACAGTCCTTCAGTCCTACGGTGCATTGGCGCAGCCGTACCTGTGATTGACTGGCAGCTGCTACGTACCGGCGCTGAAGCACCGAGCGCGTGCGAAGGATCGGCGTCGGAATCGTCTCTCTCTGAACGAGTCGAGCATCTTGAACTCGCGAGTCGCTCTCTCAGAGCGCCGACAAGTGTGCGCGCCAATCTGGCTTGGACAAGAACCGTTGGCCCAATCACGACGACGCTCGAGGGCGCCTATTCGATCAATCGCAATCAACCTGGCTTCATCGACGCGAATTTTGCGGGCCGTCCCTATTTTCGGCTCCACGACGAGGCTGATCGTCCGGTATTCCTCGATCCGTCAGCAATCGACCCGGCGAGCGGATTGGCGACATATACCTCCGCGCGTCTGGTACCCGAATACGGCCGGGTGCTCGTACATCGTTCCGACCTACGGTCAATCGGTCAGCGGTTGACGATGGTTGTAGCTCCCGCGAACCCGGAACTTGATCGTTTTTACTGGACAGTTGCCTATACGCTCGGACGGGCTCGTCGCCGAGCACGCGGATTCGACACCGACGTATCTGCGTTTCCGAGCGAAAACGAATGGGCGCCGTCGGCGTTGGACCTGCGGCACCAAGTTCAAATTCAGCTTGGCCACGCTCTCGGAGGAGTCGCCCAATTCAGTGTCAGCGGCCAATTGAATTCCGGTTTTCCTTATACTCCACTTGTCGATGCCGACATCAACGGGGACGGCCTCACTAACGATCGGGCATTCATATTCGATCCTGAGAGAGGTGCAGGGATAGACATTCGAGCGCAAATGAAGGAATTGTTGGCGCACGCGAGTCGCAGCGCACGTAGCTGCCTGATGCGCCAACTCGGACGAGCTGCGGCGAGCAACAGCTGCCGTGGGCCGTGGAGTGCTACGATGAATCTCAGTATCGACCTGCTCAAAGGTGTACCACGTGCGACGGAAGGCGGTCGATTGTCAATCGGCATAAGCAATCCGCTTGCCGCCATCGACCGGTTAATGCACGGACAGGAAAGCCTTCGTGGATGGGGGGCGGTTGCTATCCCCGATCCAGTTCTCTTACATGTCGATGGATTCGATCCAGTCGCGCAACGATTTGTGTATCGTGCCAACCCCAACTTCGGATCGACCCGCTCAAGTCGCATCGTCGCATCGAGTCCGTTTCGCCTGACGATTGACGCCAGCATTCCCCTCGGCCCTTCGATCTGGCGCCAACAACTCGATCGACTGCTACGGCCGGGAAGAGCAGGCCGGCCCGGCGCACGCGCGACTGCCGATGAGATCCGGCGGCGTTATGACCAAACGGCCCCGGACATCTACGAAACTCTCGACGAGGAAAGCGATAATCTCTTTCTCACAGTAGAGCAGCGGGATGCGCTCCGAGCGGCGCACATCATTCATCGTCGGCGAGTCAGTGCGATTTGGACAAGCCTTGCTGAATATCTTGCCAGCCTTGGCGATCGGTATGACGCAGACGCGGCCCTTCGCAAAGCCGATCAAGCAACGACGAATGTGTGGGCAGAGATTCGCGCTCAGCGATCGACGATCGTGGCGATTCTGACACCGGATCAGTGGACGGCGATGCCAGCTTCGCTTCGCACTGCTCTCGCACCCGGAGTTGGGCCCGCGAGTCGTGTCTTCATAAGATGAGACAGCACTTTCAAAGGCATTTCGCGTGCAACGCACGTCGTGACGAACCGCACTCGGTCCTGACCGTGTGACTCGGCGGTGTCGCCGAGCGTAGCGTGAGCAATCGTTGTATGCGCGTTCCTTTGGCGATGCACGGGCCGTCCATGTCGATATCCTCGGCGCATGGTACGCGAAGCCATTTCGAGGAGAGGCGAGCCATGGCGATGGCGGCGAGCAGCAGCGGCTGGACGCTGGACGAGCTCCATCGATTGCCGGACGACGGCAACAAGTACGAGCTGGTGCGCGGGGAGCTCTTTGTGGCTCCGGCACCGTCGATGGAGCACGAAACCATCATCGCGCGCCTCAATGCGCACCTGTTGCCGTACGTCATGAAGCACAGCCTCGGGCTGGTCTATCATGCTCGTACGGTGATCCGCGCCGACGGCTCCGAGGTCGAGCCCGATCTGATGGTCCGCCCGGAGATGACAATGACCGGGGGCGACTGGGAGAATGCGCCGATGCCGATCCTGGTCGTCGAGGTGACGTCGCCCTCCACCCGGCGACGTGACCTGACCGAGAAACGCACCCTCTATCGCGGCATCGGCGTCGCCGAGTATTGGGTGATCGACCCACCATCGCGGCGTGTTCACGTCATTCGACCGGCTCGCCCGGACAGCGCCGTCGTCGAGCAACTCACGTGGCACCCGGATGGCGCGCCCGATCCGCTGTGCATCCAGGTCGCGCAATTGTTCGCGTGACCGACAAACGAGCGCCCACGCGGCGCTCGTTGCATTTCGGCGAGAGCCAGCCAGACTTCTCGGCGTTTCCCACTCCGAGACAGCCAGACATGTCCATTCGATTTCGAGCGTCGCCGGCCGCGATTCGCGCCGCCGGCGCCGCTCTCCTTCCACTCGCTTCTCTTCTGGCGCAGCGTGGCGGCCCCGCCGCGCCGCGCGACCCGATGCAGGAAGGCTTGCCCCTCAAGCCGACCCGCACGATGACCTTCACCACGAACGTCGGCCACTGGATGTCGGTCGACGTCAGCCCCGACGGCAAGACGCTCGTCTTCGACCTCCTCGGCGACATCTACACGATGCCGATCACCGGAGGCAAGGCCACGGCCCTCACACGCGGCATGGGCTTCGACGCACAGCCGCGTTTTTCGCCCGACGGCAAGAAGGTCGTGTTCACGAGCGATCGCGACGGCGGCTACAACGTCTACATCATGTCGCTCGACAAGCGCGACACGACGCAGCTCACGACCGGCAAGACCAACCGCTACTACTCGCCGACGTTCACGCCCGACGGCAAGTACGTGATCGTTACGCGCGGACAGCGGCTCTACATCTATGACATCAGGGGCGGCACGGGCGAAGAGCTCGTGCGTCCCGATCCGAATGCGGCTGCCGCCGGCGGTCGCGGCGGTGGCGGTGGCAACGACGCCGCCCTGCGTCAGATGGGCGCGGCGTTCGGCAAGGATCCGCGGTACGTGTGGTTCGCGCAGCGGCGCGGCACGTTCATGTACAACTCGCCGCTCCAGGACTACTCGCTGGCGATGTACGACCGCGAGTCGGGCACGACCACCACGCGCGAGACCCGCTGGGGTTCGGCGTTCCGTCCGGTGCTGTCGCCCGACGGCAACTGGCTCGTGTACGGCACGCGCTACGTGAACGAGACGCGGCTCCGCATTCGAGATCTGCGCACGGGCGACGAGAAGTGGCTGGTCTACCCGATCCAGCGCGACGATCAGGAATCGGCCGCGGCGCTTGACGTGCTGCCGGGCATGGCGTTCACGCCCGACTCGAAAGCGCTCATCACCACCTGGGACGGCAAGCTCTGGAAGGTCGCCGTGCCGAGCGGCCAGCCGACCGAGATTCCGTTCGAGGCGGACGTGGTGCAGCCGCTCGGGCCCGCGGTGCGCTTCGACTACGCGATTCCCGATTCGGCGACGTTCGTGATCAAGCAGATTCGCGACGCCGTGCCGTCGCCGAACGGCAAGCAGCTCGTGTTCGTCGCGCTCGACCGCCTCTACGTGATGGACTACCCCACCGGCACGCCGCGCCGACTGACGTCCAGCAGCGTCGGCGAATTCGAGCCGTCGTGGAGCGCGGACGGCCAGTGGATCGTGTACTCGACCTGGAGCGGCACGAGCGGCGATGTCTACAAGAGGCGCGCGAACGGCTCCGGCCAGCCGCAGAAGCTGACGACCGTCTCGGCGTACTGGCGGCATCCGAAGTTCTCGCCGAATGGCGCGCGGATCGTTGCGGTGCGCGGTCCGGCGCGGGCGTTCAACCTCGCGCTGGCGCAGGCGACGCCGGGCGGGGCCGAAGACGTCGTGTGGTTCCCGAGTGGCGGCGGCGACGCGACGTTCATCGCGCCAGCCGGCGGGATGACCAATCCGCAGTTCACGACGGACACGACGCGCATCTTCGGGTACAGCGCGGCGCGCGGGCTCTTCTCCATGCGTTGGGATGGGACGGACGTGCGCTCGATCCTGCGCGTCGGCGTGGGTGGCGGTGGACGCGGCGGCGAAGGCGGCGGTGGCAACATCACCGACGTGCAGATCTCGCCGGACGGCACGCAGGCGATCGCGACCACGAGTGGCGCGGATCTCTACGTGATGACGATCCCCTGGCTGGGAGGCGCCGCGCCGACGATCAACGTCGGCGAGAACGCGACGTTCCCGAACAAGAAGCTCACCGACATCGGCGGGCAGTTCGCGGTGTGGAGCGCGGATGGAAAATTCGCGCACTGGTCGATCGGCAACGCGCACGTCGTCTACGATCTCGAGCGCGCGCGCGCGTTCGACGACTCGGTGCGTCGCGCGAATCGCGTCGGCGCGACGGTCGCCGGTGATTCGGCGGGCGGCGGCCGCGGCGGCGCGGCGGGCGGTGGTCGCGGCCGCGCGGTCGCGCAGTTCCAGCCCGAGGAGACGCGCATCCGCATCACCGCCGAGCGCGACCTCCCGAAGGGGGTGTCGGTGCTGCGTGGGGCTCGAGCGGTGACGATGAAGGGCGCCGAGGTGATCGAGAACGCGGACATCGTGGTGACGAACAATCGCATCACGGCGATCGGCAGCCGCGGCAGCGTCGCGATTCCGAGCGGCGCCCACGTGATCGACGTGTCCGGCAAGACGATCATCCCGGGCTTCGTCGACACGCACGCGCACCTGCGGGTGCCGTCGGACGTGCACCGCGACGTGCAGTGGAGCTACGCGGTGAACCTGGCCTACGGTGTGACGACGGCGCGCGACCCGCAGACCGGCCAGACCGACGTGCTCACCTACGAGGACGAAGTGCGCGCGGGGAACGTCCTCGGGCCGCGCATCTATTCGACCGGACCGGGCGTGTTCTCGTACACCGGCGTGCGCGATCTCGAGTCGGCGCGGCGCATCCTCCGGCGGTACAGCGACTACTACGACACGAAGACCATCAAGGAGTACCAGGCGGGCAACCGCGAGACGCGGCAGTGGATCATTCAGGCGGCGAACGAGCTCGGGCTCATGCCGACGACCGAAGGCGGCCTCGATTACGCCATGAACATCACCGAGGCGTTCGACGGCTACAGCGGGCACGAACACACGATCCCGACCTATCCGCTGCAGAACGACGTGATCAAGCTGCTCGTGGAATCGGGGATCGCGTACACGCCGACGCTGCTCGTGTCGTACGGTGGACCGTGGCTCGAGAACTACTGGTACGAGCATTACGATCTGTTCAACGAGGCGAAGCTGCGCCGCTTCACGCCGTGGAACGATCTCGACGCGAAGATCTTCCGGCGCGGCGGCACGAACAACCCCGCGCCGAACGGGGCGCAGGCGGGCTGGTTCGCCGACAATCAGTATGCGGCGAACATCGCGGCGGCCGACCTCAAGCCGTTGCTCGCGGCCGGCGGACGCCTGGGGATCGGTTCACACGGCCAGCTGCAGGGGCTCGGCTACCACTGGGAGCTGTGGTCCGTCGCGATGGGCGGGCTCACGCCGCACCAGGTGCTGGAGATGGCGACCATCCGCGGCGCGGATGCGCTTGGGCTTGCGAAGGAGGTCGGGTCGCTCGAGGTCGGAAAGCAGGCCGATATGGTGATCCTCGACGCGAATCCGCTCGACAACATCCGGAACACGCACTCCATCCGATACGTGCTGAAGAACGGCCGGTTGTACGACGGCAACACGCTCGACGAGGTGTGGCCGCGGCAGAAGAAGGCTGGGCCGTACTACTGGCAGGTCGACGAGGGCGGGACGTCGGTCAAGAAGCCGTAGCCGATGGGTGACGTGCTGGTCGCGGGCTGACCCCGTCCTCCGCGCAACGCGGCGATGCTGCCAAGAGAACGGCGGCATCGCCGCGGCACACATGCCCAAACCACAGGAGTCGACATGAAGCTCTCCTCCCTCGCGCTGATCGCGTGCGTGGCCTCGACGACCGGCGCCCAGATCACCGAACGCGAGTTCGCCGTGCGGCGCGACTCGCTCGCCAGGCGCATCGACAGCGGGGTGGTGATCGCGTTCGGGGGACGCAATCCGGTCACCGACTTCGGGACGTTCTTTCAACTCCCCGCATTCCACTACCTGACGAACTACGACGAACCGGACGCCGCATTCGTGATGACGGTCCGGGCCGGACGGCCGACGTCCACGCTGTTCATCACACCGGCGGATCCGCGCCGTGCGTTCTACTACGGGTGGCGTCCGGATTCCGCCGAAGTCGAACGCATCCATGGCGTCGCCGCGCGATCGTTCGCGGCGCTCGCCGGAGTCGCCGATTCGCTCGCGGTGAGCGGCCTTCCGTTCTACACGCTGCGCGACTTCGAGGACGCCGACTTCGCCGCAGCCGATTCGCTCACACGCGGCGCGCTGTTCATGCGCGCGCTCGCCGCGCGGCATCCGGGCCTCATCGTCAAGGACGCGCACGGCGTCGTCGATCAGCTTCGCGCGCGAAAGAGCGCCGCTGAGATCGCGCTCCTCAAGAAGGCTGCACAGATCAGCTCCGAGGGACACCGGGCCGCGATGCTCGCGCCGCAACCGCGTCACGAATACGAGCTCCAGGCGGCGCTCGAGGGTACGTTCCTGCGGCTCGGTGCGTCGCGACCGGCGTATGGATCGATCGTCGGTTCGGGAGTGAACGGCACGCAACTGCACTACATGAAGGACCGCGGCGCGACGAGACCCGGCGACGTCGTGGTCATGGATGCGGGCGCCGAATACGAGGGCTACGCCGCCGACATCACACGGACGATTCCAGTGAGTGGGACCTTCACCGTCGAGCAGCGGAGGATCTACCAGCTCGTGCGGGATGCGCAGGCGGCGGCAGAACGCAACTCGGGCCCCGGCAAGCGCCAGTCGGCGGCGCAGGATTCGTCGTACGTCGTCCGCGCGCGAGGGCTCGCGTCACTCCGCCTCATCGAGAGCGAGGACGCGACGCTCGATCCGCCGTGGGCGGCGAACTGCGAGCGGCAGCCGACGTCGTGCAGCCAGGCCTACTTCTGGATGATTCACGGCATCAGTCACGGGCTCGGACTCGCCGTGCACGATCCGATGCAGTCGTCGTACGGCGAGCGAACATATCAGCCGGGCGACGTCTTCACCATCGAACCCGGCATCTACCTCAGCACGCGCATGCTCGACGCGCTGCCCGATACGCCGAAGAATCGCGCGTTCATCGCCAGGGTGAAGCCGATGGTCGCGAAGTACGAGAACACCGGGGTGCGCATCGAGGACGACTACGTGATCACGGCGACGGGGCTCGAGCGCATCAGCACCGCGCCGCGCGAAATCGCGGAGATCGAAGCGCTGATGAAGTCGCGGCCGCGCGCGCCCGTGCCGTGAGGCGAGGCGCGCAACGACCGCCGTTCCATCACGGCGCGCGCGGGATCTGACGGAACGCCGCCGCCTTCTCCACCAGTCGACGCAGCTCCTTGATCGGCTCGGCGCTGTCGTCGACCTGAAGACGAAGCACCACGTCATTGTGCAGCCACACGCCGCCATTCTTCTTGACGATCAGCATCGCCGCGGATTGTTGGCCGCGCTTGTCGCCACCCGCTGACTGTCCGCCCTCGAGCGCGGCGAGCAGGCGATACGCGAGATGTCCCGGTGTGCGCTCGAAGCGCGCGACCATGCTGTCGACGACGGCTGGACCGGCAAGGATGTTCCCCTGTGCGGTGCACTTCATCGGTTCCGCGCACGGCTTGTTGCCCGCCCATTCGGTCGCCTTGGGGCCGGTGTACGCGTACACATTCCCCTTCGCGTCGATCACCGCGAACTGGCGGCCCTGCTTCGTCCAGCGATCGGGCTGTGGATCCGGATCCTTCTCCCAGACGGTCTTCACGACCTTCTCGGCATCCATGCCTTCGCCCAGCAGTTCGAGTGCTTGCGGACCGTAGCTCACGTCGACCACAGCCTGCGTCGCCACGATGCCCGTGCCGGCTTCCGCCCACAACACGCCGTTTCCAACCGAGAAGACGCGCGATTGCACGGCGCCGCCCAACTCACCGGTGGCCGGATCATATGCGAGGATCGAGAAGGTGCCGGTCGGCCAGAGCGCCTCGAGAGAATCCTTCGGCGGAACCCTGGACTGCTGCGCGGACAACGCACCAGCCGCTGCGCAAAGCACCGCCGAGCGAACGAAGACCTGACGAAATGACCGCATGAACACCCCAGTGATGTGTGGCTAGAAACGGAATCCGGCGCGCACGCCCCCAATCCAGTCGACCTGATGCTGCACCCAAGCCAAACACATTACAAGAGTGCCAGGCTATCGGCACCAAGAAAAGGCGGGCGTGGGGAGCAGGGAGCTGGGAGGGGCTGGTGGGCAAGTAGTGTCGCGCGCGGCGCGCTCCCACCGGGCCCATCGGACCGATCATGGCCTGAAATCCACGTCGAGTACGCCGAGTCTCCGCTCGTGTTCAACTAATCATTGTTTGAAATCGTTCAAGTCGCGACGACCCGCGGGCGTCCACAGCACCTCGGCGAGCGCCGCGCCGCGAGGATAGGCCATGTACTCCACCTGCTTCGGACCTTCGACGTACTCCGTCCAGAGCTGTGCCCGCGCGCCCAGGATGTGCTTCGCGAACTCCGCTACCATGCCTCCGGTGCGGGGGCGAGTTCGTCGTCAATTTGAAAAGATCCAAGGACCTTCAGGATCAAAGGAATCCTTCTCAGTTTTCGGGGAGAGTGGTGCGGCCCCTGGCCAGTTGGACTTTTGGAAGTAAGAAACGGATCACACCGATTGCTCTGATCGCGCCAATGCCCGGTCGGGAGTGGAATCGATCCGCTCAATCCGTGAGATCCGTATCGTGTCAGAAACAGTCCAAGCCCAACTCAGCGGGTCGATCTTCGTCTCACGCCGCCCAAGGATCTCGAAGATCGAGAGGATCTTTCTCTGCGACGGGCGAGTGCTGAGGAACGGCTGAATTGGACGTTCTTGAAACGACGGATCGTACTGGATGCACCTGATCGCTTCGATGGTCGGCCCAAGTGGATTGATCCGTCTCGACCCGTATGATCCGTTTCCCCAGAAAAAGTCCAAGCCCGATTTAGCGCGACCTTCCTACTCCTGGCTCGCTACGATCCTCCAGATTCTCCCACGAGAATCGTCGGTGACGTACAGTGCCCCGATCGAATCCACCGCCAGCCCGGTCGGGCGACGCGTGCCCCCGCCATCGCTCGGCGACTGGAAGCCGGTGGCAAACACCTCGTACGTCGACGCCAGTGAGTTGCCTGACGCAGGCACGAACGCGACCAGGTATCCCGCTTGCGGCTCGGGCGACCGGTTCCACGAACCGTGAAAGGCGACGAACGCGCCGTTGCGATACTTCGCCGGGAAGCGGGAGCCGGTGTAGAACACCAGCCCATTCGGCGCCCAGTGGCCGGGGAACGCGGTGACCGTCGGTCTGGTCGTCGAGCAGCGGCCGACCGTGGAGCGATTCCCGCCGTACTCCGGGCCCAGCACGCGCTTGCCCGCCGTGAGATCGTAGTAGCAGTACGGCCATCCGAAATCGTCGCCCGCACTCACCTGAAAGATCTCCTCCGCGGGATTCTCGGCGCCGTCCTTCGACGTGAACATCGACGGGAAGCTCTGATAGAGATTGTCGCGCCCGTGCTGCGTGACGAACAGCAGACTGGTCGTCGGATGAATGGCCATCCCCACGGCGTTTCGAATTCCGGTGGCGTAGCGTGCGCTCGACGAGAAGGTCTGGCCCTTGGCGTTGGCGTCGAAGCGCCAGACACCGGCGCGGGTCGGAAGCTCGCCACAGGGGTCGCGTTGACCGCCCTCGCAGATGTTCGACGCCGAACCGACGCCGATGAACAGGTTGCCGGCGGGATCGACCGCGAGGCTGTGGCTCGAGTGGCCGCCCGTGGGCAGTCCGCGGACGATCGTATCGGGCCGTGAGGCGGGCGTGAGAGTGCCGCGCGTCAGCCGATAGCGCACGATGACCGGACCGTTGTCCGCGTAGAGATCGTCGCCACGCAGAAACAATCCGGAGTTGCCCGATCGCCCGAACGACGCACGGACGTCGGCGTGGCCGTCGCCGTTCGTGTCACGGAGCGCGACGATGGCGCCCCCCGAAACCATCGTGTAGACGTCGCCCGACGGCGTCACCACGATGTGGCGGGCCGCACCGACCTGATCAGCGAAGATCGTGGCGCAGAAGCCGGCGGGCAGCGTGATGCCGCCGTTGCCGCTGTCGCATGCGACGGACCCCGTCGGCGGTGGGTTGGTCGGATCCTGGTGCGCGGTGGTGGCGTCGCCGCCGCAGCTGGCGGCGCTGAGGACGCCGATGAGCGAGAGCGCAGCCATCGCGCCGCCGCGCGGGCGACGACGAGCATGCCGGTCGAACGTGGTGCTCATGTCCAAGCTCCATCCAAAGAAGCGTAAAGTGCGCACGGCGAGGGCCGAAACAAAGCGATCGGCATCACAGCGGTCGAATTGCCGTCCCGCCGATCGAGCGCCATGTTATGCCCTCTCGAAACCCGCCCGCCGACATGGCCCAGGACCGACGCACGTTTCTCAAGACACTCGGGATCGCCGCGGCAGCCGCCGCGACGCCCGGCATGGCCAGCGCGTTCATGGCGCCGGAGCGCGGCAGGCTTTCGAGGATTGGCATTCAACTATATACCGTGCGCCGCGCGGCGCAGACGAACCTCTCCGGCGTCCTCGCCCAACTCGCCGGAGCCGGCTACAAAGAAGTGGAATTGGCGGGCTATTACAATCGTCCGGCGACGGAGTTCGCGGCGCGTCTGAAGGACAACGGCTTCGCCGCGCCGTCGGGCCACATCGCGATCGATCTCATCGAGAAGAACCCGGCGGCGACCTTCGCCGATGCGCATGCCGTCGGCCACGAGTGGATCACCGTGCCGTCGCTGCCTCGCGGCAAACACCAAACGGAAGACGACTGGAAGCGCGTCGCCGCGCAGTTCAACGCGGCGGCGGCGAAGGCCAAGGCCGACGGCTTTCGCTTCGCGTTTCACAACCACAACGACATCGTCCGGACGACCGACGGCGTGCTGCCGATCGACATCCTGATGCGCGAGACGGATCCGGCACTCGTGTCGTATCAGATGGACATCTTCTGGGCGGTGAGCGGCGGTGCGGACCCACGGGCGCTGCTCGCGAAGTATCCCGGGCGCTTCCGGATGTTTCACGTGAAGGACGGCGTGGCGCCATACACCGACGCGTCGCAGACGGACGTCGGCAAGGGCACGATCGACTTCGCACCGATCTTCGCCGCCGGCGCAGGCGTCGAGCACTACTTCGTCGAGTCCGACTCGGCGGCCGATCCGATGGCGTTCGCCGAGTCGAGCCGCCGATATCTGTCGAACCTGAACTTCTGAGGCAGCAAAGCGAGATGGCGCAACGACCGATCTATGACGTCGCGATCATCGGCTCGGGCGCGGGGGGCGGGATGGCCGCCTACGTGCTCACGAAGGCCGGCGCGCGCGTGGTGATGCTGGAGGCGGGACCGCGGTGGTTCGCCTCGAAGGATACGAAGATGCTCGTCCCGAGCTACGCGACGCCACACCGTGGCGCGGCGATACCGGGGCGTCCGTTCGGCGAGTTCGACGCCTGCGACGGCGGTTGGGAGATCGACGGCGAGCCGTACACGCGCGCTCCGGGCACGCAGTTCAGTTGGTGGCGCGCCCGCATGCTCGGCGGGCGCACGAACCACTGGGGGCGCATCTCGCTCCGCTTCGGGCCCGACGACTTTCGCGGCAAGAGCATCGATGGGTTGGGCGACGACTGGCCGATCACGTACGACGACGTGAAGCCCTATTACGACAACATCGACCGCTTCATCGGTCTCTACGGCTCGAACGAAGGACTGCGGAACGCGCCCGACGGCATCTTCCAGCCGCCGCCGACGCCGCGGTGCCACGAGCTCCTGGTCAAGCAAGCGTCGGACAAGCTGAACATCACCTGCATCCCGGCGCGGCTGTCCGTCATCACCCGTCCGCTGCCCGGGCGCATGGCGTGTCACTACTGCGGACAGTGCAACCGCGGCTGCCAGTCCAAGTCGAACTTCTCGAGCCCGGACGTGTTGATCGATCCCGCGCTCAAGACGGGCCGGCTCACGCTGATCACCAACGCGATGGCGCGCGAAGTGACGATCGGGACGGACGGGTTGGCGACGGGTGTGTCGTACATCGACAAGAACACGCTGACCGACCAGCACGTGCGCGCGAAGATCGTCGTGCTGGCGGCGAGCGCGATGGAATCCGCGCGTCTGCTGCTGAACTCGAAGTCGAACCTGTTCCCGCAGGGGCTCGCGAACTCGAGCGGCGTCGTCGGCAAGTACCTCACCGACACGACCGGCGCCGGCGTCTCCGGACACATCCCCGCGCTCGAGAATCACATCCCGCACAACCACGACGGCGTCGGCGGCATGCACGTCTACATGCCGTGGTGGTTGGACAACAAGAAGCTCGACTTTCCGCGCGGCTATCACATCGAGGTGTACGGCGGCGCGGGCCAGCCCTCCTCCGGGTTCGGCGGCGGGATTCAGCGGCGCAACGGCGGCGGCTACGGTAAGAAGCCCAAGGAGGACTACCGCCGCTACTACGGCGCCTCCATCGGCTTCGACGGCCGCGGCGAGATGATTCCGAACGAGAACTCGTACTGCGAGCTCGATCCGAACGTCGTCGACCGCTTCGGCATTCCGGTGCTGCGCTTCCACTGGAAGTTCACCGACTACGAGTACAACCAGGCGAAGCACATGCAGGAGACCTTCCGGGCCCTCATCGTCGCGATGGGAGGAACGCCGAACGGCTCGATGCCGACGAAGGAACAGGGCTACGGGCTGGCGGCCGGCGGCACGATCATCCACGAGCTGGGCGGTGTCCGCATGGGGAGCGATCCGAAATCGTCGGTGGTGAACGCGAACTGCCAGGCGCACGACGTCAAGAATCTCTTCGCCGCGGACGGCAGCCCGTTCGTCTCGCAGGCCGACAAGAATCCGACGTGGACCATCCTCGCGCTCTCCTGGCGCACGAGCGACTACATCACGCAGCAGCGAAAGGCGGGAGCGATATGATCGGGCGAGAAGGGAGTCGGGAGCTGGGGGGTGGGAGTGACTCGACGGCGGAGAACGACGCGCCTGATTCGTCGCTGCCCATGTCATCGGATTCCAGCGAGCGGACCATCACGCGGCGGCGAGCGCTGACCATTCTCGGCGCGATGCCCATGGCCGCGGCGATCGGCCAGGTGCCACAGGCGCCGGCGGCCGCTCCGTCGAACCCGGCTGCGCCAGCCCCGGGCGCGGCGCAGCAGAGCGCACCCAAATTCTTCAACCGGCACGAATGGGCGACGCTGTCGATGCTCGTCGACTACATCATCCCGCGCGACGATCGGTCGGGCAGTGCCACCGATGCGAAGGTCCCCGAGTACATCGACTATCTGCTCGCGGAAAAAACGGCGAACCCCGCCGAGCAGGTCGCGATGCGCGGGGGGCTCGCGTGGATCGACAACGAGTCTCGCAAGCGGTTCGGCAAGACCTTCGTCCTGGCGACGGACGCGCAGCGCCGGCAGATCCTCGACGACATCGCCTACCCGGAGAAAGCGAAGCCGGGCATGAGCTACGGCGTGACGTTCTTCAACCGTCTCCGCGATCGCACCGCCTCGGGCTTCTTCTCGAGCGCGATGGGATGGAAGGACCTGCAGTACGTCGGCAACGTGTTCAACCCCAACTACGACGGCTGTCCGCCCGCCGCACTCGAGAAGCTCGGCGTGAGCTACGACGTCATGACCACCCGCATCGCGCCCGAGCAGAAATGAAAGCCTCGTCGTCTCGCAGCATCACCGCTCCGCCGGCGCGGCTCGGCGTCGGATTCATCGGCAGCGGCTTCAACGCACGCTTTCACATGCAGGCGTTCCGCGCGGTGCGCGACGCCGACGTGCTCGGCGTGTTCAGCCCGAACAGGAAGAACGCGGCGTCGGCGGCGTCGTACGCGCGCGCGCTCGACGTGGGCGAGGCGCGTCCGCACGCGTCGATCACCGATCTCGTGGCCGACCCGGCGATCGACGCGATCTGGCTCACCGGACCGAATCACGCGCGGATCGAGAACGTCGAGGAGATCGTCCAGGCTATCGAGAGCGGAAAGGGCACGCTCCGCGGGATTGCCTGCGAGAAGCCCCTCGCGCGCAACGTCGCCGAGGCGAAGCGGGTGCGCGATCTCGTGAATCGCGTCGGGCTCGCGCACGGCTACCTCGAGAATCAGGTCTTCGCGCCGCAGGTGGAGACGGGACGCGCGCTGCTGTGGGCGCGCGGAGCGGCGACGACCGGCCGGCCGTATCTCGCGCGCGCGGCGGAAGAGCACAGCGGCCCGCACATGCCGTGGTTCTGGCGCGGCGAGCTGCAGGGCGGCGGCGTTCTCAACGACATGATGTGCCATTCGGCACTGGTCGTCCGGCACCTGCTCACGAAGCCGGGCGCGCCGGCGTCGTCGGTGCGGCCCGTGCGCGTCACCGCGCACATCGCGAGCCTCAAGTGGTCGCAACCGAGCTACGCGAAGCGTCTCACCAAGCAGTTCGGCAAGGACGTCAACTACGCCAAGGCGCCCGCCGAAGACTTCGCGAGCACGACGATCGAGTTCGAGACGGACGACGGCCTCACGGTGTTCGGTGAAGCGTCGACCTCGTGGAGCTTCGTGGGAGCGGGGTTGCGGCTCTCGGCGGAGCTGCTCGGACCGGAATACTCGATGGCGTGGAACACACTCGACTCGGGACTCAAGCTCTTCTTCTCTCGAGAGGTGCGCGGCAAGGAGGGCGAGGATCTGGTCGAGAAGCAGAACGCCGAGATCGGACAGATGCCGGTCGTGGCGAACGAGGCCGCCGCGTACGGCTACGAGGCGGAGGACCGCCACTTCGTCCGCGCGTTCCTGGGCAAGGAGGCGCCGAAGCTGACGTTCGATGACGGCCTGGATGTCGTGAGAATCCTCATGACGGCGTATCAGAGCGCCGAGCAGGGGAAGACGCTGCCGTTCCCGCCGAAGGGGTTGGAGAAGTTCGTTCCCGCCGTGGCGCGCGGCGAGTGGAAACCCACCCGCGCAAAGGGCGACGCACTCCAGGAGCTACGATGACGAAAGATCTCTCACGCCGCGAGTTCGTCGGCGACGCCGGCAAGCTCGGACTGGGCGCGCTGCTCGCGGGTCATCTGCCAACGATCGTACCGCGTCATGTGCTGGGCGGCAAAGGCTACACGCCGCCGAGCGCGCTGCTGAACGTTGCTGTGGTCGGTGTGGGCGGTCAGGGGAGCGGAAACGGAAAGGCGGTCGTGAGTGAAAACCTCGTCGCCTTCTGTGACGTCGACCCCGCCTTCATGGAACGGAACATCATGGGCGGCGACCGGCCCGACCGGCCGCCCACGCCGGAAACCGTGAGCTATCGCGAGAAGTTCCAGAAGGCGAAGAAGTACGTGGACTTCCGCGAGATGCTGGCCAAGCAGCGCGATCTCGACGCGGTGATCGTCGCGACACCCGATCACATGCACGCGGCGATCGCTGCGGCGGCAATGCGCGCCGGGAAGCACGTCTACTGTCAGAAGCCGCTGACCTACTCGGTGTACGAATCGCGGTTGCTCCGGCGTCTCGCGCGGGAAAACAAGGTCGTGACGCAGATGGGCAATCAGGGGCACTCTGGCGAGGGCACGCGCCGCGTCGTCGAGTGGATCCGCGCCGGCGTGATCGGCACGGTGCGCGAGGTACACATCTACACCGACCGGCCGGCGCGCTTCTGGGCGCAAGGACTCCCGCGCCCGAACACGAGTGCGATGGCGTTTCCGGTGCTGTCCGCGGGGAACGTGGGGGCGATGCGCAACGCGCTCGCCGGCGCGCTCGGCAATGCGCCGGTCGCGCCGCCGTCCGGGCTCCGGTGGGATCTCTACCTGGGGGCGATCGCCGAGGACGTTCCGTATCACCCTGTGTATCACCCGTTCACGTGGCGCGGTTGGGTCGACTTCGGCGTCGGCGCACTCGGCGACATGGGCGCGCATCTCGTCGATCAGGCGTACTGGGCGCTCGGCCTCACGCAGCCGACGAGCATCGAGGCGACGTCGTCGCTGTGGGGGACCGAAGTGATTCCGGCACCGGCAGGGTCACCGCCGGGCACGCGCCCCACGACGAAGAACGTGTCGTATCCGATGGCGTCGACCGTTCACTACCAGTTCCCGGCGGTCGGCGATCGTCCGGCGGTGAAGGTGAACTGGTACGACGGCGGACTCTTTCCGCCGCGGCCCGACGGCCTGCCCGACGACGTGGTATTCGACTCGGAAGGGGGCGGCATCTTCATCGGGGATAAGGGAATTCTCATTCACAACACCTACGGAGAGAATCCGCGGCTCTTCCCCGAGTCGTGCGCCCAGGCCGGCGAAGCGGTGCCGAAGACGCTGCCGCGCATCGAGGAGAGTCATCAGATGAACTGGGTGCGCGCCTGCAAGGGCGAGACGGAAGCCAGCTCGCCGTTCGAGTACGGCGCGCAGCTCAACGAGACGATGGTCCTCGGCGTCGCCGCACTGCGGGCGGGCCAGGGGCGCAAGCTGCTCTACGACGCGGCGAACATGAAGTTCACGAATGCACCGGATGCGGATCAGTATCTGACGCGAGCGTATCGCTCGGGGTGGGCGCTATGAGGGCGAATGACGGGTTCGTTGGCGATCGCCGCGGTAGTCGCACCGCGATCGCCGCGATCGCAGCCGCGGTGGCGCTCCTCGCCGCCGCATGTACGAATCAGGGTGCGATGTCGACGGCGGTGACGCCGGCCGGATCGAACGCGCGCGTCGCCGACGGTTGGCGGTCGCTCAGCGATCCGAGTGCGTGGCGCGGCTACAAGACCGACACGATTCCGTCGCGTTGGACCTTCAGCGACGGCGTGCTGTCGAAGACGCGTCCCGTGGCCGACATCGTGTCGAAGGACGAATTCGGCAACTTCGAGCTCGAGCTCGAGTGGAAGATCGGCGAGGCCGGGAACAGCGGCATCTTCTATCGCGGCACCGAGCAGTACGACCACATCTACTGGAGCGCCCCGGAGTATCAGCTCCTCGACAACATCAAGGCGGCCGACAACAAGACCCCGCTGACGCGCGCGGCGGCGGTGTACGGCCTCTATCCGGCGCCCGACGGGCACGTGAAGCCTGTCGGCGAATGGAACCAGACGCGCATCGTGGCACGCGGCAATCACGTCGAGCACTGGCTCAACGGATTCCTCATGGAGCAGTACGAGCTGCTGAGCCCCGACTGGGAGGCAAAGGTGAAGGCCAGCAAGTTCACGGATTGGCCCAACTACGGCCGCGCGCCGCGCGGCCATATCGCGCTCCAGGGCGATCACAACGGCGAGCTCGCGTTCCGCAACATCCGCATCAGGGAGCTGCCATGAGCGTCCGCACGAAGCTCTCGGCGATGATGTTCCTGCAGTACTTCATCTGGGGCGTGTGGTTCGTGACGATGGGGACGTATCTCGGCCAGACGCTCCACTTCACCGACCAGCAGATAGGTCTCGCGTACGGCGCGACGGCGATCGCGGCGCTCGTGTCGCCGTTCTTCGTGGGGATGATCGCCGACCGCTTCTTCGCCAGCGAGAAGCTGCTGGCGCTGCTGCATCTCGTCGGCGGTGTGCTGATGTGGCTCGTGACCATGCAGACGCAGTTCGGGCCGTTCTATGCGCTGCTCATCCTGTATGCGCTCTGCTTCATGCCGACGCTGTCGCTCACGAACTCGGTATCGTTTCACCACGTCACCGACGCGACGAACGACTTTCCGATCATCCGCGTGCTTGGCACCATCGGGTGGATCGTGGCGGGCATCATCGTCGGGAAGGTGCTGCATGCCGACGCGCTCGTGACGCCCATGCGGATCGCCGCGGGCGCATCGATCGCGATGGCGGCCTACTCGCTGACTCTCCCCCACACCCCGCCGAAGGCGGCCGGAACGCCCTTCAGTGCGCGCGACGCCATCGGCCTCGACGCGCTCCAGCTTCTGGCCAACAGGGATTTTCTGATCTTCGTGCTGGGCTCCTTCCTGCTCTGCATCCCGCTGCAGTTCTACTACACCTTCACGAATCTCTTCCTGAACGAGATCAAGGCGCCCGATCCGGCGTTCATCCAGACCTACGGCCAGATGTCGGAGGTCGGGTTCATGCTGCTCCTGCCGCTCGTGCTGCGGCGGCTCGGCATCAAGTGGATCATGCTGGTCGGCATGCTCGCGTGGTCGCTGCGCTACCTCGCGTTCGCCAACGGCAATCCGTCGACCGGGATGTGGATGCTCTATGCGGGCATTCTGCTCCATGGCGTGTGCTACGACTTCTTCTTCGTCGGCGGGCAGATCTACACCGACCAGCGAGCAGGTGAGAAGGTGCGGGCGGCGGCGCAGGGGTTGATCAATTTCGTCACGAACGGCCTTGGCTACTTCGTGGGCGCGTTCATCTCCGGCGCCGTCGCGAATCGCTACGCCACGCCCGCGCCCGACGGAACCGTCGTGCACGACTGGCGCGCGATCTGGATGGTGCCGTCGATCGGCGCGTTCGTCGTGTTCGTGCTCTTCGCCATCGCGTTCCGTCCGGCGCGCACGGTCACGCAGGACGAAGGCTCACTCGAGGGAATCGGCGCGACGACGACCGCGTAGTCGGCGCGGTCGCCGCCGGCGCTCGCACCAGCTAGATCCGCTCGAGCAGGACGTTGCCGGAAAAACGGCTGAACTGCTCGCGGACCTTTCGCGATCGCAGGCGGCCGAGGATGCGCCAGAGCCAGGCCATCGGCATCTCGCGCTTGAGCCGGTGGCCCTCCTCCATCGTCGAGCGGAATTCGCGCTCCGTCCACCCGAACCGCTCGAAGAACATCGTGCCGTCGGCCGGCGCGAAGAGAAACGGCGCGGACTGCACGTTCTTCGCCCAGTACTTGTTCATGATCTCGAGCAACTGCGGGCTCGCGATGTCGAACAACCACCACTGGAACGTGCGTACCGCGTGCAGGTCCGACGCGAGCGCGGCGACCTGTTCCGGAGTGAGGTAGATGAGCAGGCCTTCGGTGATGACGAGCGACCGCTTCGCCGCCGTGCCGAGCTGTGTGAACAGTGCGTGACGCGTGGCCGGCTCACGAAGATCCGCCTGAATCGCCTCGTAATGACACGCCGTCTTCTCGCCCTTCATGAGCGACAGCTTGTGGTCGAGAATGCCCGGCAGGTCGACGTCGATCCACCGCAGCGACGCCGGCAGGTCGGTCATCCGCCATGCGCGCGTGTCCAGTCCGGCGGCGAGGTTCACGATCTGATCGGCGCCCCCGTTGCGAATGCGCTCGCGGATGATCTCGTCGAACACCGCCGTGCGAACGACCATCGCCCACGACATCTGCCGGCCGCGCTTCATCGAGTCGACGATCGCTTCGCCCTTGTCGCCGGCGAGTCGGGCGGCGAATGGATCACGGAAGATCGCGTCGGGGCGCGCGGTCTCCATCGCGCGATAGACCGCCACCCACCTGGCCGTATCGGAGACGTTCTCGATCTGGCTCATGCGCGTGGAAGATGCGGGCATTTCTAGTTTCGTCAATCCGGACGCAAGCGAACGCGGAGGGCGCAGAGGACGCGGAGAATTGCACAACAGCGCCAACAGCGCACGTATAAACCAGAACAGCCGAACCTCGGCGCCGACGGCGTCAGCAGCTCACGAACCTTCCTTTCTCGGGCGGCGGAGCGGTTCCAGCTTCGGCGGGCGCTTGCCGTGGCGGATCGCCCCCAGCACCGGCTCGTACGCCAGCTCCCGACCGTCGCGCGCGCTGCGGAGCAACAGACCGCCCCGGCTCATGTCACCTCGTCCGACGAAGTCGCTGGGAAAGAGGAGCCGGGTGCCGAACGTCTCGACGAGAATGTCGACATACTTCCCGGTCGCGATGCTGCCGAGCAGAACGACGCGGCCCGCGTCGTCGAGTCGGCCGGCCAGTCGCTCGACGTCGCGGCGCAGCGGGTCGGTGTACCGGGCGTCGCGCGCCGCGATGTCCACCGTCGAGAACGCGACCAGGTCGTCGCGCGAAACGATCGTGCCTGGGGGCACGAGGCCGCGGTCGGTCGTGATGACGAAGGCAGACGCGTCCGCGTTCCCCCCGCCACCGCCGAAGGCCTCTGCGTAGGCTAGCTTTCCGCGGAAGTACAGACCGCTGAGAAAACTGAAAACCTCGCCGAGTGGCGCGCCGTCGACCCGCAATCGCTCGGCGAGTGGGAAGGTGGCTCGCTCGGAGAGCAGGACTTTCGCGCGGCGGCCGTCACATCGGGCGGGGGACAGCAGGAAGACCGGGCTCGGCGCGGACGCATCCAGTGCGCTGGTCCGATCGTTCGCTTCGCGGCGCGGTGTCCCCGCGCTTCTCTCGTCGTCGACTCTCTCCTTCACGCACGCTCCCGTGGCGCTCACCGCAACCGTCTACAACTTCGACGTCCAGCTCTCGGACGTCGACCGCAACGTCTACGAGACACTCGCCATTCGCGCCGCTCGCCAGCCGTCGGAGACCGAAGAGTATCTCGTCGCGCGCGTGCTCGCCTACTGCCTCGAGTACACGGAAGGCATCACGTTCACGAAAGGGCTCGCCGAGCCGGACGTGCCCGCCATCGAAGTACGCGATCTCACCGGCGCGTTGCGTTCGTGGATCGAGATCGGCACGCCCGACGCCGACCGGTTGCACAAAGCCAGCAAGGCGTCGCCGCGCGTGTCGGTCTACGCGTTCAAGGATCCGTCGAACCTGCTCCGGCAGTTCGAGGGCGCGCGCATCCATCGCGCCGATTCGATCGAGCTGTACGCGTTTGACCCGGCGTTCGTCGCGGCGATTGTGGAACGACTCGACCGCCGCACGAACTTCGCGCTCGCGGTGACGGACGGGCACCTGTATCTCACGATCGGCGACGAGACGCTGGAGAGCGAGGTGCGAAAGCTTCGCGCGGGAGAGTGAGACGGCCGGAGCAGGGTGTGCCGATGAACGGAAACAACTAGACCGGCTTGTCGATCGACGGTGACTGCGGGGTGAAGAGTTTTGGGCCGTTGGGCGTGATGTACAGGCAGTCCTCCAGTCGAATGCCCATCTCGCCGTCGATCGCGACGGTCGGTTCGTCGCTGAAACACATTCCCGGCTCGAGCTTCGTCTTGTTGCCGCGCACGAAGTTCGTCCACTCGTGGCCGTCGATGCCGATGCCATGGCCTGTGCGATGTGGGAGGCCGGGCATCCTGTAGTCAGGCCCGAAGCCCGCCGCGACGAGCACCTTTCGCGCGGCGGCGTCGACCGACTCGCACGTCGCTCCGACCTGCGCTGCCGCGAGCGCCGCGCTCTGCGCGCGCTTCTCGAGCTCCCAGATGTCGCGCTGCCGCTGCGTCGGTTTGCCGAAGACCGTCGTGCGCGTGATGTCCGACGTATAGCCGTCGACCGTACAGCCCGCGTCGATCAACACCACGTCGCCGTCGCGAAGCGCTTGCGGCTGCACGCTGCCATGCGGAAATGCCGTGTACTTCCCGAAGATCACGAGCGCCCCGTCCGCGGTGCCGCCGAGTCGCCGGGTTGCCTCCGCGACGTTGGCGCCGAGTTGGCGATTGGTCATGCCGGGCTTGAGGGTCTTGAAGCTCGCGCCGATCGCCGCGAGGGTGATCTCGTTCGCCCGCTGCATGATCGCGATCTCCGCCGGTGACTTGATCATTCGGCAGCCCGCCGTCACCGGCGTGGCGCTCACGAATCTGGCGGTGGGGAGCTCCTGCCGAACGCCGTCGTAGATGAAGAAGCGGACACGCTCCTCCATCCCGATCGTGCCCGTCGCCACGCCGCGATCGCGAAGGATTCCGGCGATCAGCTTGTACGGGCTCTCGTCTTCCTGCCAGGTGCGGACGTCGTTCGAGAACTTGATCAGCTCGCGCGCGCGCTGCTCCTCGAACGCCGGCGTGACCCACGCGAGCTCGCCTTTCGCGGGAATGACGACGCCGAACGTGCGCTCGCTGTTCCCCCACCGCACGCCGGTGAAGTAGAACATGCTCGATCCACCCTCGAGGAAGATCGCGCCGATTCCGTTGGCGGCCATGAGGCGCCTGGCCTTCTCGATGCGCGCGCGTCGCTCGTCGTCGGTGATGGCCGGCGCGGGGGGGAGCGGGCGGAGCGAGGCGAATGGGTCGGGCGTCTGCGCGTCGGCGACCGACGCCGATCCGACGGCGAGGGCGGCGCCGGTGGAAGCGCCGCGGACGAGAAACTGACGACGTTGCACGGGAGGGTCGGGCTGGGACTCGAGCGGGCGTGGAGTCGTGATCGAACGCGTGACGAGCCACATTCGGCCCGTCCGCCACGTAAAGCTGTCGCGCGCCGCTTCCGTGCGTAATACTCTGGCGCTGCGTCGAGACATACTCCTACTCTCCCAGGCCTTCACCAATGCGTGGCTACCTCGGATTCGGGCTCGTCCTCCTGACCGCCTGCGCGGCGCCCTCCGCGACCGGTTCGCGCGCGGCGACATCCCCCGCGCAGTCGATGCTCTCCTTCGTCGCGCCGGTCGCGTCACCGTCGCGGAGGCCGACGGCGATCGCCGGACTTCCGGACCGCCTGTCCGACGCCGACTTCTGGGCGCTCCAGGCCGAACTCTCGGAGCCGGGCGGCTACTTCCGCATCGAGGACAACTACACCTCGAACGAGATGGAGGTGGGCGAACTGTTCACCATGCTCCGCGCTCAGCGGATCGGCGGCGACGTGTACCTCGGCGTCGGCCCGGAACAGAATTTCTCCTACATCGCGTCGATCCGGCCGAAGATGGCGTTCATCGTCGACATCCGGCGCCAGGCGGCCGTGCAACATCTGCTGTTCAAGGCCGTGTTCGAAATGGCGCAGGATCGCGCTGACTTCATCTCGCTTCTCTTCGCCAAACCGCGTCCGTCCGGGTTGGACAGCGCGACGTCGATCCAGGCGATGTGGGAGGCATACCGGACCGTCCCGACCGACTCGGCACTTGGCGCGCGAAATTACGCGCGCATCGTCGACCGGCTGACCAGGGTGCAGCGCTTCACGCTCTCGGCCGACGAAGCGGAAAAGCTGAAGGCGGTCTATGACGCCTTCTACTACTACGGCCCGTCGATCGCGACGCGCGGGAGCGGCGCGGGGCGCGGCGGTGATTTCGCGGCGCTCACCGGCTTCTCCTACGACACGGCCGGCGAGCCGCGCAGCTTCCTCTCGTCGGAAGAGAACTATCGCGTGGTGAAGACGCTGCACGATCGCAACCTCATCGTGCCGGTCACCGGTGACTTCGGTGGGCCGAAGGCGCTCCGCGCCATCGCGAGCTATCTCAAGGCGCGCGACGGCGTGGTGCGAGCGTTCTACGTGTCGAACGTGGAGCAGTACCTGTTCGGCGACGGCAAGGAAAGGGCGTTCTACGCGAACGTCAGCACGCTGCCGATCGACTCGACGAGCGTGTTCATTCGTCCGTACTCGATGCGCCGTGGAGGCGGCGGCGGCGTCCAGTCACTCTGCCGGATCGCTCCGTTCCTGGCAGCGGCGAATGCCGGCAGAGTGTATGGCAACGAGTCAGCGTTGGCCTGCGTGCGCTGAGGAATTACCAGGCCCGAGGTCTTCAACTGGTCTCAGGGCTCAGGTCTCAGCCGCGGAGACCTCCCCCCTGCTCCCTGCCCCCGACCCCTACTCTACTGGATGCTCGGGCGCCTGGTGTGCCACTCACCGTGGATCTGAAACTGGTGCGCGACCGATAGAATCTTGTCGTCGTTGTAGAGATTCCCGGCGATCACCGCGCACAGCGGCTGCTTGTTGTACGTCACCGGCGGGGTCGTCGTATCGCCACCGCGGCCCGGGCCGCCACCGCGACCGGCCGGCGGCGAATCGAACTTGTACTGGACGACGGCGCAGGGATGGCCCGTTTGGGCGTGCAGCCCAACGTCGGACCCCTGGCCTGGGATGTACATGTCGAAGTCCTTCAGCAGTTCGGCCATCTGGCTGATGAGGATCTGACGCCGGCGCTGGGTCTGAATGAAGTCGAATGCGCGCGGGAAGCGGCCGTTCGACCAGCGCGTGATGGCCGCCATGCCCGTCGGATTGCCCGGGTCGCCGCCGCGACCACCGCCCGGGCCGGCGCCGCCGGCCGGAGCACCAGCCGGAGCCGGTCCGCCGAACCCACCGCGGCCCCCCGCCGGCGGTTCAGGAATCGACGCGACGTCGATCCCCAACTCCTTCGCCTTCATCTGCACATAGAAGTCGAACGCCGCCGCCGACTCGACCCCAAGCCCACCGCCGGCCTGCGCAGGGCGAGGACCGATCGGTTTGAGGACCGCGCCCAGCTTCGCGAGGCCGTCGGTGAATTCCTTCGGCGCATTCTCGTCCACGCCGATGCGCATCGACGCGAGCTTGATGTTCCGGTCGAACTTGAATGGCGTCGTGACCGTCGAGTTGTCCTTCGGATCGGCGCCGTGGATCACGTTGAACACCATCGCGCAATCTTCGATGGTGCGGCAGATGGGGCCCACGCGATCCTGCGACCAGGCGAGCACCATTCCGCCCGCGCGGCTCACGCGGCCGTACGTCGGACGCAGTGCGCTCAGCCCGCACGTGGTGGACGGTGACACGATGGAGCCCGACGTTTCCGTCCCGATGCCGAAGGCGACGCACCCCGCGGCCGTCGCCGACGCCGGTCCCGCCGACGAGCCGCTCGATCCGCGACGGATGTCCCACGGGTTGTTGGTGCGTCCGCGATACCACTGGTCGCCCGAAGCGAAGAGTCCCGTCGCGAGCTTCGCCATCAGCACCGCGCCCGCATTGCGCAGGCGCACGACGACCTCGGCGTCCTCGTCGATGATCCGGTTCTCGAAATCCTTGGAGCCCCACGTGGTGCGGACTCCCTTGGTCGCGAAGAGATCCTTCACGCCGTACGGGATGCCGTGCAGCGGACCGCGATACTTGCCCGCGGCCAGCTCGGCGTCCATCTGCGCGGCTTCGCGGAGGGCCTGCTCCTCCATGATCGTCACGGCGCAGAGTAGCGTGGGGTCGAGCCGCTTGATGCGCTCGAGGTAGATCTTCGTGAGCTGGGTAGACGTGATCTTCTTCGCCCTGATGAGCGCCGAGAGCCGGTGGGCAGGCAGGTATGCGATCGTCTCCGGATCGGCGGGTACAGGGCCTGTCCACGGCTCGACCGTGAACGTCGCGCGGGTGAAGGCGGCGGCGCCGTGCTCGCGCACCATCTTCTCCATCAGCGCGCCTGTCCCGCCGGGATACGGCATGAAGGTCCACGAGATCTCCTCGCCATTGCCGAGCTGCGGCAGCGCCGGTTGCTGCGGCGGCTGAGGGCCGCCGGCTCCGGCAGGGGCCTGAGCGAGCGCGCGCGAGCCGAACCCGAAGGTTGTCGCGGCGGCCGCGGTGAGGGTCATGAAGACGAACTCACGACGTCCGACGCCTTCGAGGCCGCGCACGTCGGCCTCGGCTTCCGCATCCGTCTGTAATTGATCCAACAGGTCGAGGTCATCGAGGCGAGACATGGGGACTCCAGCAGTGAGGGGCGGGGGATTGGGGCAGGGAGGCGAGCGGCCCACTCGCTAGCGTAGCGCAGCTACGCACGCTCGTCCATGTTACTCCTGATTGTTTTTTCAGTTGACGTTTCTCGCCCCAGAGGATCGACCCATGCTTCGCCGAACTCTCCTCTTCGCCGTGGCGTCCGCGTTGCCGCTCTCCGCGCAATCTCGCCGCCCGATGACCTTCCTCGACGTGCAGAACATGCGTCAAGCGAGCGGCCAGGATCTGAGCCCCGACGGTCGCTGGATGCTCTACACGCTGAGCACTCCGGATTGGCAGAACTCTCGCCGTCAATCCGACATCTACCTCGTCTCGACCGAACGCGGTCTGTCGAGCACGCGCCAGCTCACCTTCACCAAAGACAAGAACGAGACCGGCGCGCGATGGTCGCGCGACGGCAGCTTCATCGCGTTTCTCTCCGATCGCGACGCGGCCGCCGGTGCGGCCGGTGGGCGCGGCGGCGCGGGCGGTGGCGGCTCGCGCAATCAGATCTTCGTCATCCGCCTCGACGGTGGCGAAGCCAAGCGCATCAGCGACGCGCGCGAAGGCGTCTCGAACTTCCAGTTCACGAAGGACGGCAAGTCGATCGTGTACACGTCCGGTCGCTCCGGCGAAGAGGTGATCTACTCGATCAACATCGCCGAGATCTGGGGCGACGCGCAGCATGCGACGCCGCTCCTCCGTCACCCCACGGGGCTCACCAACTGGCAGTTCTCCCCGGATGGCAAGAAGATCTTCTTCGTCGCGCCGGACAGCATCGATCGCGACGACCGCGCGCGCACCGAAAAGCAGTTCACGGTCAAGCCGCGCGAGCCGGAGGCGTCGCTCGCCAGCCTCTGGGTGTTCGACCTCGACTCGCGGCAGGAGAAGCGACTCACCAACACGAGCGACTACAGCGTCGCCAACCCGACGCTCTCTCCCGACGGGAAGTGGGTCGCGTACCATGGCATGTCCACGAGCCGCTACGAGCGCGGCAACCTCGAGCAGATGGACTACGCCGATCTCTACTTGATGAATCTCGAAACCGGGAACATCGAGCGGCTCACGAAGAACGAGTTGATCAGCGAGGGTTCCGTCGCGTTCTCGCCGGACAGCAAGCAGATCGCCTTCTCCGCGGAAGACGATTTCAAGTTCATGCATAACGAGAAGATCTACGTGCGTCCGATCGATCAGCCGAACGCGCAGTGGAAGAAGCTCGGCGGCAAGCTCGATCTCGACGTGCGCGTCGGCGGCCGCGGTGGCGGCGCCGGTGATGGCGCCGAGTCGTCGTTCTGGTCCGACAAGGGCGACAGCATCTATTTCGGCACCGGCAAGCGCGCCACGACGCAGTTCTTCGCGGTTTCGACCGTCACCGGCGAAGCGAAGCAGCTCACCGACGTGCAGGGCACGATCGCCGTGTCGCGCGACGCACAGTCGGGCCGCTTCCTCATCAACTACCAGGATCCCAAGACGCCGCTCTCGACCTTCACCGTGCGGTCGATGGCCGAACTCGGCGATCGCGGCAAGTGGGTCCAGCTCACCGATCCGAACGCGTGGGCGCGCGAGCAGCTCGCGCTCGGTGACGAGGAAGAGATCACGTGGAAGTCGAACGACGGCACGATGGTCGGCGGCGTGTTGCTCAAGCCGGTCGGCTACGAGCCGGGGAAGAAATACCCGCTCATCGTCGCGATTCACGGCGGGCCGGCGGCGGCGGACATGCTGACGTTCAACGGCGGCTACAACGCGCAGGTCTACGCCGGCGCGGGCTACATGGTCCTGATGCCGAACTACCGCGCGTCGACGCAGTACGGCGACAAGTTCAGAACCGATACCTTCGGCGATTATTTCACGAAGGGTTATCAGGACATCATGACGGGCGTCGACAATCTCATCGCCAAGGGCATGGTCGACAGCACGCAGATGGGCGCGCTCGGGTGGAGCGCCGGCGGCCACTACTCGAACTGGATCGAGACGCACACGACGCGCTTCAAGGCGATCAGCTCCGGCGCGGGCGTCGCGAACTGGATCTCGATGTGGTCGCAGAGCGACACGCAGCGGCTCCGCCAGTGGTACGTCGGCGACAAGATCTACTGGGAGACGCCGACCGAGTATCAGAACTGGTGGAAGCAGTCGCCGATCGCGACGATCAAGAACGCCAAGACCCCGATGTTCATCCACGTCGTGCACGGCGACCCGCGCGTGCCGCGCCCCCAGAGCGAAGAGATGCACATGGCGCTCTCCAAGCTCGGCGTGCCGAACGAGTTCTGGGTCTATCCGGGCGAGTCGCACGGCATTCCCGACGCGCGCAATCAGTACGCGAAGGCCGTCGCCGAGAAGATCTGGATGGACTACTACGTGCGCGGAAGCGGTAAGAAGTTCGCGTGGCGGGACATCCTGACGGCGGTCGAGAATGGGCCGCAGCTCGCGGGGCAAGCGCAGCCCTGATTCGTGGGGAGTGAAGGGCCGGGCAGGTGGGAGTGCCCCGTCCCCGGCTTTCCGCTGTCGCAAATGACGAGGGCCCTTCGCAATGAAATTGCGAAGGGCCCTCTCGTCGTTCGTGCCGTTCGACTACGGCCTTTTTCCCGGCGTCCGCGGCGGCGGAACTTCCGCACCCAGCCGCATCAACACTCGATACGTCGTGTCGGTGATCACGCCCGTCGCGCGCTTCTGATCCGGATCGCGCGCATAGTACACGCTGCCCACGCGCACGACGGCGAACGTCATGCTCGGCGGAATGATCCGATTGAATGCCGCCGCGAGCTTCGTGCAGACGACGGGATCCACCACCGGAACGGGATTCAGATTCGCCGCGGAGAGCCCCTGCTCGCGCCGCAGCTCGTCGATGAGACGCCCTTCACCACCGAGAACGGTGAATACGTCGGTGAGCGCGCTGTCCATCACGACGCGCTTGGTGTTGCAGGGCGCCTGCGCCCCGAGTGATACGACGCTGCCGATCAGCAGACCGGCCGCGAGAAGTTGTGCTTTCATGACTGGACCCAAGCAAAAGGTGCGGACGACCTCTACCGCAAATGCTCGGCCATCGCCTGGTGACGCTGCGCACCGGCATCCAGAAGCTCCGATGCGACAACCGACCGCGACGCGCCGAGCCCGGTCATCAAGCGGAGAATTCTATCCTGATTCGCGTCGGCGCGCGCGACTTCCCCCACCACCCGGCCGCGCCGCAACACGAGCACGCGCGTCGAAAGATTGATGAGCTCGGGCAGCTCACTCGAGATCAGCAGCACCGCGCAGCCGCGTCCGGCCAGCTCGTCGATCCACGCGTGGATCTCCGCCTTCGCGCCGACGTCCACGCCGCGGGTCGGCTCGTCCAGAATGAGAATGTCGCTGTTCGCCGCGAGCCATTTCGCCATCACGACCTTCTGCTGATTCCCGCCCGACAGCGACGCCGTCGCCACACGCGGCGTCGAGCGCAGACGCAACCGCGCGAACAACTCGGCGACGGCATCGCGTTCGCGCCGCCGATCGACCCAACCGAGCCGCGCATACGACTCGAGCGTGTGAAGCGTGCTGTTCTCCCCCGCGCGCATCGGCAGCACCAGCCCCTGCTTCTTGCGATCCTCCGGCACGAACCCGACACCCGCGGCCATCGCGTCGCGGGGGGAGCGCACGCGCACACCGCGTCCGCGAATGTAGATCTCGCCCGCGCTCGGCGGCGTCAGACCGAAGATGGTCTGCGCGATCTCCGAACGCCCCGCTCCGACGAGCCCCGCCAGGCCGAGCACTTCGCCGGCGCGCAGCGCGAACGAGACATCGGTGAACGAGCCGTCGCGCGACAACCGCTCGACGCGAAGCCGCTCCTCGCCAGGCGCCGCGCCGACGTGCGACGGAAAGTATTGCTCGAGGCTGCGGCCGATCATCAACCGAACCAGCTCCGCTTCGTCGACGTCGACGATCGGACGCGTCGCAACGTGGCGGCCGTCGCGAAGAACCGTGATCGCATCGCACAGCGAGTAAATCTCCGCCATGCGGTGCGAGACGTACACGATCGTCACGCCGCGTTGGCGCAGTTCGCCGATCAACTCGAACAGCCGAGCGACGTCGTCCTGATCGAGGCTGCTCGTCGGTTCGTCGAACACGATGACCTTCGCGCCCGAGCCCACCGCCGCGGCGATCTGCACGAGCTGCTGATCGGCGACGCCGAGCGACTCCATCGTCCGGTCGACATCCACCCGTGCGCCGATCGCGCCAAGCATCTCGATCGCGCGCGCGCGGAGCGCTCGTCGATCCAGGAAGCCGAGTCGCGACGGCAGCCGGCCGAGACACAGATTCTCGGCGACGGTCATGTTCTCGCAGAACGCGAGCTCCTGGTGCACGATGGCCACGCCCGCGGCGAGTGCCTCGCGCGGACTCGCGAACCGCACCGGCGCGCCGTCGAGGAGAATCGTCCCGCCGTCCGGGGTGTGGATTCCCGCGAGGGTCTTGCCGAGCGTGCTCTTGCCGGCGCCGTTCTCGCCGCAGATGGCGTGACAGGCGCCGCCACGAATGTCGAAGCTCACCTCCGACAGCGCGACGACGCCTGGAAACCGCTTCGTGATGTTCGAGAAGGAGACCGACGCCACGGCGCTACATCGTGAGATACTTGGGGTCGACGTCGGTGAAGCCCCAATCCTTGAGCTGCCGCGCCCACTTGCCGAGGCTGGCCCTGTCGACGCGGACCAGCTCCATCTGCACGTGCGGCGGCACGTCCTTCCCGTCGTGGACCTTGTCGAAGATCGTCTTCACCGACGTGTAGCCCCAGAGATACGTCGGCTGCGCGAAGAGCACAGGCGCGATGCCCCTGTCGACGTACGCCAGCTCGACGGGCAGCGCATCGACCGACACGACCTTCACGCGCTGGGGATCGAGATCGGTGAGCAGCGCGTTGGTGAACAGCGGCCAGCCGCCGATCATCGCCCAGCCGGTGATGTCGGGATAGGCGTTCTGCGCGCGAATCACTTCGGCGGCCGCGTCCTGCCCCGTCTCCGGATGATAGAACGTGCTCACGATCGTGATCCCCGGCGTCTTCTTCGCCTCGGCCTTCACGCCGGCGACGCGCATCTGAAGATTCGGCGCGTTCTGGTTGCCCGCGATGATGCCGATCCTTCCCTTGCCGCCGAGTTGCCTGGCCAGTTCGGCCATCACCTGGACCCCGATCAGCGAATCGTTCGCGCCGTAGAACGAGAAGCGTTTGGACGTCGGCACGTCGCTGTCGAACGTCATGACCGGAACGCCGCGCGCCACCGCATCGTCGACCGCGCCGACCAGTTTGCCCGCATCGGTCGCCGAGAGGAGAATGGCGTTCGCTCCGCTGTTCACCGCCTCGGAGATCCGCTGCGCCTGAACCGTCGCATCCTCGCTCGGCGGCGTGAACCAGTCGACCGTCACCCTGACGCCGGTCGATTTCGTGAGCTCGGCCGCGGCATCTTCCGCGCCCTTTCGGCCGGAGAGAAAGACCGGGTTCGACGAGCTCTTCGCGATCATGGCGATGCGAAATTCGCTTCCCGCACCCGCAGGCGTCACGGACGCCGTGCTGTCGGACGATGGCTTCGAGCCGCCGCATGCAGCGAGCATGAGCGCGGCGGCGGCGATGACGACGTTGGATTTCACGGCGAGCATGCTCCTCTGGTCGCTATGGGTTCGAGGCGGAGGGCGCGGCGCCGGTCGGCGCCGACGCGGTGAGGCGTCGCGCGAGCAGACGGGTGCCGCTCTGGTCGAGCACGACGGCGATGATCATCGCCGTCCCGATGATGATCCACTCATAGTTCTGATCGAGGTGCAGCGTCCGGATCGCCTGGCGGATCATCACGATCAGGAGCGCGCCGAGCATCGCGCTGATCGCGCTCCCCTTTCCGCCCGCGAGGCTCGCGCCGCCGACCACCGCGGAGGCGATGACGTAGAGCTCATAGCCATTCGCGTCGGACGATGCGGCCGAGCCGTAGAAAGCCGCGCCGATGAACGCCGCGATCCCCGCGGTCAGCGCCGAGATGAGATAGACGCCGAGCTTCACCCGCGGGGCGGCGAGGCCGGAGTACCGGCTCGCTTCCGGATTGCCACCGACGGCGAACACGTGACGCCCCATCACCGTGCGCTCGAGATACATCCAGCCGAACACCGCGACGCCGACCATCGCCAGGAGCGGGACGGGCGACAGCTCGGCGCCGATGCCGATCTTCGCCTTGGCGACGCTCGTGAGCGCCTGCGGAACCAGAATGCTCTCGGCGCGGCTGATGACGAATGCGATGCCACGCAGGATCCACATCGTGCCGAGCGTGATGATGAACGGATGGACGCCGAGCCCGATGACCATCAGACCGTTGGCGAGCCCGCAAAGGAGCGCGACGGAGAGGCAGGTGGCGAGCGCGACGAACACCGTCGCGCCGTCGCCCATCGGGCCGGTGGCGCGCAGCACCATCGCCATGGCGACACCGGCGAGGGCGTAGATGGCGCCGACGGAGAGATCGATTCCGCCGGCGATGATCACGATCGTCGCGCCGACGCCCATGATCGCGAATCCGCTCGCGTCGGTCGCCATCTGCACGAGCGTGTGCGGATTGAGGAAGTCGTTGACCGAGGCGCCGCTCAGCCGGTCGACGTGCGATCCCGCGGCGAGGGTGAGCGCGGTGGCCAGGACGAGCAGCACGGCCACGAGCCCGGTCTGTGGGGCGCGGGCGACCGACTCGGTGAGGCCTCGAAGGCTGCGGGGTGGTGCGGTCGCCGGGCGGCTGATGCTGGTCACGCGGTTGCGCTGTCTCGACGGATGAGTGATATGATGACAAGATTACCGCGAAGATGCAGAGCAGGGCGGGAGAGCGCCAGAGTGGCAGGGGGGGGCAGGGAGGTGGGAGAGAACGCCCTTGTGAGTGGGGAGTGTGGGGCAGGGAGGTGGGTGAGAACGCCCTTGTGGGTGGGCAGGCGGCCGACGCGAACCGCCGGCGTGATCTCGTCCTACCGCCCGTTCTGTTCCACATTCGACCATCCGTTCGCCGCCTTACACGGCTTCGTCTGCCCTTTCGTCCCCGAAGGTCGCTGGTCACCCCAACCCCCAGAATCGTGGCCCTCGTGGCGGGCGTAGACTTTGGCACTCAGAGCGTGCGCGTCGCCATCGTCGACAGCGAGCGCGGACCGCACGGCGCCGGCGTCGCGGAGTATCCGGTCAATCGCGACCGCACCGATCCGGACTTCGCGACGCAGTCGCACGACGCACACATGACTGCCCTCGTGGATGCGATGCACCGCGCGCTCGCCGACGCCGGCGTGAGCGGTGACGACATTCTTGCCATCGCGGTCGACACGACCGGTTCCACCGTCATCCCCGTCGACGAGCATCTCACCCCGCTCGACGACTACTATCTCTGGTGCGATCATCGCGCCGCCGGCGAAGCCGCCGAGATCACCGCGGCGGCGCGCGCGGCGGCGCTGCCCGCGATCGCGCGGTGCGGCGGCGTGTATTCGTCCGAGTGGGGCTTCGCGAAGCTCCTCCACTGGCTGCGCAACAATCCGGCGAAGCGCGAGCGCTTCGCGAGCGCGTTCGAGCACTGCGACTACGTCGCCGGCATCCTGAGTGGCGCTCGCCGGCCGGCCGACGTCAGGCGATCGGTCTGCGCAATGGGCCACAAGTGGCTCTGGGCCGATTCGCTCGGCGGGTTTCCCTCCGAGGAATTTCTAATAGGGGTCGATCCGCTCCTTGCCGGCGTGCGCGCGAAGCTGGCCGGCGAGTACCGCACGTCGAATCACGTCGCGGGACGGCTCGACGACGCCTGGGCCGCCCGGCTCGGACTCCGCGCCGGCATTCCGATTCCGGTCGGCGCCTTCGATGCGCACTGGGATGCCGTCGGCGCCGGCATCGTCGAGGGGGACGTCGTCAACGTCATCGGCACGTCGACCTGCATCGTCGCGATCGCTCGCCACGCCCAGGAGGTGCCTGGCGCCTGCGGCGTCGTCGACGGCTCGGTGCATCCAGACTACGTTGGCGTCGAAGCCGGCCTTTCGGGCGTCGGCAACATCTTCGAGGCGATTGCCGCGCGAGCCGGGCAGTCTGTCCAATCGCTCTCGCACGGACTCGACGCCTATCGCGGCGGACAGACGGGGCTCTTGCGCCTCACCTGGGACAACGGCGACCGCACGGTGCTCGTGAACCCGGAGCTGGGGGGCGTCACACTCGGCTGGAACCTCAATCACACCGCGGCGGACGAGCTCTTCGCGGCAATCGAAGGCACGGCGTTCCACACGCGCATCGTCCTCGAACGCATGGCGGAGCACGGCGTGCGAATCGACCGGGTGATTCACGGCGGCGGCATCGCGCAGAAGAACGATGTGCTCAATCGCGTTTACGCCAACGTGCTCGGCAAACCCATTCTCGTGCCGACCAAGCCGGTGACCAGCCTCGGGGCCGCGATCTTCGCGTTCGTCGCCGCGGGCGTCTTCCCGACGATCGAGGCGGCGCAGACCGCGCTCTGCCCACCGCATCGGGTGGTCGAACCCGAACCGCGAGAGCATGCGGTCTACGAGCGCCTTTATCCGCTCTACCGTTCGCTCTACTTTGCGCTCGGCGATTCCACCTCGGCGCCGGTCGCGATCGGGCAGGTGCTGCCCGCGTTGCGGAGAATCGCGGCGGACGTGGTGGCGCGAACGACGCCCGGCGTGGTGGTACCCGACGGAGCCCTCCTCCGACCGGCCGCGAACATCGATGGAGCCTCGAGATGAAACGACTCGTCCTGTGCTGCGACGGAACCTGGAACAAAGCCGATCAGCAGCAGAACGGCACACTCTGCCCGACGAATGTCGTGAAGCTGGCCTTTCGCGTGGCGAAGCGCGCCGCCGACGGCACGCCGCAGATCGTCTACTACGACCAGGGCGTGGGAACGGGCAATGCCGTCGATCGCCTGTCGGGCGGCGCGTTCGGCGACGGGCTCGAGGACAACATCTACGACGCCTATCGCTTCCTGATCGCCAACTATGAGCCGGGCGACGAGATCTATCTCTTCGGCTTCAGTCGCGGCGCGTTCACGGCGCGCAGCATCGGCGGCATGATCCGGAAGTGCGGCATTCTCGACCGTGCCTGCGTCCAGCGCTATGTCGAGGCGCGCGACCTGTACCGCACGTCGACGGTGCATCCGGACGACCAGCAGGCGGTGGACTTTCGAGGGACGTCGTGCTGCTGCGCGGGCGATCCGATCAAGATCAAGTGCATCGGCGTGTGGGACACGGTGGGCGCGCTCGGCATTCCGCTGCGCGGCTTACGCTGGCTCACGCGGCGCGACAACACCTTTCACGACACGGAGCTGAGCGGCACCGTGGAGAATGGCTTCCACGCGTTGGCGATCGACGAGCACCGGTCGCCCTTCGAGCCGACGCTGTGGATGGAGAAGCCGAAGGACAATCAGAGAATTCTACAGACGTGGTTCGTCGGCGCGCACAGCGACGTCGGCGGCGGTTACGCGGAGAGCGGCCTGTCGGACATCTCGCTCGCCTGGATGCTCGAGAACGTCGCGTCGGTCGGACTCGAGCTCGACACGCGCGTGGAGACGGCGTATCGCGTGCACGGCGATCCGCGGGGCACGCTGCACAACTCCAAGACCGGACTCTACTCGGTGACGAAGGGGATCGATCGCAAGATCACGCTCGGCGGAACGCAGTCGCTTCATCCGAGCGTGATCGAGCGCTGGCACGCCGATCAGACCTACCGGCCGGCGAGTCTGCGCGGACTGATCTGAGCGGCAGCCGTCGCGGCTCGTCCGCGGGGTGCGTCCGCGCTACGTCGTACGCGGCTCGTCTGGTTGTCCGTAGTACGCGTCCGGCCCGTGTTTCCGGAAGAAGTGCTTGTCCAGCAGCGCTTCTGCAATCGGCGCCGCGGCGGCGCGTAGCGTGAGCGTATCGTACGCCATGTGCGCGATGGTCTCGAGCACCTCGGCCGTGTGCACGGCGTCTTTGACGGTGAGCCCCCAACAGAAGCTCGCGTGTCCCGCGACGAGCACCGCGGACATGCGAATCGGATCGAGGCCGTCGAAGCGGCGGAGGATCGCTTCGCCGGTGTTCCGCTCGTAGTCGAGTTCGATGTCCGCCTGCGACAGCGCTTCGGTGACCGGAACGGCGCCGTGAAAATGATCGGCGTGCGTGGTGCCGAAGCAGGGGATCTCGCGGCCCGCCTGCGCCCACGCGGTCGCGTAGTGGGAGTGCGTGTGTACGACGCCGCCGATACTCGAGAAGGCGCGATATAGCACGAGGTGCGTCGGCAGGTCGGACGACGGACGCAGCGCGCCTTCGATGATGTTGCCATCGAGGTCGGTCACGGTCAGCATCCCCGGCTCCAATCGCTCGTACGGCACGCCGCTGGGTTTGATCACCACCAGTCCGCGATCGCGATCGATCCCGCTTGCGTTCCCGAAGGTGAACTTCGCGAGGCCGCTGCGTGAGAGCGCGATGTTCGCGTCGCACACCTGCGCGCGCAGGATGGAGAGGGAGTCCGTCACCCGCACTATAGTACCGCCCGCGACAGTTGCCGCCAGACGTCGCGCACATGACGTCCCAAAGTCCAGGTTGACCGTTCCCCGCCGGACGTGCGACATTGGCTTCAGTGTGCGCTGGGGCGCCTCCTGTCCGCGGCAAGGGAGCCGAGCTCCCACCCATGAGGTTCGCGGCATGCTCCGAACCTTTCTCCCTGCCTGTACTCAGCGGACTTCAGGCGCTTTCCGGAGGAAGGTTTCATGAGGAAACTCACGCCCCGCAGCTCCGTCGAGACGTTGAAGCGGGAGGCCAAGCGCTGGTTGAAAGCGCTTCGCGCCGACGACCCGGACGCTCGCGCACGACTCGACCGCGCCATCCCGAGCAAGGCGCGCGATCTCACGTTGCGCGACGTCCAACACGCCCTCGCGATCGAGTACGGCTATGACGGCTGGGCCGCGCTGATCGCCGCCGCGGCCGACATCCGTCAGGCACCTGGCGACGCCGGACAGCTCACGCCACTGCTCCTGGCCGCGAGCGAAGGCGACGTGCAACGTCTCGCGGAGTTGCTCGAAGCGCATCCGGAGTTGATCGACGAACGCGGCACGCTGCCCGGTCACATGGGCCTCAGGACCGCCCTGCATTTCGGAAATGCTCATGAGGCTGTCGTTCGACTGCTGCTCGAGCGCGGCGCCGATCCGAACATTCGCGACGAGGGCGACAATGCCTATCCCCTCCACTTCGTCGCCGAGCGTCTCGAGCTGGAGACGATCCGCCTGCTGGTGGAGCATGGCGCGGATCCGGTCGGTGAGGGCGACATGCACGAGCTCGCGATCATCGGCTGGGCCACGTGCTTCAGGCCGCCCTACCTGAATCTGACTCCGGCGGAGCGGGAGCGCCGTCGGCGCCTCGTGGTCGACTACCTGCTCGCCCACGGCGGCCGCCACAACATCTACTCGGCGGTCGCGATGGGCGACGTCGATGCAATTCGCTCGATCGTCACTGCGAACCCCCAGGCGCTGGAGCGGCCGATGGATGCCGCGAACCACCGCCGGCACCCGATCCACCTTGCCGTGGTCGAGAGCCGGCCGGAGTCGCTCGTCGCCCTGGCGGACCTTGGTGCCGATCTCGAGGCGCGCGACGTCGCCGGCCTGACGGCCCTCGATCAGGCGGCGCTGCTCGGCGAGCGAGTGATGGCCGACCTACTGATCGCTCGCGGTGCGACGATCCGCCTGCCGGCGGCACTGGCACTCGACCGTGACGTCGAGAGCGTGCTATCGGAGAATCCTCATGCCGTTCGGCCGGGGGGCGAATGGGAGACGCTGATCGTGCGCGCCGCGGAGCAGTCGGATTCGCGCATGCTCGAGACGTTGATTCGATACGGCGCTTCGGTCGACACGGTGGACAGGGAGGCGACGGCCGTCGACAACTCGACGGGCTACACGGCGCTCCACGCCGCGGCGATTCGCGGAAATCGCGCTGCGGTCGACGTCCTGCTTCGGAACGGCGCGAGCGTCACCGCTCGCGACGGGCGCTATTTCGGTACGCCGGCTGGTTGGGCGAGCTACGGAAAACACCCGGACATCGCCGATCGCATCCTCGAGGGGCCCATCGACCCGTTCGATGCGATCCTCTTCGGTCGCATCGATCGGCTGAGCGAGATCGTCGCGCGCGATCCGGGTGCGCTGAATCGCCGCATGGGAGCACTGTTGCCCAGAGAGCCAGGCCCGGACGAGTGGACCAAAGCGTGGTGGACGCCGCTTGCCATGGCGGTGACGCATGGATACACCGCGGCCGTTCGCGAGCTGTTGCGTCTGGGCGCGGACGCCGGCGTCCGCGATCCCGAGCAGCGCACGCTGCGCGAGATCGCCCTCGGCGCGGGACACGAGGAGATCGCGGCCCTGCTGGCCGCCGCGGTCTGACCGAAAAAACGATCGGCATCCGTGGAGTCACGGATGCCGATCGGTGTGTCGAACGCGATTGTCGAGCGCGAGCGCTCAGACGGGGAACAGCATCTCGCGGTACTTGGGGAGCGGCCACACGTCGTCGGCGATGCTCAGCTCCAGCTTGTCGCAGCATTCGCGCACGTTCGCCATCTGCGTCGCGCCGTCCGACGTGAGCAGCTCGGCCTGTTCGACGAGCTCGTCGTGCATGCCTTCCGCCTTCGTGATGACCGCGTCGAGCGCCTTGCGGTGCTGCTGCAGCTCCGCGATTGCTTCGTTGATGGCGTTCGCCGCTTCGACCTGCGGGATCGACTTGATGCCCGCGCTCCTGGCCTGTGCTGCGCTCTCGGCGAGACGGCCCGAGTACTCGAAGGCCGCCGGCAGCACCTGCGTGTCGACCATCTCGCGCAGCGTGTGCAGCTCGATCAGCATGTCCTTCACGTAGCGCTCGAGACGGACGTGGTAGCGCGAGTCGAGCTCCTCGTCGTTCAGGATGTTGAGCGACGTGAGCAGCTTGCGCGACTGCTTCGTCACGAGCTGCGCGAGGGCTTCCGGCGCGCGGCGCAGATTCGGCAGGCCCCGCTTCTCGGCTTCCTTCACCCACTCGTCGGAGTAGTTGTTCCCCTCGAAGCGGATCGGCGCCGTCTCCTTGAAGATGGGACGCACGACCTTGAGCACCGCGTCATCGACCTTCTTCGTCTTCCTCAGCTCAGCGCGCAGCGCGGTGGTGATCTCTCCGATCGCCTCGGCGACCGCCGCGTTGAGCAGCACGATCGGGAACGCGATCGACTGCGACGAGCCGACGGCGCGGAACTCGAACTTGTTCCCCGTGAACGCGAAGGGCGACGTGCGGTTGCGGTCGGTGTTGTCCTTCTCGATCTCCGGCAGGCGATTCACGCCCATCTTGATCATCTGCTGCTCGGCGCTGCCGACGGCTTTGCCCTCGGCGATGGCGTCGATGACCTTCGTGAGCATGCCGCCCATGAAGACCGAGATGATCGCCGGCGGCGCTTCGTTGGCGCCGAGCCGGTGCTCGTTGCCCGACGTCCCGATGCCGGCGCGCAGCAGTCCCGCATGCTTGTGCACCGCGCGCAGCACCGCCGCGAGGAAGACGAGGAAGCGGATGTTCTGATGCGGCGTCTGGCCCGGCTTGAGCAGGTTCGCGCCATCGATGTCGGCGTTGTCGGCCGCGACCGACATCGCCCAGTTGCAGTGCTTGCCCGAGCCGTTGATCCCGGCGAACGGCTTCTCGTGCAGCAACGCCTGCAGCCCGTGCCGCAGGGCCACGCGCCGGAGCGTCGCCATCACCATCTGGTTGTGATCGACCGCGACGTCCGTCTCCTCGAAGCGCGGCGCCATCTCGAACTGGCTCGGCGCGACCTCGTTGTGCCGCGTGATGATCGGAACGCCGAGCTTATAGAGTTCGTATTCGACGTCGGCGATGCACGCCTGGATGCGCTCCGGAATGCCGCCGAAATAGTGGTCCTCGAGCTGCTGGCCGCGCGGCGGCGGCGCGCCGATCAGCGAGCGACCCGCCATCACCAGGTCCGGACGCAGCGCGAAATGGCCGCGATCGATGAGGAAATACTCCTGCTCCGCGCCCAGCGTCGTGTACACGCGGTACACGCCCGTGTCGCCGAGCAGCTCGAGCAGCTCGATCGAGCGCTCGGAGAGCACGTCGGAGCTGCGGAGGAGCGGCGTCATCTCGTCGAGCGCTTCGCCGTTGTAGCCGACGAACACCGACGGGATGTAGAGCGTCTTCACACCGCCCATCTCCGAGATGAACACCGGGCTCGCCGGGTTCCACGCGGTGTAGCCGCGCGCTTCCCAGGTAGCGCGGAGGCCGCCGGACGGGAACGACGATGCGTCAGGCTCCGACTGAATGAGCTGCGAGGCGCCGAACGCCTCCATCGGCTGGCCGTCGTCGAAGGACAGGAAGGCGTCGTGCTTCTCGGCGGTCAGACCGGTCTGCGGCTGGAACCAGTGCGTGAAGTGCGTCGCACCGTTCGCGATCGCCCACTCCTTGATCGCGTTCGCGACGCGCGGTGCTATGTCGGAATCGAGCTTTTTGCCATGCCGCACGGCGGCGAGCAGCTTGGCGTAGGTGTCGCGCGGCAGCTTGTCGCGCATCTGGCGCACGCCGAACGTGTTCGCGCCGAAATACGACGATGTCTTCGCGTTCTCGCCCGCCTCGCTCTGAGATGCTGGCACTTTCACCTCGCGTTCGATGATCTCACGAATTGCCGCTTTTCGCGGCGACAGGGAAGTGGTTCGGGCGGCAGGCATGGCGCAAAGACCTCAGGCGTGAAGTGGCGAAGGGGAAGGCCAAATGTAGCCTGAAAAGTGCAAAAAACGCAAACCTGCAACGACGTTTTGCAATTTTACGTGCCGAATATGGGCCGATTGGCCGCGTTCCATGCGCCACCTGCGAATCCGAGCTACTGAACAGCTCGCCGGCCAGCCAACGCGACCGGCGCCAGGCCTCCTACGCCGTCAGGCACTGAGCGCCGGTTGATACTCCGCCGGAACAACCTCATCGATCCGGCCGAGGCGCCGCAGCCTCGGTACCCGCCAACCGATGAACAGCACCACGCCTAGCGACGCAGCCGCGCCGAGCACCACCGACGGCACCGTGCCCAGTAGCCTGGCCGCCACACCCGACTCGAAGGCCCCGATTTCGTTGGACGAGCCGACGAAAATCGAGTTCACCGACGACACTCGCCCGAGCAGCGCCTCCGGCGTCAGCGACTGCAGCAGCGTCGACCGAATCAGTACGCTGACGTTATCCGCTACGCCGCTGAGAGCAAGCAGCGCCACCGAGAGCGTGACGCTGCGCGACAGGCCGAAGCCCATGATGCACAGGGCAAACACCCCGACGGCGCGCAGCATCGTCACCCCCGCGCGCTTGAAGGGTGGACGATGGGCCAGATAGACCGACGCCACCACCGCGCCCACCGCCGGCGCGGCGCGGAGAACGCCAAGTCCCTGTGGGCCAACGTGTAACACCTGATCCGCGAACACCGGCAGCAGCGCCTCCGCGCCACCCAGCAGAACGGAGAACATGTCGAGCGCCAGCGCGGAGAGCAGCACCGGTTCGGCGAAGACGAACCGCACGCCCACCGAGAGGCTGCTCGCCATGGACTCGCGCCGCCCTGGCTCCGTTGTGCGTGGCGTATAGGCGATCGACGAGAACCACACCGCCGCCGCCGCCATGAGGAATGCGTCGGCGACGTATGCGACCCGGGGCGACGCGAAGCCGTAGATCAGACCGCCGATCGCCGGGCCGACGACAGCGGCGAACTGCCCGGTCGAGCTGCGCCACGCGACCGCGTTCGCATAGAGTCGGCGCTCCACCAGCTCCGCGCCGAGCGCCTGGCGGGCCGGTTGCGCGAAGCTACGCGCCAGCCCGCTCACGAAGATCACAAGGTAGAACGGCCACGCGCCGTGCCGGTGCAGAAACCCCGGAATGAGGTTGAACACCAGAAACGCCAGCGAACAGCCGAACAGCACCGTGAGCGACGTAACCGTGATCCGGTGCCGGTTCAGGCGGTCGGCAAGATGCCCCGCGTAGAGCGCAACAGCCAGAAACGGGAGCGCCTCGGCGAGTCCCATCATGCCGAGCGAGAGCGGATCGCGCGTGATGTCGTAGATCTGCCAGGCGACGACGACGCCCTGAATCTGCGTCGAGATGGTCATCGTCAGCAGCGAGATGACGAACAGCCGGTACGACTTTACTCGAAGTGCGGAATACGGGTCATGGGGCACCCGGAAAAAGCTACTGACGGCACAGCGTCTTCCTCGCCGTCCGCGAACGCGTCAGGCCTGGGACAAAGATTTCTTATGGACCCGCCGGTCCCATCCGTCGCCGCATCGTGCGACTCCACTTACCGCGCGCCGACGGTCCCGATCTTCCTGGCGTGCTCTGCATGTGCGGCAACGGCCGGCCTCACCGACACCAGAATCTGTCGTAGTTGCGTGTCGCGCACCCTCGGTATGAGCTCGCTGTCGATGAGGGCGACGAGCTTCGAGTGGAATTGGATCTCGTTCGCCAGATAGGCCGCGTCGAAGTCGCGCCCGTCGAGGGAACGCAGGTGCTCGCGTTCACGCGCCGACTCGTCGCGGTAGGCGAGACTCGCGCTCCCTTCAGTCGGCGTGATCGCGCCGCGCGCCACGAGTTCCCTGAGCGCGCCGTTGATCGCCGTGTGGTCGGTGATCATGCGGGCCGCGAAGTCCCTGACCGCGGGCGACGAGGTGTGCGCCGCCGCGAGTCGCGCATAGCTCATGTCGGCGTTGCTCGCCGCCATCACGATCGCGACGATGGCGCCGTCGCTCGGCCCCGGGCTGCGCGGCGGCGCGGTCGAGGGCCGGTTGAAGGGCGAGCAGGCGGCCAGCAGGCTGGTGCCGGCCGTCACAATGACGGCTCGGGCGAACGTGATGGGCATCGCGGCGTCTCCGAATGCGGCGTCGGTCGATGGGCAGAGCGAGAAGTCGATGAACGCCCGTGGCGGCGGCACGGGCGCCCTCCACTGGACGATCGAGACCGACGTCCGCTGCAATGCCGTCGAGGCGTGCGCAACGGTCGATGAACTTTCGGCGTACTATTGACAGAACTTTATCCAAAGCGAATGTTGGCCATCGATGCGCCGGTAAATGCCGACGCCCCTCTTCAGCGGAGGCGCGGGTGAGTAGCAGGTCAATCAGTGCACAACACGAGCAGCGCCTGTCGACTTCGAGCCGGCAGGCGCTTTTGGCATCCGGGAATACAATTAATCAGCCACGGGCCGTCGGCCTCTATGATCCGGCCAACGAGCACGACGCCTGCGGGCTTGGCTTCGTAGCCCATGTGAACGGCGAGAAGTCGCGCGCAGTGGTCGAGAGCGCGCTGCAACTCCTCTGTAACCTCGCCCATCGCGGCGCCGCCGGAGCCGATCCGGCCACCGGGGACGGCGCCGGTATCCTCTCTCAGATTCCGCACGCGTTCTTCTGGCGCGCCTGCGCCGCCGCCGGGTTCCACATTCCCGACGCGGGCACCTACGCCGTGGGAATGACGTTCCTCCCGCGCGAGGCCGAAGGCGCTCGCTTCTATGAAGAGCTGATCGAGCGGCTGGCCGGCGAGGAAGGCTGGCGCCTGCACGGCTGGCGCACCGTGCCGACCGATCCGCGCCACGCCGGTGAGATCGCGCTGCGCGCGCAGCCGTCGATCCGCCAGTTCTTCATCTCCCGCCTCGGCGTGCAGGCCGAGATCTCCGACGAGACGACGACCGAGCGGCAGCTCTACGTCCTCCGCAAGCGCATCGAGAAGGCGATTCGCCGGCGGTCGACGGGCACGACGCCGGACGCACACGTCGTCAGCCTTTCGTCGCGTACGGTCGTCTACAAGGGCATGCTCCACTCGGAGCAGCTGCGCGACTTCTACGTCGACCTCGCCGATCCGGATTTCGTCAGCGGGCTCGCGACCGTGCACTCGCGCTTCTCGACGAACACGTTTCCGTCGTGGCCCCTCGCGCATCCGTATCGCTACGTCGCGCACAACGGCGAGATCAACACCGTGCGCGGCAATGCACGCTGGATGCGCATGCGCGAACCGTCGCTCGCGTCGTCCCGCTTTCCCGACGGCATGGACATGCTCCTGCCGATCATCGCGGACGGCCAGAGCGACTCCGCGTCGCTCGACAACGTCCTCGAACTGCTGATCCACGCCGGCCGCCCGATCGCCCACGCCATGGCGATGTTGATGCCCGAAGCGTGGGAGGCGGATGCGACCATGCCCGCCGAGCGGCGCGCCTTCTATGAATACCACGCGTCGCTGATGGAGCCGTGGGACGGTCCGGCCGCGGTGCTGTTCAGCGACGGCCGACAGGTCGGCGCGACGCTCGACCGCAACGGTCTGCGCCCGCTCCGCTACCTCGTGACCGACGACGATCTCGTCGTCCTCGCGTCGGAAGCCGGCGCGCTCCCGATCGACAACGACCGCATTCGCACGAAGGGCCGGCTCAACCCCGGCCAGATGATCATCGTCAACACGGTGACGGGGCGCATCCTCACGAACGCCGACCTCAAGTCGGAGCTGGGTTCGCTGCGCCCCTATCGGCGCTGGATCACCGAACAGCGCGTCACGCTTGGCGACGACGTCGTTGCGCACCCTGCCCCGGTGTCCGCCGTTCCGCTCGCGCGTCGGCAGCGCGCATTCGGCTACACCCGCGAAGAGCTGAAGATGGTGCTCGCGCCGATGGCCGAGTCGGGCGAGGAAGCCGTCGGATCGATGGGCAACGACGCGCCGCTCGCCGTGCTCTCGGATCGCCCGCACCTGTTGTTCTCGTATTTCCGCCAGCTCTTCGCGCAGGTCACGAATCCCGCGATCGACCCGATCCGCGAACAGCTCGTGATGTCGCTTGGCATGTTCCTCGGCCCGCAGGGGAACCTGCTCGACGAACGTCCGGAGCATGCCCGCCAGGTTCGCGTCGAGCAGCCGATTCTCACCGAAGCAGCGCTCGGCGAGCTGCGCTCGCTCGCCGGTCCGCTCCGTCCGACGACCCTCCGCGCGCTGTTCAAGGTCTCTGAAGGGCCGGGCGGACTCGCCGGTGCGGTCGACCGCCTGTGCGCCGAGGCCGAAGCCGCGGTGCGCGCCGGCGCGGGCATCCTGGTGCTGAGCGACCGCGACGTCGACGCGGAGTGGGCCGCGATCCCCTCGCTGCTCGCGGTGTCGGCGGTGCATCACCATCTCGGACGAGTCGGGCTGCGCACGCAGACGAGCATCGTCGCCGAGACGGGCGAGGCGCGCGACGTTCCGCAGATCGCGCTGCTCGTCGGCTACGGCGCGAGCGCGGTATGTCCCTACCTCGCGCTGGAATCCATCGATCGGATGATCGACGAGGAACAGCTGCTCGAGGGCCTCGACGGTGCACATGCGCGGGCGCACTACATCAAGGCGGTGAGCAAGGGGCTGCTCAAGGTTCTGTCGAAGATGGGAATCTCGACGCTCCAGAGCTATTCCGGCGCGCAGATCTTCGAGGCGCTCGGCCTCGATCCCGCGTTCGTCGCTCGGCATTTCACCGGGACCGCGTCACGGATTGGCGGCGTGGGCATCGAGGTGATCGCCGAAGAGGCGCTGCGCCGGCATGCCGTCGCGTTCGACGTCGAGGCGGAGGATACGCGGCCGCTCGACGCCGGCAGCGAGTATCACTTCCGCATCGAGGGCGAGCACCACAACTGGAATCCGCGCACGATCGCGACGCTGCAGCACGCCACCCGCGCGAACGACGCGAAGACCTTCGCCGAATTCAGCGAGATCGTCGACGGCGAGAACGCGCGCTACACGCTTCGCGGATTGCTCGACTTCGTGGAGACGACGCCCGTTCCGCTCGACGAGGTGGAATCCGAGAAGGAGATCGTCAAGCGCTTCGTTACCGGCGCCATGTCCTTCGGGTCGTTGAGCCAGGAAGCGCACGAGACGCTCGCGATCGCCATGAATCGCCTCGGCGGCCGGAGCAACACCGGTGAGGGCGGCGAGGACCGCGTCCGCTTCAACACCGAGAAGTCGAGCGCGATCAAGCAGATCGCGTCGGGGCGTTTCGGCGTGACGACCGAATATCTCGTCAACGCGAACGAGCTGCAGATCAAGATCGCGCAGGGCGCCAAGCCGGGAGAGGGTGGGCAGCTCCCCGGGCACAAGGTGGACGAGAACATCGCCCGCACCCGGTGCGCGACGCCGGGCGTGTCGCTCATCTCGCCGCCGCCGCACCACGACATCTACTCGATCGAGGATCTGAAGCAGCTCATTCACGATCTCGCAAATGTCAATCCGACCGCGGCGATCTCGGTAAAGCTCGTCGCGGAGAGCGGCATCGGCACCATCGCGGCCGGCGTCGCGAAGGCCAATGCCGATCTGATCGTCGTGTCGGGCGACTCCGGCGGCACCGGCGCGGCCGCGCTGTCGTCGATCAAGCAGACGGGCATTCCGTGGGAGCTCGGCCTGGCCGAAGTGCAGCAGACGCTCCTGCTCAACGGCCTGCGAAACCGCGTTCGTCTTCAGACGGACGGACAGCTCAAGACCGGCCGCGACGTGGTCGTCGCGGCGATTCTCGGCGCGGACGAATTCGGGTTCGCGACGGCGCCGCTGATCGTCGAAGGTTGCATCATGATGCGGAAGTGCCACCTCAACACCTGTCCGGTGGGCGTGGCGACCCAGGATCCCGTTCTTCGCGCGAAGTTCACGGGCTCGCCGGAGCACGTGGTCAACTACTTCTTCTTCGTCGCGCGCGAAGTGCGCGCGTTGATGGCACGCCTCGGCGTGCGCACCATGGACGAGTTGGTCGGCCGCACCGAGTTGCTGACCACGCGCGCGCCGGAGCAGCACTGGAAGGGGAAGCACGTCGATCTCTCGGCGCTCCTGGAGGTGCCGCCGCACGAGGGCGACCGCCGCGGATTCGTCGAAGAGTTCGACGCGCAGCACTGCAGCGCGCTCGATCAGGAGTTGCTCGAGCTCGCGCGGCCGGCGCTCGAGCGCGGCGGCCGCATCTCGGCGAGCATTCCGGTGCGCAACGTCGATCGGTCGATCGGCGCGCTTGTGTCGGGCGAGATCGCGCGTCGTCACGGCGCCGAAGGATTGCCGGAAGGAACGATCGCGGTACGGTGTCGCGGCTCGGCGGGTCAGAGCTTCGGCGCATTCGCGGCGCGGGGCCTTGCGCTCGAGCTCGAGGGCGAGGCGAACGACTACGTCGGCAAGGGGTTGTCGGGCGGCCGCATCGTGATTCGCGCGCCGCGGTCGTCGCACTTCGTGCCGGACGAGACGGCGATCGTCGGCAACACGGTGCTCTACGGTGCGACGAGCGGCGAGGCCTACATCGGCGGGCTCGCCGGTCAGCGCTTCGCGGTGCGCAACAGCGGCGCGATCGCGGTCGTCGAAGGCGTCGGCGACCACGGCTGCGAGTACATGACGGGCGGCACCGTGGTCGTT
>Ga0164243_10000510_pt1 | contig 72763 bp, 66 predicted proteins | sample OricompcompostOP_FD_108781 | JGI IMG/M metagenome (GOLD analysis project Ga0164243, IMG submission 108781) | Organic Plus compost microbial communities from Emeryville, California, USA - Original compost - Organic plus compost (OP) | ecosystem: Engineered > Solid waste > Mixed feedstock >... | reverse complement strand
TCCAGTGCCACCTTCGCCTTGAAATCCGCGCTGTACCGCTTCCTCGTCGTCTTCATTCCCGTACCATTCCTTCAGGTCGGGAATAGCTTAACACCCTGTCCGGAAAACCGGCACCACCTCACACTGCGAAGAGGCCGGCAATGCGTAGCAACCGCCAGGGGAAAGGGGCAACGCGTGCATGAGGCTCACCCAGTGCCCGTATGATCGCTTCGATCATCGCGGTGCCGGTGGCGTCCCAATGGCCGTCCATATGGAAGGTTTCGAAGCCTTGTGCCGCGTCGCGCTCGATCAGGCGCACCATGGTTTCTGCAACATCGGGCAGATAAGCCCATTGATGGCCCACTCCAGGCTTGCCGGGACTACGGATGACGCCAGGCCGCGCGCCCGGCCTGATCAGCCCCTGAGCGAACCAGCTGTTGGCAGCACCAGGGCCGAAGAAGTCACCCGCCCGCACGATTAGCGCACGAATGTCTCCCGCCTCGGCGGCGCTGCGAAGCTTGTGCTCCATTTCCACCCGGATCGCCCCCTTGCGGGTCAGAGGTTGTTGGGGCGCAGCTTCGTCGATCAGCGGGAAGCTGTCGGGGCCGTAATTGTAGACGGTGCCCGGCAGCAGCACGCACGCTCTTTGCGCGCGAGCCGCAGCGATGCTGTTGTCCAACATTGGCAGGACCAGCTTGTCCCAATCGCGATAGCCGGGCGGATTAACCGCGTGGACGATCAGTTTTGCGCCCGTCGCCGCTGCCGCTACGGTTGCGCTATCCATGGCATCCCCCGTCACCGGTATCACCTGATCTGGCAACCGCGCGACGCTCTGCCCCCGGACGAGTGCGCGAACGCTCCATCCGCCCTCTGTCAGTCGCCGCGCGACCGTTCCACCAATTCCTCCTGTCGCACCCAGCACCAGAGCAATCCGTTCCATGTCAGCCTCCTTGTTCGAGGTCCTCCTCATCGCCGGAATAAGAGTGCTACGAAATTGATATAATGCGGTGATCAGCTATACGAAAATCAATGAACACTGAACCAAGCTGGGATTTATATCGCACCTTCGCTGCCGTGCTGCGGGAAGGCTCGCTGTCAGCGGCCGCGCGCGTTCTCGGCCTGACGCAACCCAGTGTCGCCCGCCATATCGGGGCGCTTGAGCAGGCCGTGGGCGGTACGCTGTTTTTGCGCTCGCAACGGGGCCTCTCGCCCACAGACCGTGCGCTGGCCTTGAAACCATATGCCGAAGATATGATCGCCACCTCGGCCGCCTTGTTGCGCACAGCCTCCGCCAACCGGGGAGAGATCGCGGGAACAGTGCGCATCACAGCCAGCGAGGTGGTTGCAACGGAACATCTGCCGCCCGTGCTTGCGTCGTTACGCCGCCGCCACCCCCGGTTGTCCATTGAACTGATGGCGAGCGATGCGATCGACGACCTGCTGCAACGGCGGGCCGACATCGCCATCCGCATGGTCGAACCGACCCAGCAAGCGCTGGTCGCGCGCAAGCTGGGCGTGCTGCAACTGGGCCTGTACGCCCATCGCGATTATCTCGACCTGCGGGGCATTCCAGGATCGATCGCTGACCTCATCGACCACGACCTGATTGGCGTAGACAGCAGCGGAAATTTGTCACGCGCGGTGCTCGGCGCGCTGCCCGGCCTCAAGCATGCGAATTTCGCGCTACGAGTAGACAACACCGTCGTCCAACTTGCCGCGATCCGTGCCGGCTTCGGCATCGGTATTTGCCAAGTGGCGATTGCCGCGCGCGACGCCATGCTCGAGCGCGTCCTGTCTGATGGTTTCGCCTTCGACTTACCCCTCTGGATCGTCATGCATGAGGGCCTGCGGAGCAACGAGCGATATCGCGCGGTCTTTGACGCTCTGGTAGAAGGGCTGGGGCATAGCGTATCCATGCCCACGGGCTCCTAACGGGGGCTCGTTGATGCGAGCGGCCAATTCCGGTCGTTGCGGCACTGTCAGATCATGAACCTGCGGCGGCTTTCGACGAGCCCTGCTTACGTCGCGAATGGCCAGTTGTTGGCGATTGCCGACGAGAAGGATCACCCGGATCGGATGACTTGCCCTATTCGCTACCGACCGCTCACGATCCGATGCCCGCTGTGCCACGCGCGAAATACTGCGCCGGCGTGGCGCCCAGAGCTTTCTTGAACATCGTGATGAAGGCATTGACCGACTCGTACCCAAGCTCCGCTGCAACCGTCTGCACCGGCGCTCCGCCCGCAAGGTCCCGCAGCGCGATGACGAGATGTAGCTGCTGTCGCCAGCGGCCGAAGGTCAGGCCTGTTTCTCGCACCATCAGCCGCGCCAGCGAACGCTCACTCATCGCGACACGCTGCGCCCATTGGCTAAGTGTACTGCGGTCAGAGGGCTGCGCTGTCAGCGCGTCCGCCATGGCACGGATCTTGGGATGTGAGGCGACGGGGAGGTTGAAGCGCTCGCGCTGCATCTCGGCCAATTCGTCAAGCACTACTCTGGCAAGCCGGGCAATATGGCCGTCTTCAGGATAGTCCGCGCGTTCACGGGCTAGTCGGTCGACCATCTCCCGGATCATCGGGGAGATAGCCAGCGTGCAGCACTCCTGCGGCAACTGCGCGGCACCCGGCTCGACGAACAGATAGTTAAGCCGGGCGTTTTCTGTCGCTCGCGCGCTATGTGACACGCCGCCGGGAATCCACACGCCGCAATTGGGCGGCACGATCCAGATGTCCTCGTCCGCCGTGCAAGTGACGGCACCGTGCAAGGCGATAATCAACTGTCCCTTGCGATGCCGGTGCACCGGCACTTCTGCCACGTGATCGGCGAAATCGAGCTGATAGGCGACCGCAGGCAAGCGGGTCTGGTCCGGATCGAGGACGGAAACAGCTGATTGGGAGAGGGGCATGCGTTTTGGCCATATATAGGGATTATCTGTCAGGATGCTGAATTTTGTTCATTGTTGCAAATGGCTATCAATAAGCTATGGCTTATGGAAATATCGCGATACTCGGGAAAAGGCTGCCGCTCGCTGATGGGCTGGCCTCTGTCCTCCACCTGCTGCGAAACCCCGCGTTACAGGCAGACTGCGAAGCGTTGCTTTTTTCCGCGAAGAGTTTCGCCGCCGCGATGATCGCTTATTATATTGCGCTGCGCACCGGCTTGCCGCGCCCTTATTGGGCGGTTCTTACGGTTTACATCGTTTCGCAGACCTCGGCGGGCGCTTCGCTGAGCCGGGGAGTCTATCGGCTCGCCGGAACGATAATCGGAGCGATCGCGACGGTGGCGATCGTACCTGCTTTCGTGAATCATCCTCTCGTGTGCAGCGTGGTGCTTGCCGGGTGGATTGGCCTTTGTTTGTTCTTCTCGCTGCTTGATCGCACGCCGCGTGCCTATGCCTTCGTCCTTGCCGGTTATACCGCCAGTCTGATTGGTTTTCCCGGCGTCGCCGACCCCGGCGCGATATTCGACACCGCCTCGCTGAGGGTTCAGGAGATTTCGATCGGCATCCTCTGCGCCGTGTTGGTGCATCGCTTTATCCTGCCGAAGCATATGACCGCTCAGTTCCTCGGCAAGTTGCATGCGACTCTGCACGATGCGCGGGAACTCTCCAGCCATGCGCTCAAAGGGGCGCCGGAACCGGCATTCCGCCGGGACCGGTATCGGCTCAGCGCTGAGCTGCTCATGTTGCAGGGGCTTGGTACGCATCTTCCCTACGACCCGGCGCCCGCGACGCCGAGTGGCCGTAGGCTGCAGCATATCCATGATCGGCTTGCCCGGCTGCTTCCACTCGCGACCGAGGTCGAGGAACGGGTCCACGCACTGGATAAGGCTGGCGCTCATTCCGATGGCGAAGTGGAAGTGCTGCTGCGCGATGCGGCCAATTGGATCGCTCTCACCGATATGGCAGAGCGCGATCAGCAGGCATCGCCACTGATCGAACGTGCCCGCGCAATCGGGGCCAGGCTTACTGAGCAAAATGCCTCGGACCGCGAATTGCTTGCGGCCAATCTCGCTGGGCATCTCGCTGAACTGGTGGGGCTGCTGCACGATTGCGACTGTCTGAGCAGAGCGATCGCGACATGGGGCCGGAACAGACCGGAAGTTCCCCTACACTGGTCCGGAGAAGCGCGAGGCTATGTCTATCACCGCGATCCGTGGATGGCAGGGCGCACGGCGCTGGGTGCGGTAGTCGGCATCGTAATTGGCTGCGCCTTCTGGATCTGGTCGGCCTGGCCGGACGGCGGGCTGGCGGTTTCGCTCCTGGGCGTAGCGTGTGCGTTGTTCGGCAATGTCGATGCGCCTGCGCCGAACGTGGTCAAATATATCGGTGGATCGGTCTATGGCGTGGCGATCAGCCTCGCTTACAGCTTCGTAATCCTGCCGCGCGTGACGGATTTCGGCGTGCTTGTCGCAGTGCTTGCGCCTGCTTTCCTGCTCGGCGGGTCGCTTCAGGCGCGCCCGGCGACGACATACAAGGCGCTCGGCATCACCCTGACGATTCCGATCCTTGCGGGTCTCGGCTCACATTATGGCGCCGATTTTGCCGAAGCGCTCAACAGCGTCGTTGCCCTGTTCGCAGCCCTGCTGTTCGCCGTGGTCAGCATGGGCATGTTCCAAACGGTGCGGCCAGAAACGGCGATCAACCGGCTACGCTATCTGAATCGCACGGACGTCGCCCGACGCGCCCGTGGGCGCGGTCCGGATGAAGCGAGCTGGACGAGCCTGATGATCGATCGGACCGCCTTGCTGCTGCCAAGGCTTGGAACATCGCGCCATTCAGCCGACGAGGTGTTGGAAGAAACCATCCGCCAACTGCGGCTGGGACATGTCGCGGGGCAAGTCTTCTCACTCAGCCAAAACGTGGGCGGTGAAATCGGGTGCGACCTGCGCAGCTTGCTTTCGACAATCGCAACTCATGGCGACGCCCCGGTCGAGCAAACCAATGCTCTGATCAGTTCTGTCACCGGAAGCACATTTCCCGAACGTGAGCGATTGCTCAGCCTGCTGATCGATCTTCGTTTCGCGCTTTCATTAGCTGGAACCCCCAATGCGGGGGATGCCGCGTGATCCCTGACATCACTATTGGCGGGGTCCTGCTCCCAGGCTTGCTCGTCCTCGCCATTGTCTCGCTTGCCGGGACTGTCGCCGTTCTCCGCCTGCTCACGTCCACCGGTCTGGTTCAGAGGTTCGGATTCCGACCCTTGCTCGAAATCGCGACCTTTATCCTCCTCTATGGACTGCTGGTGCAGTTCCTGCCCTCTATCGGAATATCGTCATGAAATCGCTGTTGGGCCGCTACGCCTTCACGCTCGCCATTGTCGCCATAGCCTCGCTTTGCGCCTGGCAGGCATGGACGCACTACGAGAGCACGCCCTGGACCCGCGATGGTCGGGTGCGTGCCGATATCGTGCGTGTCTCGACCGACGTTGGCGGGCTGGTGACGCAGGTCGCCGTGCGCGATAACCAGCGCGTCGAAGTCGGGCAGCTCCTGCTGGTGCTCGACCGCCCGCGCATTGCCGCGACGATCGAGCGTGCCGACGCTGCCATCGCGGAGACACGAGCAGCGCTTGAACAGGCGCGCAAGGAAGCGCGGCGTGACATCGCGCTGGGCGATCTCGTGGCCACCGAAGCGCGCGAACAGAATGTCGCGAAGGTAAAGACGGCGGAAGCAGCGCTGAAACGCGCTGAAGCCGATCGCCACGTCGCGCGCGTCGACATGCAGCGGACCGAGATTCGCGCGACAGCGAGCGGCATCATCACCAATCTCGACATTCATGCGGGTGACTATCTCGCGGCTGGAGCGCAGGCCATGGCGCTGGTCGACACCGCCTCACTGCGTATCGAAGGCTACTTCGAGGAGACCAAACTGCATCATGTGGCAATCGGCGACAGCGCCCGCATCCGTCTGATGGGCGACAATGCGGAGATCACGGGCCATGTCGAGAGCATCGCTGCTGCCATTGCGGACGACCAGCGGGACGAGACCGGCAATTTGTTGCCCAAAGTCGCGCCGACTTTCTCGTGGGTCCGGCTCGCCCAGCGCATTCCGGTGCGCATACATATCGATCGGGTGCCTCCCGGCGTCCGCCTGATCGCTGGTAGAACCGCAAGCGTGGAGATCCTGCCCGCCGATGCGAACCGGGTCGCTGCAAGTTCCCGGAGCCACTCATGAAACGCGCTCTATCATTGATCCCGATCGTCTTGATGGCCGGCTGCGTCGCGGGACCCAATTATCGCGTGCCGAAGGATGCTATGGTCCAGCGCCCGGACATCGCCGAGCCGTTCCTGGGCCAAAAGGATGCGGGAGTGACCCAACAGGAGCTGCCCCCACACTGGTGGCGGCTTTACGAGAATCCCAGGCTCGATTCCTATGTTGAGGAGGCGCTTTCCGCCAATACCGACCTGCGCGTGGCCGAGGCCAATCTCCGCCGCGCCAGTGCGGTGGTGAAGGAGGCTGAGGCGGGCCGGACGATCAGCGCCACTGTTTCGGGTCAGGCGCTCGGCGCACGCCCGCACGGCCCAGATGGGGCGCTTCCCGGCACCTTCAGCTATGCGCTGGGGTTTGACGCTGCCTATTCGCCCGACCTCGCAGGTAGTTTGCGCCGGGGGATAGAAGCGGCCAGTGTGCAAGCCGAAGCGGCGGTGGCGGCGCGCGATCAGGTGCGGGTCGTTGTCGCTGCTGGCGTAACGCGCAGCTATGCGAGGATATGCGCCGCAAACATGTCGCTTGCCGCAGCGCGCCGGGTCGCCGAGATTCAGCATGCGACGCTGGACGTGGCGGAACGTCTCGCGCGCGGCGGGCGCGGCACACGGTTCGATATGGATCGCGCCCGCGCCGCCGCATATTCTGCCGACGCGGCTGTGCCAGACCTTCTGGCCGAGCGCCGCGCGGCACTATTCGAACTCGCCGCGCTGATGGGGCGGCCTCCCGCCGACTATCCCAGGGAGGCTGAGACGTGCAGCATCATTCCGACAGTTTCGCGCGCCATTCCTAGTGGCGATGGCGCGATGCTGCTCAGACGGCGTCCCGACATTCGCGTGGCGGAGCGCAGTCTCGCCGCTGCCATTGCGTCGATCGGTGTAGCCGAGGCCGAACTCTATCCCAGCGTCAGCTTTGGGGCATCGGGAGGAACCGCAGCATCGACCGGCCATCTGCTGGCGCCTTCGTCCTTCGGCTTCAGTCTGGGGCCACTCCTGTCCTGGTCCTTCCCGAACAGGCAGCTAGTGCGCGCCCGCATTGCGCAGGCAGGTGCCGATGCCGACGCGGAACTGGCCCGCTTTGACGGGACCGTTCTTCTCGCGCTTCAACAGACCGAGACGGCGCTGTCTTCCTATGCCCGCGCACGTGATCGCTTTAAAGATCTGCAGAGCGCTGCCGAAGCGGCCGGCAAGGCCAGCGCAGATGCGGAGAAGCTGCAACGCTTTGGCCGCGTGCCGTTCCTCGACTTGCTGACCGCGCAAGCCGCCTATGCAGAAGCGCAGACTAGCCAGTCCGCGGCGCGTACCGTGCTGGTGGATCGCCAGATCGACCTGTTCCTTGCTTTGGGCGGGGGCTGGGAATGAAGCAGACTGCTGATCGGTGCAACGATTTATGAAGGGCAGGTTCTGGAGAGCAGGTTCAAGCCGCCGATTGCCGAGTTTGTCGGAGGGTGCAGCCACGGCGTCTTATTCTTTCGAACCGGCGAATTCCGACCAAGTTCCGTCTTGCGCGGCCGCATGCCTTCCTGATGAACGCAGGGCAGGTTTCAGGGAGTCGTTTCGAGCGGTCGAGCGGCTGCTTAGTTGGCGAAGCGTCCGAGGGTCACGACTACTATCGGGCAGTCGCCTACTCCTAGCTTGCCCTCTTTCGTGTCAGCCGCGCTCGGCGGACTGGGCGATCTCCTGCCGCAACTTGTCCACTTTCGCGCCAGCCCACTGCCGAGCGTCATCGCCGAACACGAGCCGGGATGTCACCTCTTCCTGCGGACGCTGCCGGGCCAGTAGCCTGCAGCCTGAAACGGGGCGGTGCCGTGCAGCATCGACGTCAGCGCCGTCCGTCTTGCATGGGCCTCAGAACCGATATGCGAGAGCGAGGCCGGCGGCCGGTTGCCAGCGACTGCCCTCCTCGGTGACGGGGCTGTCGGTCAGATCGCCGATGAGATAGCTCGCGCCGGCGCGAGCGATCACCCCGAGGCGGCGGTTGAACCAGTAGGATGCCGTTACGCCCGCGCCCACGTCCCGGAAGCCCGCGCCGGGGCGATAGGCCGGCAAGCCGCTGGCGGCGGCTCCGACCTCGTCGATGCCGAAATAGGTGCGGGCATAATCCGCATTGGCCCAGCCGGCCTGCGCATCGAGCGACAGGGAGAAGACCGGGTTGCGGATCGCTGCATAGCTGGCGCTGGCGGTGGCGATCAGGCCCTTGTGCGTGTCCGACACGTCGTGGACGACGGTGAGGTCCAACTGCACTGATCCCTGCCCCAGGCGATCGCCGCCGATCCTGTAGCCTACGAACCCGCCGGCCTCGATAGCGGTGTCGATTTCCGGCAGAAGGCCGACGGGACCGTCCGCATCATCGCGCGGCAGGCGTACACCGATCGCCGGGCCGAACGACAGGCGCGAACCCGGATTGAGATCGAGACGCAAGCGCTGGCCGCGCATTTCCAGGTTGACGATGCCGAGGCGGATTTCTCCCGTGACGAAGGGTAGCACGCGCATGTCGCTCGCGCCGTCATATTCGGGCACGATGCCGGCGCCGACTGCGACGACGCCGCGCGAGGGTCCCTCCGCGGATGTCTCCTGAGCATAAGCGCCGATGGCCGTCAGGGCAGTGCCGCAGGCAAGCAGGGTCGAGACGAGAATTCGCATTGTCGGTTTCCTTTTTTTTGGAGGGGGGCCACCGAAGGCGCTCCGTTTCCGGAAGATTGTCCTTCGGTGGCCGGGAGGTCGCGGCGGGGCGGGTGGATTGGCGACCCCCTGTGGTCAGCGCTGCCGGAGCAAGGCAGCGATCCTGTGATTTGCCATCAGAATTGCGATGCCGCTGAGGATGCTGGCGACGGGCACGGTCAGCAGGCCGAGCCCGAGGCTGTTGGCCATTTGCGCCGCGGTTCCCGCATCGCTGATCATGCCGACAATGAGCGGACCCAGCGCAGGGCCGAGCAGGCCCGAGCCGATCAGGACAAGGCTCGATGCCATGGCCTCGCGACCCTTGCCCGCCACGAGGTGCGCCGCGCCGAAACCCCATGGCAGCAGGAAGGCGAAGGACAGCATGCTCGGCAAGAACAGCAGGATCGAAAGCCAGCCGATCGGCGCGAACAAGCCTGCAGCCGTCGTCACCGCAGCGATGATGAACAGGATCGCAGGCGGTCCCAGCACCCGGCCGGTGCCCGAGCGCACGGCCCGGTCGAACCAGCGCCCCCCGAGCAGCGTGCCGACGATGCCCAGCAGCCCTTGCGGCAGCCCGAAAGCGAGGCCTGCCTCGCTGGCGGTGAAGCCATGCGTGCGGATGAGGAAGGGCGCGGCGAAGGCATAAAAGGGCGCTGAGGCAAAACCTGCGGCGATCGCGCCGATGAACAGCCAGCGGAAGCCCGGCGAGGACAGCACTTGCATGCTCGACCGCAGGAAAGGCTCGGCGCGGGCACCTGTGCCCTGAAGCGGCGGCGTGGGTCCGACGGCGATGAACGCGATCAGCCCGATCACGCCGCCGAGGGCGCCCGCACCGACCAGCGCCGTGCGCCAGCCGAAAGTATCGCTGAGCGCGCCGCCCGCCGCGAACCCCACCATGGTGCCAAGAGGGATGCCCAGCGCAAACAGCCCGATTGCCAGGCCTCTGCGCTCCGGCCTGATTTTCCGGGCGATGATCGCATGTCCAGCCGGGATTGCGCCGGCCTCTCCGAACGCCACGCCGAAGCGGGTGAACGCGAGCACCAGGAAGCTCGCCGCAAGGCCGCCGAGCGCCGTCATCGCGCTCCAGACCAGAGCGCAGGAAACAAGGATGAAACGGGGCGATCCCCGGTCCGATGCGCGGGCAAGCGGCAGGGAAAGAAGCGTATAGCAGACCGCGAAAGCGAGTCCTGTGAGAAGTCCGATCTGCGTGTCGCTGAGAGAAAGATCCACCTTGATCGCTTCCGCCATGATGAATGGCAGCATCCGATCAATCTGTGAGATCAGGCTGACGAGGAAGAGGGCAATGAGTATTGCGGCGGAGCGCCTCCCCTGTGCATATTCATTCGGACTCTCCTTGCCGGTGGGCAAAGAAGCGCCTGATATTTCTATTGATCGCGTGGCAATTTCTGCCATGATCGTGACGCTCCTCGCTTGGGTTGGTGCCAGCAAGCTAGATGGAGCGACCCATGATCAGAATGCCGAATACCTCAATAAATTTGCCCAATCCTCCAAGCACCGATAGGGTGAGCGGAGAGGGGCAGGTCCTGCGCTGGCCCCTCGCCCAGGCGGAGAAACGCGTGCCCTCAGCGCTGCATGCGGCGGTTGCCGCTCATATCGATGCCCAGGGCGGCGGCGAGGGCCAGTTTCCGACGCGGCTTGCCGGCGTGCATATCCTGCGGTCCTTCGAGGCGCGGATGCCGATGCGGCAGGTCTATCGGCCGGGCCTTTGCGTCGTGATCCAGGGCGCCAAGGAAATCCTCTTCGGCGAGGACACCTTTCGCTACGGGGTGATGGAATGTCTGGCGGTCGGCCTCGACCTGCCGGCCAGCGGACGAGTCATCGAGGCAAGCCCGGATACCCCTTATACCGGCATCACCATCGATCTCGACATGACGATCATGCGCGAGGTGCTGGGGCAGCTCGAAACGCCGCCGGTGCCGGCCGGCGGACCGGGACCCTGCCTGTTCGTCGGGAAGGTCGATGCCCCTCTGGCCGATTGCGTGCTGCGCCTGCTCCGGATGTGCGAGACGCCCGAGGCGATCCCGATTCTCTACCCGTCCGTGATGCGCGAGATCTGCTACTGGCTGCTGACGAGCCCGAACGGCGGCGAACTGCGCAACCTCGGCCTGCCGGAATCGAGCAGCGAGCGAGTCAGCAAGGCCATTTTCCAGCTGCAGAACAGCTTTGCACAGACGCTGCGGGTGGAACAGCTGGCCGAAACCGCACGCATGAGCCTGTCGTCCTTTCATCAACATTTCAAGGCGCTCACGTCCATGACGCCGCTCCAGTACCAGAAGCAGCTGCGCTTGCTGGAAGCCCGGCGATTGATGGTGGTCGACGGGGAAAATGTGGCTGAAGCGGCTTATCGGGTCGGCTATGAGAGCGCTTCGCAGTTCAGCCGGGAATATACGCGGATGTTCGGAGCCGCGCCCAAGCGGGACGTGCTGGAGATGCGCCGGCAATATAGCCAACTCGCCAGCCGCACGCTGCAAGAGGCCTAGGCGCCGGGCCGGGGAGTCGGAAGGCGCCTTCACATGGTCCCACGTTACAGCAGCCCTTCGTGCGCGGCCTGGCGGACGCTTCTCACGACGGGCTGAAAGCCGAGCCGGCGAGCAAGCGAGCAGTCCATGTGTAAGCGCCATGGATTGGTCAGCGGCGCGGAGGAGAGCTCGATTGCGCCTCCCGCCAGCTGCACCAGTTCATGGATCGATGTCGGTGCATCATCGCCGATATTGACGATCTTCCCGTCCATTGCGCCATCCAGCGCCAGCATCATGGCTGTTGCAATGTCGCGATGATGGACCATGCTCATCCGCTGGGCGGGGTGAAGCTTCACTTGGGCAAGATGCCGGGGGAGCGATGCGATATGGCCATCCCTATCGCCATAGACGAAGCCGAAGCGCTGGATCGACCAATTGAGGCTGCTGCCCTGCAATTCCGCCTCTGCGGCCAGCTTGCTCGCCGGATAGTCGAGCGTGGGGGAACAGCGATCCTCCTCTGCGCCGGGTTGCGGGGAGTCGGCGTCATAGACATGGGCCGTGCTGGCCATGATGAACCGCGCGTCCGGCGCATGGGCCTTTATCGCCGCGATGAGGTTACGGGTCCCCTCGAGATTGACCTTCCAGATGAGGCCGGTATCGGCGGTGCGGAAGACGGCCGCCAGGTGGATGACAGCCGAAACGCCTTGCACGGCCGACGCCAGCGAGGCGGGATCGAGCAGGTCGCCAGTCGCTATCGACACGCCCGCAGGCACGCCGCTGCCCGGCCGGGCCAGCGCCCGGCAGTCCAGCCCCGCCTGGACGAGACGCGGAAGAAGCCGGGCGCCCACCAGCCCGCTCGCGCCGGTCACCAGGATCGTCATGGTCTGTTTCCTTTCTCAAGCAGGCTTTCGAGCCGTTCGGTCGCCGTCCGGAGCACGCCGATCGCGGTCTCGATATCGGCCTCGTCCATCCCGCCGAACGCCACGGCGCGAATGAAGGACAGGTCCGGCAGGGCGGCCCACAGCTTCGCGCCGGCATCGGTGAGGCGCAGCAGCTTCTGCCGCTGGTCGGCCTGATCGGGCACCTGCTCGACCAGAGCTTTGCGCACGAGCGTGGCGACGATGCCGCTCATCGTCGCGCGTTCGATCTCCAGCAGCCGTCCCAGGTCGCGCTGGATCGTCGGCCCGGCCGTGGCGAGCCGATGCAGCACATACCATTGCACCGAGCCAAGGCCATGGGGGCGCAGCACGGAATCCATGACGTCCCGACCGGCGAAATAGCAGCGCTTGGCCCATGCTCCGATGCTGTCCTGCGCTGCGCCTTCCTGTTTGCCGGACAAGGATGCCTCCCTCGATTCGTAAGCTACCTTGCGAATATGTCAGGTGCTATACAATTGTCAACGCGGTGGAGGAATAGGCAGGTTTTTTGCGCGTTCCGGCATGGTGGTTTTCCCGCCCGGCGGCATCATTGAGCAGGACGACGCGGCATGGACGTGACGGGATGAGATCCCGAGCTCTGGCCCGTATCGGAAAGGCAAGGATCATCAATGGCGAACTGGACGAACAGCGACATCCCACCCCAATGGAACCGCGATGTGGTCGTGACCGGCACCGGGGGGCTTGGCTTCGAAGATGCTCTCGCGCTGGCAAGCGCGGGCGCCAACGTCGTGATCGCCGGGCGCAATCCCGGGAAAGGCGCGGCGGCAGTGGCGGCGATCAAGCGCGCCGTGCCTGGCGCGCAGGTGCGGTTCGGCAAGGTGGACCTCGCGGATCTCGGCTCGGTCGCGGCGTTCGCCGGCCAGCTCTCGCAGGAACAGGACAGTCTCGATCTGCTCATCAACAACGCGGCCGTCATGCGTCCGCCGGAACGCCGCGAAACGCAGGACGGCTTCGAACTGCAGTTCGGCACCAATTATCTCGGGCATTTCGCGCTCACCGCGCATCTGTTGCCGCTGCTGAGGAAAGGGCAGGATCCGCGGGTCGTCACGCTCAGCAGCGTCGCGGCGCGCCAGGGGGCGATCGACTTCGACGATCTGCAGGCCGAGCGCAGCTACCGCTCGATGCACGTCTATGCCCAGTCCAAGCTCGCCTGCCTCATGTTCGCGCTCGAGTTGAGCCGACGCAGCAAGGCGGCCGGCTGGGGTATCGAGAGTCTGGCGGCGCACCCCGGCATCACGCGCACCGATCTGATCGTGAACGGCTCCGGCCGGTCCAGCTTTCATGGACGGTTGCGCCGTTACCTCTGGTTCCTGTTCCAGCCCGCCTGGCAAGGCGCCTTGCCGACGCTTTTCGCGGCAACCGATCCAGTAGCGCGAGACGGCGGCTATTATGGGCCCGACCGGCTTGGCGGTACGCGGGGATATCCGACCGAGGAGCAACCGCCCAGGCAGGCGCTGGATAGCGCGGCCGCCGCTCGTCTGTGGAGCCTGTCCCTCGACCTGGCACAAGTGCAGTTTGATTGATGCCGCTCATAGGGAAGCCGGCAAATTGCCATCGGACCTCAAATTTTGACTGAAGTCCCTGGCACACGCGAATAATTGCGCCACCGGCAAATTATGAACCTCTGGCAGCTTTCGACGATCTCCTTCGAGATCGCGAACGTCGGCTCTGGCGGCGGCAGGCGACGCTGTGGGTTTGATGGAGTCACGTCACGACATGCATCCCATGTCGCCAAGCGTGGCTCTTACCGCAGGGGCGAGCGGCGTACCTGATCCACCCGTCATCGCCCTGTTCCGTCTGCGGTTTGTGACCTTCGGAAATTCGCATGATGGTGGCTGAAATCCGAGTGTTTCCCGGCGTCTCGCCCTGCGGATCATGAACGCTGGCCCATCTTTGAATATTCGCGGGGACCGGCCATCGCGTCGGCTTCGAACCAGCGGGCGCATCGTCTTCAATTGGCTCCTCGGCTCACGAACGCTGCGTCGACCTTGACCCGGCATGTCAGGCAGGAACAGCCGCCGCCGCACAGCTCCTGCATTCAGTCGATGCCCGCATCCGTGATGATCTCCATAAATTCATGCCGGCCGGAGCATCGACTTGGGATATTCGCTGCCCCGGATCAGAATGACGAGCCGCGCCATCGTCCGAACCTCACTTCAATTTCCGGTTCTGGTCGACGGAGTGCCGACTTCAGTCGGAAATGGCTGTATCTGCATCATCGGCCTGGAAGCGGATCGCAGCGGCGGCGGCGGCGGACATGACGAAGCCGATCGGCGCTTCCGACTCTTCCTGGAGATGTCCGATCAGGCCCGCGGTGCGCGCCAGAAGCGCGATGCCTTTCATCGCCCCGAGCGGGAAGCCGGCGTCAAGCATGACCGCCGGAATGGCGCCATTGACATTGATCGGCAGCGCGCGGCCGATCGCGGCTGGCAGCGCATCCCGGATGGCGCGCAGCATGGCCACATGCCGGCCGCTCACGCCGATCTCCTCCGCCAGATCGAGCAAGCGCGCGGCTCTCGGATCGCCGCTCGAATGCTGGGGATGTCCGAACCCCGGCACTGGACGTCGCGCGGCGCGCAGCGCGGCCAGGCGCTCCCGGGCCGCCGCTTCGATTGTCCTGCCTTCGTCGAGCGTGGCAAGGCAGTCCGTCAGGAAGCGCCCGGCGACCTCGGCGCTGCCGAGGATCACGGAGCCGCATCCCAGCAGGCCAGCCGCGACCGCGCCCTGCAAGGCTTCCGGCCCTGCCGCATAGGTCATGCGGGCCGCGACCACGCTTGGCACCAGACCATGTTCGGCCAGAGCGGTCAGCACGGCGTCGGCCAGTCTCTTCTGCCGTTCGTCCGGTATGAATCCGGTGACCAGGAGCCAGAAATAGCTCGTGAAGTCGATCTTGCCGATTACATCGGCGCACAGGTCCAGCCCCCTCACCGTGACGCTGTCCGCATCCGATGTGCAGATCGATGTAAATGGCTGGTCCTGTTTGCCGATCCGCATTCACATTCTCCATTTTTCGTATTACGAACTTGATGTCGATATTCGAAAATACTAGAAGCCTTGTCAAGCAGTCGGACGACGGAACCGGCACACCAGATCGATAGGAGAAAGATGCCAAAGCCTCTCAAAGATGTGCGCGTGCTCGACATGGGGACCTTCATCACGGGTCCTGCGGCGGGCATGTTGCTGGCCGATCTCGGCGCCGATGTCATCAAGGTGGAACAGCCGGGCAGCGGCGATCCGTTCCGTGCCTTCAAGGGCGAACTCTATAGCCCTCATTTCCAGACCTATAACCGCAACAAGCGAAGCGTCACGCTGAATACGAAAGAGCCGGCCGATCGGGCGAAGTTCGACGATCTCCTGATGCAATCCGACATTTTCATCCAGAATTTCCGGCCCGGCGTGGCTGAGCGGCTCGGCGTCGATGCGCGGCGTCTGCGCGCGCTCAATCCCCGGCTCATCTATTGCTCGATTTCCGGCTTCGGGCCGGACGGTCCTGACCGGGACCGTCCGGCCTTCGATACGGTGGCACAGGCGGCCAGCGGCTTCCTGCGCCTGCTCGTGAACCCGCATCATCCGCGTGTCGTCGGCCCCGCGATCGCCGATGCGCTGACCGGATTTTATGCGGCCTATGGCGTGCTGGCCGCACTGTACGAACGTCAGGCGACCGGGCGTGGCCGTCTCGTCGAGACATCCATGTTCGAAGCGATGTGCCACTTCAATCTCGACGACTTCACGCATCTGCTGTCGGCCGGCGAGGTCATGGGGCCGCACAGCCGGCCTCAGGTTTCCCAATCCTATGTATTTCAGTGCAAGGATGGCCGCTGGATCGCGCTTCACATGTCGTCGCCGCCGAAATTCTGGGACAATCTCGCACGGGCCGTCGATCGGCCGAACATGCTGGATCAACCCGAATTCGCCACGCGCGAGGCGCGGATCGCGCATTACGAGCAACTGGTCTCCTTTCTGGCGCCTCTTTTCCTGACCCAGCCGCGGGCCTGGTGGGTCGAGCGCCTGGCTTCGTTCGACGTGCCGCATTCGGCCGTTCTGGACTCGCGTGAAGTGATCGAGAGCGAGCAGGCGCGCCATCTCGGGATCATGGTGGAAGGGCAGGGGCCATCCGGGCCTTTCCGGACCGTGCGCTCGCCCTTGAGCTTTGACGGCGAGCGTGAAACGGCGGTTCGCGCGCCGCCGACGCTCGGCCAGCATAATGAGGAGCTTCTGGGCGTCGACAGTCCGGCCCACGCAGCGGAATGAATGGGTGCTCTGCGCCCACGGGAGAGGAGAGAAGAAGGTGACGGGCAAGCTACCAAACCGCCTCCATCACACGGCCTATGTCGTGAAGGATCTGGAGAAGACACGGGCATTCTATGAAGATGTGATCGGCCTGCCGCTGATTGCCACCTATTGCGAGAAGGATGTGCTGTTCGGCGCCGAGCGTGTTTATTGTCATTGCTTTTTCGGTATCGGAGACGGCGGCGCGCTGGCCTTCTTCCAGTTCGCCGACAGCAAGGATCAGGACCTGTTCGGGCCCGCCATACCGGAATCGCCCTTCAATCACGTCGCCTTGCATGTGGATCGCGACGTCCAGGACGCGCTCGAGGCGCGAATTGCCGCCGCTGGCATCGAAGGCAGCTATGTGCTGGAGCATGGCTATTGCCGGTCGGTCTATATCAAGGACCCCGATGGCATGATCCTCGAGTTCACGGTCGACGAGCCGGCCGCGGTTGCGCAGGAGGCCGATCGGCGGGCCGTGGCGCATGACGAACTCAGGCGATGGCTCGCGGGCGATCACAGCAACAACAATATGTTTCGGCATCAGGAACAAGCCTGACCGGCATGGCCGTCATGGCTCATGACATATCCATCCCGTCGCGTCCGGGGCAGGCCTGGCAGGTCCCGGTCCCCAGCGGGATGCTGGCCGGAGAGACTGTCGGCCGTGGGCTGCCGTTGCTTTTCCTCCATGGCTGGACACTGGATCGGCGAGCATGGACCCCGCAGGTCGATGCCCTGCGTGATCAGGTCCAGTCGATCCTGATCGACAGGCGGGGTTGCGGGCAGTCGACCGCCTCACCTTCCCTCGGCGACGAGCCGGACGATCTGGTGGCGGTGCTGGAGCAGCGATCCATAGACGAGGCTGTGATCGTCGCCATGTCGCAGGGCGTGCGGATCGCGCTGGCATTTGCGGCACGTCATCCCGGGCGCGTGCGGGCGCTGGTGCTGCAGGGGCCGCCGCTCCTGTTCCCGACGGCATCCGGAATTGCCCCGGACGCGGCAGCGGTTTCGGGGCTCCATGCATTGGCCAGAGAGTCACGCTGGACGGCGCTTGGCGATGCCTTGCGCCGCGATCCGCTCTTCTTCCTGCCCGGCGGCGAAGGGGAGGAGTTGCGTGATCTCATGCTGAACGCTTACCGGGCGCGCGATCTGCTCTCGGCTGGCCGGCCGCTTCATCTCTCGTCGGACGAGGTCGCAAGCATTCGGGCGCCGACTCTCCTGATCTGTGGCGAGCATGAGGCTGGTGACCGCAAGCGTTCGGCTGAACAACTCGCAGCGCTTCTGCCGGACGCGGCGCGGCGCGGCATCCCGGGCGGCGGCCATTTGTGCAATCTCTGCTCGCCGGTTTCCTACAATGCCGCGCTCATGAGCTTCATCGGGCATGTCCGCGACAATTCGAGGCATATCTGCTGATGTCGACATCATCCTCCGATCATTTCGCGACCACCCACACCGGGAGTTTGCCGCGCCCGGAGCCGTTGATGCAGGCCATGTTCGCGCGGGAAGAAGGTGTCGCGCTCGATCCTGTCGCGCTCGACGCCGCAATCGAGGAAGCGGTGCAGGAGATGGTCGATCGGCAGATCGCGGCGGGGCTCGACATCATCAATGACGGTGAGATGTCGAAGCCGAGCTACGCGACCTATATCAAGGATCGGCTGAATGGCTTTGGCGGCGAAGGCGGCAGCTATGTGTTCCAGGATCTCGCCGATTTCCCGGGGGCCGCCGCCAGGGTTTTCGCGGACGCGGGGCGGTCCCGGCGCAAGGCGCCGGCCTGCGACGCGCCGATCGGCGTCCGGGATATGGACGCACCGCGCCGCGATGCGGAGCGGCTTGCAAGGATCGCGCAGGGACGTCCCACCTTCATGAGCGCGGCCTCGCCGGGTGTGACGGCATTATTCTTTCAGAATCAGCATTATCCGACTTACGATGCCTATGTTTTCGCGATCGCCGAGGCGATGCGGCAGGAATATGAAGCGATCGCCGCGCAGGGGATCGTCCTGCAACTCGATTGTCCGGATCTGGCGATGGGACGGCATGTCCAGTTCGCCAGTCTCGACCTTGCGGGCTTCCGCCGCATGATGGGACTCCATGTCGAGGCGCTCAATCATGCGGTGGCCGCCATTCCGCCGGAGCGGCTGCGCATGCATCTTTGCTGGGGCAATTATCCCGGACCGCATCATTGCGATGTTCCGCTGGCGGACGTGATCGACATCGTCTGGACCGCGCGGCCCGCAACCATCTTGTTCGAGGCGGCGAACCCGCGTCATGCGCATGAATATACGCTGTTCGAAACCACGCTTCCGCCCGATGGCAAGATCCTGGCTCCGGGGCTCATCGAGCCGCAATCCCCCTATATCGAGCATCCCGAACTGATCGCCCAGCGTCTCGGTCGCTTCGCGCATCTGGTGGGGCGCGAGCGTGTGATCGCGGGGGTCGACTGCGGGTTCAGTATCCATGTGGGCTCGGGAAATCTGGACCCGGCGATCGTCTGGGCCAAGCTGTCGGCCTTGTCGGAAGGCGCGGCGATCGCCAGTCGCGCCTTTTTCTGAGGGTCGAAAAGCCGATTGCAGCCTCAGATGGAGCATGCTATCAATTCGTTATACGAATGAAATTTCGATAATCGAAAATAGGAATCTGTGAAGAAGAGAAGTCCGGCGGCCACGGCCGATCGGTCACGCCAAGGTCTGAAAGTGCCCGCGGAATCACAGGGGGCAGTCGGAAAGGGAGAGGACAAGATATGCGCAACGATATGCCGGTACGGCTGATCCATCTGCTCGCGGCGACCGTGAGTCTGGCGACGATGGCGACCGCCGCCAATGCCCGGCAGGATGCGGGGGGAAGCCCGGACGATCAGGCGGAGGCTGCGTCCGTGGCCGACACTGCAAGCGATCAGTCCATTATCGTGACAGGATCCCGGATCACGCGCGATGGCTATCAGGCCCCGACGCCTGTGACCGTGGCGACGACCGACGATCTTCTCAAGGCCTCGCCCAGCAATATTCCCGATGGTCTCAACAAGCTGCCGCAATTCGTCGGCTCTTCCGGCCCCAATCGTAGCGCCAACACCTTCGCCACGCCCAATCACGGCAATATCCTCAATCTGCGCGGGTTGGGGGGCATCCGTACATTGATCCTGTTTGACGGCGTGCGCGTCTCGCCGACGACTTATCTCGGCAATGTCGATGTCGACGTGCTGCCTCAATTGCTGACCCAGCGAGTGGATGTCGTGACGGCGGGCGCTTCGGCCTCCTATGGATCTGATGCCGTTGCCGGTGTCGTCAATTTCGTGCTCGACAAGAATTTCACCGGATTGAAGGCGATCGCCCAGGGGGGCTTCTCGTCACGCGGTGACAATGGCACCAACCGCTTCGCGGTGGCGGGCGGTTTCGACATCGGTGACCGGCTTCATATCCTGCTCAGTGTCGATCACAACCAGAGCGGCGGCTATTTGGTCGGTGATCGGCCCGCGCTGGCGCAGCAGGGTATTGCCGTGGGCTCGATCGAGGGCGGCGGCCAGATCGGGACTGCCGCCAATCCGCTGATCTTCCGCACCGGCGCGCGCTATAATCTCGCGAGCTTCGGCGGCCTGGCCGTAACCGGTCCCTTCGCCAACACAGTCTTCACGATACCCGGAAACTATCGTGCGGCAATCACGGGCACACCGACCGCGACACCGGGCTTCTTCATCGGCGGCGACTATTATTACGGTCCGGACAGCCAGTCGGCCAGCGCGGCGACCAAGAATGATACTCTGTTCGGACGGATCAGCTATGAGCTGACCGATGACATCACGGCCTATGTGCAGTTTCTCGGCGCCCGGAATATCGTGCGCTACAATTCGCTGCCGAACCTGCTGCTGTTCGCGCCGCAGATATACAGCGGCAACGCCTTCCTGCCGACCGAGCTTCAGGATCAGCTCACCGCGAGCAACACGGCATCCTTCTCGCTGCGCAAGCTTTTCGACGAGTTCGGTCCCATTCCGGCGACGGAAAGGACGCATAACTATCAGACCATTGCCGGCTTGCAGGGCAAGGTGGCCGGCCTCGATTGGCAGATCAGCTATTCGCATGGCGAGAGCATCTTCCGGTTCTCGCAGCCGAACCAGTTCGAGAACACGAAGCTCGCGGCCGCGCTCGACGCCGTGCGCGATCCGGTCACCGGCAACATTGTCTGCCGCCCGCAGCTCAGCTCGGACCCGGCCGTTCGGGCCCGTTACGCGGATTGCGTTCCGCTCAATCCGTTCGGTTACGGCGCCGCGTCGGACGCCGCGCGCGACTATGTGATGGGAGAGTCGCTCTATCGGGCCAAGACTGTCACCAACGACGTGACGGTCGGCCTCTCGGGCGATCTGATCCCGCTGCCCGCCGGCATGATTTCCTTCGCGCTCGGCGCGGAATATCGCGACGCCAGCCTGGATCTCATCTCCAATGCCGACCCGGCCACCCCGGTCGACATAACGGGCCTTCGCGGCCTCGCGGCGACGGCCACGCGCTTCTATCTGACCAACACGGGGACCGCGAACGGCAGCAACAACGTGAAGGAGGTGTTCGGCGAGGTGGCCGTTCCGCTGCTCAGGGATAGGGCCTTCGCCGAGCAGCTCGATGTCAGCGGTGCCATCCGGTATACGGACTACAGCACGAGCGGCGGCGTGACGACCTGGAAGCTGGGGGCCTCCTGGGTGCCGACCAATGGCCTGCGCTTCCGCGTGACGCGCTCGCGCGACATTCGCGCACCGACGCTGTTCGACCTGTTCGCGGGCGCCCAGACGACCGTATCGTCGGTGATCGACCCCCACACCAACGTCAGCGGCAGTTTCATCCAGACCCAGAGCGGCAATCCCTCGCTGCGGCCGGAGGTCGGCAACACGCTGAGTGTCGGTTTCGTGCTGCAGCCGGATTTCCTGCGTGGTTTTGCCCTGTCCGTCGATGGATACAAGGTCCAGATCGATGGCGCGATCACCACGCTCAGCACGCTCCAGATCCTCCAGGACTGCGAAGCCAGCGGCGGGACGGCGGCCTCCTGCGATCTGATCACGCGCCCGCTGCCGTTCAGCGATCATTCGGCGGCCAATTATCCAACGGCGGTGCAGGTGAGTGGCGTCAACATCGCGACGATCGATATGCGGGGCATCGATTTCGATGCCTCCTACCGGACCGGACTTGGCGCCGGGGCGCTCTCGCTGCGCCTCTATGCGACTTATGTGGACCGGTTCCGCCAGCAATTGAGCGCCAGTCAGTCCGCGATCGAATATGCCGGCTACACGACCAACGGAACCCGGGTCGATACGCCAATCCCGCGCATCAAGGGCAATCTCAACGTCAACTACGACATTGGCGTCTTTTCGATCTTCGCGCAGGAAAATCTGATCGGGGCGATGAAGCTCGGGCCCACGCAGGTTTATACCGAGAAATCCCTGCCGGCCTTCCTGACGACGGATCTCACCCTGACCGTGCGGCCGAAGACAAATCGCATCAGGAGCGAAATCTTCTTCACGGTGAACAATCTGTTCGACGCCACGCCGCCGGAATTTTTCCAGACCACCGTGCCGGGCCTTGGGCTCGGGACGTTGCAAATTCTCTATGATACGACCGGGCGGCAATTCACGGCCGGGGTGCGCGTGAGTTTCTGACGCGCGCGGGACCAACATTCATGAAGGGACGATGATGAAGCTACTCGGCATCTCTGGCAGCCTGCGGAAGGACTCGCTGAACACGGCCATTCTCAGGACCCTGGCGGCGGAACTGCCGGAGGATGTCGGGATGGAGATCTTTCCGCTCAACGGGATCCCGCCCTATGACGGAGACCTGGATACGGATACGCCGCCTGCTGCGGTCGCCGAGCTGCGGCGGGTGATCGGGCGGGCCGACGGCCTCGTGATCGCCACGCCTGAATATAATCATGGCATGTCCGGCGTGCTCAAGAACGCGCTGGACTGGGCCTCGCGGCCTTATGGCGCCGCGACCCTGATCGGAAAGCCGGTCCTCACGCTCAGTTCTTCGATGATGGGTACGGGCGGCGCGCGTGCGCAGGCCCAGCTCAACGAAACGCTGACCGCGATCACCGCGCGTCTCGTCTTGCGGCCGCAGATTGTCGTGACGGCCGCACATGAGAAGGTCCAGAACGGTGTCCTGTCGGATCGCGCAACACTCGATTTCATTCTGGCCGGGATCGCCGACCTCGCGAGAGAAATCCGGCTTCTGGCTGGCGCGACGGCATAGAGAGTTCTTGTCGATCGGGTCAGAAATGGTCACGTTTCAACCTGATCAGGACAACCTCCAAAAGAGCAATCCCTTGGAGGCAGGCATCTCCGCTTATTGAACCGAACCGCTGCTTCCGCCTTCGCGGAAGCGCGATTTCCTCGGTCAGACGCTATAGAGAGTTTCCGACCAGGATAGATGCAGTGCTCCTGCGAAAGCAGGAGCCCGGGCATATGGGCAGTCCGCTACCGCCCTGGGCTCCTGCTTTCGCAGGAGCACCTGGATTGGTTCAATCAAGGCCGGAAAGCCTCTGGAGTCGATCCGCTTCAGATTGAACGGATCGACTCTGCTTTTCCACGTATTTTCCATGATTTCCGAGCCGGCGGATGATTCCCTCCGCCTCGAAATCACTCTAGCGCAGCCGGATCCGAAGGCCATCGAGCCCCAGCAGGAATGTGCTGGGCAACCATGTCGGATCCTCCTGTGCGAGATCGGCATGCGGGAAGCGCTCGGAGAAGGTCTTGAGAAAAATCGAGATTTCCATGCGGGAGAGCGACGCGCCCAGGCAGAAATGCACGCCTGACGAAAAGGCGATGTGTTGCCGGGCATTTTCACGGCGCACATCGAACCGGTCGGGGTCCGCGAATACCGCCGCATCGCGGTTGGCCGAGCCGAGCAGGCATGTGACGCGCGTGCCCGCTGGAAAGACATGGTCACCCACATGCATGTCGATGCGCGCATCGCGGCTCACCATCTGGCCGGGCGTGCGCAGTCGAAGCACTTCCTCCACCGCGTTCGGGATCAGCTCGGGCTCCTTGCGGATCGCATCCCACTGGTCGCGATGCGTGAAGAATTCGAGGAGCGCGTTGCCAATCGTATCCTGCGTCGTCTGATGGCCGGCGATGACCATCTGGGAGACGATGCCCATGATCTCCCGCTCGCTGAGCGCGCTGCCCTCCTCGGCATGGGCATCCAGGAGACGCTTGAGCAGGTCGGTGGTCTTCTGGCCCCGGCGCAGGTCGAATGTGTGCTTGAGCCGCGATTCGAGCTCGACCATGCCGGCATGCGCCTCGTCGATCGCGTCGGGAATGCGTTCGGGCGGCTGCCCGATCAGCTGCGTCATGCTCTGCCAGGAATGATGGATGCTCTCGCGCACGTCCTCCGGAATGTCCAGCATCTCGGAGATGATGGTGAGCGGAAGCTGGTAAGCGAAATCGGAGATGATCTCGATCGTGTCGCGGCTCGACAGTTCCTCCAGCCGCTCGTCAACTTCGCGCTGGATGCGCGCGCGCATGTCCTCGATCGCGCGGACCGAGAAGACGCGGGTGGCCAGCGTGCGAAGGGCGATATGCTTGGCGCCGTTGCTGGAGGTCAGCCAGCGGAGCTGATGCTCCAGAAGCGCCTGATATTTCTGTCGCCGCTCGGGGGACAGCGCGGCCAGCGTCTTCTGGTAGCGGGGCGCTTCCGGGTCGAAGCCGCTCAGGAAATCCTTGTTGTTGCGCAGCACGGCGACGCAATCGGCATGGCGGGAGAGAAATTCCTGGCCCCCGAACGAAAAGACCGGCGCTTCCTCGCGCAGCCGCGCATACACGCCCCAGCGGTCGAGCGGCGCATCGGCCCGCAATGAGAGCCAGTCCCGCACATCGTCTTCCAGTGGCCGCGCCAGTGGTTCGAGCGTCGTCGCCATCCTTCTCTCCATTTCGATTATCGAAAATTATTTCGATATAAGAAAATGCTGCATTCGACGCTTTTTGTCAACGGGATAAAGCGGCCAAAAGGATAAAGCGGCGCTATGCAGCCGACCGATGGCCGGCAATGCCCCGACCGCGCCCCTCGAAGAGCCAGACGGCGATCGGCTGATGCCCGGCTCGATATTCGGCGGCGAGCACGGGCGCGCGATCCCTGTCCAGGCGCATGATGGTGAGGTATCGCCATGGCGGCAGGATGCCTCCGCGCTGATCTGGATGGCGCTCTAGCGTCTGGCTCGCCAGGGCGGGCGGCAGCGCATCGATGCCGGCATGCAGCGCGTCGTGAAAGGCCAGGAGCAGCCTGTCATTGGCCGGCCCCGGCCAGACATCGATCAGGGGTTCGGCCGACGCGATCGGCGAATAGACCCAGGCCACATGATCGTCGTCGAACACGCCGTTGGACGGCGTGAAACGATGGGCGTTGGCGCTCACATCCCTGTGGAGCCGGGCCACATCGTCCGCTTCCAGATCGTAGAGCGCAAGGCTGGACCATCTGGGCTGATCCGGCCCCTGTGCCTCCGCGGCCCAGTAGCGATGCCCCCTGCTGAAGCCCGGGCAGAGATTGACCACATCCTGCAGGTGGAAGGCATCATACCAGCTATGGAACTCTTGCTGGCGGCCATCCCGGGGGTTGCTGAGAGCCAGAAACAGGTGCTGCATGCGATCCTCTCCATATTTTCGATAAACGAAATATATTTCGATATGCGTGCAGTGTGCGGTCTCAGGGTTCGTCCGTCAACATCCTGCTGATCTGGGGCACATGTTTCAGCTCGGCGGAAATGGCATCCGCGTGGCGTCGGACGATGTCCAGGCGCTCGGCCACCATATGGGCCTTGTCGATCCGCTTGGAGTGACCCGAACTGTTGAGCGCCGCCACGACCTTGCCGGTGGCATCGACGAGCGGAACCGAGAGGGAGACGACCCCATAGGCCAGCTCGTCCTCCACGACCGCATAGCCCTGGGCCCGGACTGCCAGAATTTCCGCCTTCAGCCTGGCGGGATCGGTGACGGTCAGTTCGGTGAGGGCCGGCAGCGGACCTTCCAGATAGGCATCGATCTGAGCGTCCGATCGTCCCGCCAGGAGGACGCGGCCATTGGCCGTGCAAAAAGCGGGAAAGCGACTCCCGACATGGGCTTCGAGGCGCATCAGCATGCGCGCGGATGCCCGAGCCAGATACACGATGTCGCGGCCCTGGAGGACCGTGAACGCCGCCGCATCGCCGGTCTCGTTGGCAAGCGCTGTCAGATGGGGCAGGACGATGCGCTCGATATCCAGTGCCTCCAGGAAGGCGGCGCTGAGTTCGAGCACCTTGGGCGTCAGGAAGAACAGCCGCTTGTTCTGGCCGACATAGCCCAGATCCTGCAGCGTGAGCAGGCAACGACGCGCTGTCGCCGGCGGCAGGCCAGTCATTTCCGCGATTTCGCTGAGCGTGAGCTCGGGCGCGTCGCGACCGAAGGCGACCAGCACCTCCAGGCCTTTCGCCAGTCCTCCCATGCTCTCCTTGCGTGCTTCGGCCAGCGTCAAACTCCTGTGTCCAATGGGCGCCTGCCTAGCAGCCTTGCTTCGGTCACCCAAGCTCTATCCTGTCGCCTTTCATTGACGAAATCCCGTACTGTCGATAATCGAAAATAAATTCGTAAAACGAAGAGAGGGTCCCGCTCATGATAGCGAGGTATATGGAGCGCGGCCGAATGGCCTGTCCGCGCTGTGAAGCTTCGCGGATATTCCGGCATGAATGAGGGCACGCGAATGGCCGGGATCCTGCCGGTTCCCCGCAAGGCTGCCGGCACCTTCTATGGCTGGAAGCTGCTGGCCGTCTTCTGGTTCATCCTGCTCGTCAACCTCTCTTTCCCCATGGCGGGCAGTTCGCTGCTCATCACGGAGATGGCGCGCCGCTTTGGGTTTTCCCGCGAGGAACTGGGCTTGCCTTTCTCCGTCTATTTCGGCGTCATCGGCCTCAGTTCGCCGCTGGTCGCCATTTTGATCGGGCGCCTGGGCGTGCGGCTGACGCTCATGCTCGGGAATCTCAGCCTCGCTGTCGGCGCGGTCGCTCTGGCCACGATCGCGCGGACGCCGGGGGCGCTGGTTCTGTGGTTCGGTATCGTGATCGGCTTCGCGGTGGCTTCCGGTGGCAATCTGACGACCCAGACCGCAATCCCGCGCTGGTTCGTGCGTCGAAGGGCCTTCGCCTACGCCGTCATCCTGACGGCATCGGCCGTCGGCGGCATGTTGATCGCGCCCATATTGACGGCATTCATCAAGGCCTCGCCGGATGGCTGGCGCCACGGCTGGTGGCTGCTCGCGGGGATGGCGACTCTCGCCGCGATCCTCGCCGGCCTGTTCGTGCGCGAGCGGCCGGAGGATGTCGGCCAGCACAGCGACGGGGATGCGATTGCGGCCCGGCCCGACAATGTCGAGGCGGGCGTGTCCGCCTTGCCGTTGGCGTTCGGCACGATCATCGTCCGCCGGGACTTCTGGGCGATCATCCTTGCTTCTGCGGCGATCACCGCGGCCCTGAGCCTTGTCATCTCCCATGGCGTGGCCAATGCGCTGGATGCGGGCCACTCGCATGCCGAGACCGGATGGGCGCTGGCGCTCTACGCGGTCGCCGGCCTTATCGGGAAGGTGCTGGTCGGAACGCTCGGCGACCGCTTCAATCCCGCCTTTGTCTGGGCGGGCCTGCTGGTTCCCACGGCGATCGGCCTTCTGGTGGCGGCCTTCGCGATCGAAGGGGCCGGCCTCTATCTCTATGCCATCACGGCGGGCTGTGGCCTGGGCGGCGTGGTCGTCGGTCAACCGGCAACGGTTGCGAGGCGTTTTGATGTGGCGAGTTTCGCGCGCGTGGCGAGCCTCATGTTCCTGTTCCAGGCCGTCGCGGGGGTGTTCGTTCCGATCATGGCGGGCTGGTTCTTCTCTGCCGATTCAGGTTATCGTTGGAGCTTCGTGCTGACGGCGCTTGCCTGCATCCTGAGCGCGCTGCTGCTGATCGGCACATGCAGGACCGCAAGGGCGCGTGGCGAGGCCGCGTGATGGCTGGTCGCGGAAACCGAACATGATGCGGGAGGGAAATCGACGGGCCACCTGCCGCTGACAATCGTCTGTTCGATACAGGATCATGTGGCAGCGCGTGCGGACTTTCGCGTGCAGCGGGGGAGGGCGGCGAGGAGCGCAATCGCCATTGCCGTCAGCCGTCGCTACTGCCTGTCCTCTGTATCGCCAGTGACGGAGCCGCCGCGCTGCTACCCTGTCAGGCTGCCCTGGCCGGAATAGCGAGGTAATAATCGGTTGAAGAGGCATGCGATAAGCCGGAAGGAACCTGTCTCCACCTGATCCTTCCCTGTTATCGCCCTGTTTCCATCTCCGGTCAGGGACCTTCGGAAATCGTGTGTTGATGGCAGAATTCTGAGTGTTTTCCTGTCTATATCACGCTTCCCGCCGGCTTTTGGTGAAAAGCAGGAGAAACAGGCAATATCAGGCCGAGACCGGTTCGCTCTGGACTGGGTCGCGCACCAGTCTCTAGCTTCCGGGAACGGGAAGGTCGATGCGCTTGACCAAGTTCCTGCGGGACGGCGCGCTGGCTCGCGCCGCTCTCTTCGTTCAGCGCTGTGGCGGCTGCATGGGCATGCGGGAGGCAGGCCTCGATCGCATCGCCGTCCTCAAGGCGGGTCGCCTCATGGATGGCATACTCCTCGCGGAGAAAGCCGGACATTTGTCCATGGCCATCCGTTCGCGTTCATGCGCCGGAACGCGCCGGGCCGACTGACGGCGATCAGTGCGATGCCGCTCATGGGTGATGTAATAGCGATAGCGCTTGTCCGGCTTGCAAGATCATCCTGTCACCGGCACGGTCCCGACATGCTGAATTGGACAGATAGCCTATAATATAGGTATACGATATTGAGAGGATGATGGGGGAGCCAATGCGCTACAAGCTTTTGGGCAATTCCGGCCTTAAGATTTCCGAGATCGCATTGGGGACGGGAACCTTCGGCACGGCCTGGGGCTGGGGCTGCACGCGCGAGGAAAGCCAAGCGCTGTTCGCGTCCTTTGTGGAGGCCGGCGGCAATCTGTTCGATTGCGCGGATGGCTATCAGAATGGCGAGGCGGAAACGATGCTGGGTGAGTTCGTCGCGCATGACCGCGACAACTTCATCCTGTCGACCAAATATACGACGGCGGTCGGCGCGCTCTCGATCGCCAAGACCGGCAATCACCGCAAGGCGATGGCGATGGGCATCGAAGGGAGCCTCAGGCGCCTGCGGACGGACCATGTCGACATCTTCTGGGTCCATATGCCGGATCTCGTCACTTCCATCGACGAGATATTGCGCGGGCTCGAGGATGTCGTGCGCGCGGGCAAGGCGCGCTACATCGGCATTTCCGACTTTCCCGCCTGGAAGGTCTCGCGCGCCGTCACCATGGCGGATCTGCGCGGCTGGGAGCCGGTGTCGGCGATCCAGATCGAATACAGCCTCGCCGAGCGCAGCGCGGAACGGGAACTCATCCCCATGGCCGATGCCTATGGCCTCGCGGTCTTCATCTGGTCGGTGCTGGGTGGCGGTATCCTGACCGGCAAATACCGGCGTGGCGAGATCGGCCGGCTGACCCGGGGCGGGGGCAGCATCCGTGCCATGTCGGCCGAGCGTGAGCCGCTGATCCTCGACGCGATCGAGAGCGTCGCGACCGAACAGGGCGTCACCACCGCGCAGGTGGCGATCGCCTGGGTGCGCGCCCGAGAGACGCGGGGCAGCAGCTTCCTGCCCATACTGGGCGCGCGCAACCTGCGGCAGCTCGCCGACAATCTCGCCGCGATCGACGTGACGCTGACCGAGGCGCAGATGGCGCGGCTGGACGCGGCGAGCGCGATCGAGCCGGGCTTTCCGCACGAACTGGTCGGCCGCGACGAGATGAAGGCGCTCCATAGCGGCGGCTATTGGGATCGTCTCATCCCGCGTGGGCGCACCATCGTCTGACGCCGCCGGCGCACGGGAAACGGGCCGGCGCGACCATCCGGCGACCTTGCGGTGCTATCCAAAATAATATACATAATCGTCTAATAAATAAAAAGACACATGCGTATAGCGATGTGACGAGAAACGACGCCGGACCCGGCGCGCCGACAGGGGAGGATTTTTGTGGCAAGATCAGTGATGAATGGCCGCCTGCTGCGGTCGGCCTCGCTCTGTTGCATTCTGGCGGGCGCGGGCCTTGCCCTCGGCGCGCCGGCCGTCGCCCAGACTGCGCAGGCGCCGGGGGATGCGGAGGCGGACAGCCGGCAGGATCAGGACATCATCGTCACCGGTACGCGGATCCGCGGCGTGGCGCCGGTCGGTTCCGCGGTGATCCAGCTCGATCAGGAAGCGCTTGCCCGCACCGGGCAACTCAGCACGGCGGACATCCTCAATCGCGTGCCCTCGGTGCTCAGCCTCGGCGCGGGCAACAGCTATTCGGGCGGGTCGGGGCAGGGCACGGCCGATCTCAACGCGCTCTCCTTCAACAAGTCGCCCAATCTGCGCGGTTTCGGTCCGCAGGCGACGCTCAGCCTCGTGAACGGGCACCGCGTGCCCTATGACGGCGCGAACATGAACACGTTCGACGGCGACAACATCCCGACGCAGATGTTGCAGCGGATCGACATCGTCGCGGACGGCACCTCGGCCAATTACGGCGCCGACGCCATCGCCGGCACGGTCAACTATGTCATGCGCCGCCCCTTCACCGGGCTGGAGCTTTACGCACAGGACGCGCTCGCCGATGGCCAGAACAGCTATCAGTTCACCGCGGTGGGCGGCTATGACTGGGGGTCGGGCGGCATCGTCATCGCCTTTCAGCACGGCTATTCCGACGCGCTCGCGGCCGGCGCCCGGCCCTCGCTCTACAGCGACGATTTCACGGCGGCCGGCGGACCGGCCTCCTCCACCCAGTCGAGCCCGGGCAATATCGTCATCGACGGCGTCACCTATGCCATCCCCGCCGGCCAGGACGGGCGCAGCCTGACGCTCTCGCAGGTCGGTGCGGCGGGTTCGGCCAACCGGCAGAATGTCTGGACCGGCTATGACGCGATCCCCAACTACCAGCGCAACCAGGTCGCGGTGAATTTCCGCCAGACGCTGCTGGACGGCGTCGAGATCTTCGCGGACGGCTTCTATTCGGACCGCAACTATGCCCTCGCGCTGTTCAACGCGGTCGCCAACAACCGCAACACGCTGACCATCCCCAACAGCAATTACTACAGCCCTTGCAACCGCTCGCTGGACGGCGCGCCGCAGGCGCTGATCGACGCGTGCGGCACCGGCGCGCTCACCGTCAACTACAACACGATCAACGATATCGGGCCGGGCAAGCGCTTCGGCTTCACCGAGACGATCAGCGCCACGCTCGGCACCACCGTCTCGCTGTTCGGCGACTGGAAGGGGACGCTTTACGGCACCTACGGCAAGAATCGCGCGGCCAACACCAACACCCTCTATTTCGGCAACAGCCTCGCCACCCTGCCGGCGCTGGGGGGCACGACGGCGGACACCGCCTTCAATCCCTTCTGTGACGGCACGGCCTTCGATTGCGGCAACGATCAGTTCGCCGACGCGATCTTCGCGGGCAATAGCTTTCATCTGGCGCAGACCTTCGAGAATCGCGATCTGGCGCTCAACCTGGATGGTTCGCTGTTCGACCTGCCCGGCGGCAAGGCGCGGCTGGCCGTGGGCGGCGAGCATTTCTGGGGGCAGTTCGTCAATGCGAACGACTTCGCCACCACCGTCGCCTCGCGCAAGGTCAATTCCGGCTATGCCGAGCTTTACGTGCCGCTGTTCGGCGACGGCAATGCGATGCCGGGCCTGCTCAAGCTGGAGCTGACCGCCGCGATCCGCATCGACGATTACAATGATGTCGGCAGCACGACCAACCCCAAGTTCGGCATCAACTGGTCGCCGGTCGACGGCCTCAAATTCCATGGCAGCTACGGCACCTCGTTCCGCGCGCCGGGTCTTGTCGACAACGATCCCAATTCGCAGCGCGGCGTGTTCGTGCCGACCTTCGACGGGTCGGTCATCCTGCCGAGCCTGTGCCCCAGTTGCGCGGCGAACCCGGCGATTGCCATCTATCAGGCGGCGGGCGGCGCGGCGGGCAATCTGAAGCCCGAGACCTCCACGTCCTGGTCGCTCGGCCTCGACTATGCGCCACCGGGCAGCGGCTTCAACGTCTCGCTGACCTACTGGAACACCGAATATACCAACCAGGTGGCCACGCCGGTCTACAATGCCGGCGCCTACCAGGCGATCAACCAAGGCTATTATGACAGCCAGATCATCTTCAATCCCGCCTATTTCCCGACCCAGGCCGCCAATAACCCGGTCGCCTTCTTCGGCCCCTATCCCTATGATACCAGCAATGCGGACTGCTCGGCCGTCGCGGGGCAGGCGGTGACCACGCAGGCGCTCTACGACCAGTTCATCAACTGCCTGAACGCGGGCGGCAACGGGCCCCTGCTCGGTGCGCCGTCCAGCACCGGCAATGTCGTTGCGGTCACCAATTCGCATCGTCTCAACAGCGCCTCGACCAAGGCGGACGGCTTCGATTTCAGCATCGGCTATGACTGGGGCGCCGGCGTCGGCCGCTGGCATCTGGGGGCGATGGCCAGCTATGTGCGTTCATGGAAAGTGTCGCCCATCCAGGGCGCGCCCGAGATCGATCAGGTCAATCATTTCGGCTATCCGCTGCGCTTTCGCGGCCGCGCGGAGGCGGGCTGGAGCGGGCCGGTGGGACCCGGCAACCTGACCGGCGTGCTCTATTTCAATTATGCCAACAAATACCGGATCGATCCGGCGCTGCTGCCGCTCGGCATCTCCAGCGACTATACGCATATCAGCTCGTATACCACCGTCGATCTGGCGCTGAACTATGACTTCGGCGATCGCAATGGCGGGCTGCTGCATGGCTTCAGCCTGTCGGTCAGCGCGCAGAATATCTTCGATCGCCTGCCGCCCTTCGTGGTCAACACGAGCAGCACCGCCAGCATCAAGTTCGATCCCTCGAACGGCTCGCCGTTGGGGCGCATCGTCCAGTTCCAGCTGGCGAAGAAGTTCTGAAAGGCCATCGCGCCGCGCCGGCGACATGGCGGGCCGCGAAGGCGCCGTTCCCACGGCCCGGCCGCATGATCGAACAATGAAAACAATGAAATAGGAATCGGGAGAAGGACTGAAATGAGCCGCACATTGAAATGGGTGTCGCTGGCCCTGTTGTCGTCCACGGCCGGCATCCTGCCGGCGCACGCCGCGGAGCCCGCGCAGGCAGGCTCACCGGAGGCGGGCGATGGACCGGGCACCGATGCCGGGCGCGCGGACGACACGATCATCGTCACGGCCCAGTTTCGCGGCCAGGCGCTGCAGGATACGCCGCTCGCCATTTCCGCCGTGACCGGCGAGCAACTCACCGCGCGCGGGCAGAACAATGTGTCCCAGATCGCCAACGACGTGCCGGGCGTGACGCTGAAACCCGCCGCCGCGGCCTGGGGTCCCAGCCTCGTCGCCTCGATCCGCGGCGTGGGCCAGTATAATTTCAATCCCGCGCTCGAACCGGGCGTGGGCGTGTTCCTCGACGACGTCTATTATGCGACGCTCACCGGATCGCTGCTCGACCTGCTCGACGTGGAGCGGATCGAGGTGCTGCGTGGCCCGCAGGGCACGCTCACCGGCCGCAACTCGATCGGCGGCGCGATCCGCATCATCTCGCAGCGTCCGCGCGGCGACAATAGCGGCTATGCCGAGCTCAGCGGCGGCAGCCGCAAGCTGGTGGGCGTGCGCGCCTCGGTCGATCTCGGCCTTACCGACACGCTTTCGGCGCGGATCTCCGGCGCGCTGCGCAGCCAGGACGGCTATGTGAAGCGGCTCGATTTCGGCTGCGCGCGGCCCGGCCAGGGGATCGACGCGACATTGCCGCCGGGCAACTGCGAGCTTGGCGACCGGCAGGGCGGCCTCGGCAACCAGGCGCTGCGCGGGCAGCTGCTCTTCGAGCCCTCCGATCGTTTCGACGTCCTGCTCTCCGCCCATTATGTGCATGAGAGCCACACCGGCCCGGGCGCGGTGCTGACCTATGCCAGCTTCGACAATCCGGTGACCAACCCGGCGCCGGGCGTGCCGCTCGACAGCCGGTTCATCTGCGGGCGCTACTGCAATTTCGCGACCTTCCAAAACAGCGCGGGTGGGCCGGACTATCCGGCCTTCGCGAGCCAGGCCGACCCGCAGACCCGCTATGAGGAATGGGGCATGTCCGGCACGGCCGATTTCGCGCTGACCGACGACCTCAAGCTCACCTCCATCACCGCCTATCGCCGCTATTCGACGTCCTTCGCCTCGGACGACGACCTGACGCTATCGCCCATGTCGACCGAGACGGTGCATCTCCAGCACCGCTTCTTCAGCCAGGAAGTGCGGCTCAGCGGTTCCGCCGGCGCGCTCGAATATACGCTTGGCGGCTTCTATTCCTGGCAGAAGACGCTGCCGCGCGTCTTCTTCGACATCCGCCCCTATCTCATCCAGTATACCACGGCCGACATCGTGCCGGCAAAGACCGCGGCGGCCTTCGCCACCGCCATCTATCATCTCACCGATGCGCTGACCCTGACCGGCGGCCTGCGCTACACCCATGAGCAGAAGCGCTACACCTTCCGCCATTTCCGGCTCGACGGAAGCGTCGATGATCCCGCCCTGCAGAATGTCAGCAATGTGTCGAAGGCCGATGTCGTCGACTATCGCGTCAGCCTCGATTATCGCTGGAGCCCTGCCCTGCTGACCTATTTCACGGCTTCGTCCGGCTTCAAGGGCGGCGGCATCAATCCCTATCCGTCGGCGGCGATCCTCGCCCAGCCCTTCGGCCCCGAGAAGCTGAAAAATTACGAGATCGGCTTCAAGGCGGACCTGTTCGATCGCCGGCTGCGTGTCAACACCGCCGCCTTCATCAACGATTACGACCAGATCCAGCTCACGCGCCTGTCCTGCCCGGAGTTCGGCTTCGATTTCTGCAGTCTCATCGTCAATGCCGGCAATGCGCACAACAAGGGGGTCGAGGTGGAGGTGACGGCCGAGCCCGTGGACGGACTGCGGCTGGAAGGCTCGGTCAGCTATCTCGACTTCCAGTTCAAATATATCAATCCGGCGACGGGTCTGGCGCTCGACAGCGTGCCGCCCTTCACGCCGAACACCAAATGGAGCGTCGCCGCCCAGTACCGGATCGACCTGGGGCCGCTGGGATCGCTCACGCCGCGCATCGACGCCGCCTATCAGAGCGGCATCTACACCAATGCGGCCAATGCCCCGACCAACCATATCGACGCCTATACGATCGCCAATGCTCATCTGACCTGGGAGAATGCGGGCGGCGACCTGTCCGTGTCGCTGCATGTCGCGAACCTGTTCGACAAATATTATTTCCTGAACAGTTTCGACCTCACCGGCACCAACGGGATCATCAATGCCCAGCCCGCCGCGCCGCGCGAATTCTCGCTCGTCCTGCGCAAGAGCTTCTGAGGCTCGGACGGTGATGCCTGGCGAGTGCCTGCTTGCAGTCACGTTCGCGCGGCGTCATCCCATGCTCTTGCGCAGGCAGGAGCACGGAGCCGATCCGATCAGGGGCGGATTCGGGCCCGGTTTCAGGCCATTGCGTGCCGCCGGTTGACGGGTTTTTCGGGCATGGACTGCATGACGTCCCAATGCTCCACGATCCTGCCGTCACGCACCCGGTAGATTTCCATGATGATGAGCGGCGGCCTGTCCGGCTCGCTCACCTTGAGATGGACGGCGACGTCCGGGCCCTCGGCAACAAGGTTCAGCACTGTCATCTCGAAGGCCCGCCCGCGCGGCTCGTCCAGCCCCTCCCGCACCAGCAGGGCACGGAAGCCATCAAGGCTCCCGTCGGGGACTTCCGGATTATGCTCGACATAATCGGGCGCGAAATAGCGCTCGACGGCGTCCATGCCGCGCTGCTCGGCGAACAGGCGGCAGACCTCGCCGACAATCTCCTTCGGGCTGGGCATGACGGTGTCTCCATTCGTTTCGATGGGTCAGGCGAACCCGCCGGACGCATCCAGGACGGCGCCCGTGATCCAGGCCGCCTCGTCGGAAGCGAGGAAGGCGACGGCCGGCGCGACATCGCGGGGATGGCCGACGCGGCCGAGGGCGGTATGGGCAATCAGCGCGTCGACGATCGCCGCATCGTCGAGCGTGCCGACGCGGCGATTGCCTTCCGTGTCGGTGGCGCCGGGGCGGACCATGTTGACCCGGATGCCGCGCGGCCCGAGTTCGCGCGCCATGAACGTGGTGATCTTCTCCAGCGCGGCCTTCGATCCGGCATAGAGCAGGGCATTGGGGCCGGGATTGTCGATGCCGGCCGAGCCGATATGGACGATCGCGGCGCCGGGTCGCAGATACGCCAATGCCTGCCGGCTCATCAGGAGGGGGCCGAGCACATTGACGTCGAAATGCTGGTGGAACGCCGCAGTCGTGATCGTCTCGATCGGGCCGAAATCGAAATAGGCCGCGTTGTTGACCAGAATGTCCAGCCCCCCGAACGCGTCCACCGTCGTGGTGACGAGCGCGGCCGCGTCGGCCTCGCGCGCGACGTCGCCCCGGATGGCGCGGGCCTTGCCGCCCGCCGCCTGGATGCGGTCCACCACGGCCTGCGCGCCGACCTGGCTGGAGGCGAAATTGACGGCGACGCGGGCGCCTTCGGCGGCGAGCCGGACGGCGATCTCCGCGCCGATTCCCCTGGAGGCGCCCGTGACGATCGCGACCTTGCCGTCCAGCCTGCCCATGCTTCCTCTCCGTCTCGCGGGCTTGACACCCAATAGATTTTATACAATCAGGTATAACGAAAATGTCAATCGCTGAAGCGCCGCGAGGACCGGTTCCGCGCCAGCCATGCGGTGTTTCCATGGAGAGAGATGTGGCCGACACGGAGTCCTCGCGCGCCTGCATCACCGATTATGCGCGCTTGCTCATCACCGAGCGCGACCCGCTGAAGGCGTTCGCGCGCTATTTCAGCCCCGGCCTCATCCAGCATGACCCGGACATCGGCGACGGCCATCATGGCGACGAGGAATTCCTCGAAGCGCGCCGCCTCGGCGATCCCGACGCCTTCCTCCCCACGGACCGCTATGCCACCATCATGCACAGCATCCTGGCGGACGGCGATCTGGTGTGCCTCAAGTCCCATGTGTTCATCAGCCATGACGATCCGGGCCGTGTGTTCGTCGACATCTGGCGGATCGAGGAGGGCAGGTTCGCCGAGCATTGGAGCGCGATCGAGACGATCCCCGCGCGCTCGCCCAATCCGGTGCCCATGTGGTGCGGCGTCGGCGCCGATTATGCCGACGCGCTGGCGGCGGGCGACACGGTCTCGGCGCCGGTCATGGGCGCGGTCGGCGATGCGGCGCTGCGCGAGGCGTCGCTGGCGACGGTGCGCGCCTATCTGGACATGATCGCCGATCCCGCGCGCGTGGCGCAGGCGGTCAAGACCTGGATGGCGGACGATTTCGTCGAATATAGCCCGCGTCTCGGGCAGGGCCGGCAGGCGCTGATCGACCATCTCACGGCCTGCGCGGGGCGGGGCGAAAGCTTCACGGAAGCGCGCTTCATGGCGGATGGCGATCTCGTGCTCTTCCATGGGCGCGCAATGACGCCCGAGCATGAACTGGGCTATTCGCAGATGCACCTCTTCCGCGTCGCGGACGGCCGGATCAACGCGCATTGGGGCGTGCGGCAGGCCATCCCGACCTACAGCGTCGCGGGCCGCTGCATGGTCGAAGGGCCGCTGGAGCGCGGCCGCGTGGCCGGACCGCCGCTCGAACCCGTCGCCCATCACTAATGCTCCCGGATATTCGCAAGGGACTGGAATCGACTGCAATGACCATGGTTGAAAGCGCGCCGCACGCTGAGGAAAGCGCCCCCTATCGGCTGGCCCATCCGGACCGGCTGTTCATCGGCGGCGCATGGGTGGAGGCAAGCAGCGGCCGCTCGATCGAGATCGTCTCGCCCGATACCGAGCAGATGTTCGATGCGGTCGCGGAAGGCAATGAGCGCGACATGGACCGCGCTGTCGCCGCCGCGCGCAAGGCGTTCGACGCGGGCCCCTGGCCGACCATGGCGCCGGCGCAGCGGCAGGCGATCCTGCGGCGCATGGGCGAGGAGATCGCGCGGCGCGAGCCGGAGATCGGGCGCGCCTGGACGCTCCAGATCGGCGGTCTCGCCAGCGCGGCGCCGATGCTGACCTCGGTCGGCACAAAGAGCTTCGTGCACATGGTCGACTATATGGACCAGTTCACTTTCGCCGCGCGCGTGCCGAGCGTGACGGCGAAGGCGGCGATCATCGCGCGCGAGCCGGTCGGCGTGGTCGCGGCGATCGCGCCCTGGAACGGACCGTTCCCGATCATGGCCTCCAAGCTGGTCAACGCGCTGGTCGCCGGCTGCACGGTGGTGATGAAACCCGCGCCGGAAACGCCGATCGAGGCCTATATCCTCGCGGAAGCGGCAGAGGCGGCGGGCGTGCCGCCGGGCGTCGTCAATCTGGTCTGCGGCCATCGCGAGGCGAGCCATCATCTCGTTTCCAATCCCGCGGTGGACAAGGTGAGCTTCACCGGTTCGACGGCGGCGGGCCGGAAGATCGCCAGCACCTGCGGCGAGCGCATTGCCCGCGTGACGCTGGAACTGGGCGGCAAGTCGGCCGCGATCGTGCGCGACGACTTTCCGCTGGAGGAGGCGGCCGCCATCCTCGCGCGCACCATCACGGTGATGAGCGGGCAGGTCTGCGCGATGCTGAGCCGCGCCATCGTGCCGCGCAAGTCGCACGACCGGCTCGCCGACCTCATCAGGGCCGAGATGGAGAAGATCGTGATCGGCCACAGCGACGATCCCGCCACCCAGCTCGGCCCGCTCGCCATGAAGCGGCAGCTGGAGCGCGTCGAATCCTATGTGGAGGAAGGGCGGCGCACGGCGGATCTGGTGACCGGCGGCAACCGGCCCAGCCATCTCGATCGCGGCTATTTCCTGGAACCGACGCTGTTCGCCAATGTCGACAACCGGAGCCGGATCGCGCAGGAGGAGATTTTCGGTCCCGTGCTCAGCCTCATTCCCTGCGAGGATGAGGCGGATGCGATCCGCATCGCCAATGAGAGCAATTTCGGCCTCAACGGCGCGGTGCTGACCCACGATGCCGATGCCGCCTATCGGGTGGCGCGGGCCGTGCGCGCCGGCTTCTTCGGCCAGAACGGGATGCGCATGGATTATACGCTGCCGTTCGGCGGCTTCAAGCAGTCCGGCATCGGCCGCGAGGGCGGCGAGGAGGGGCTGCTCGCCTATCTGGAGACCAAGACCATCCTGCTCGACGAAGCGCCCGCGCGCATCGCCTGACACGACGGGAAGGGGCACGGCCATGATGCGGATAGACCTTGGCGGCAAGCTGGCCGTCGTGACCGGCTCGACCAAGGGCATCGGCTTCGCCTGCGCGCGGGGGCTGCTGGAGGCCGGCGCCGATGTCGTCGTCAACGGGCGGACGCAGGCCTCCGTCGACGAAGCCGCTGCGCGGCTGCGCAATGCCTTTCCCGGCCGCGAAGTGACCGGCGTGGCGGCCGATCTGGGTACGGCGGCGGGCTGCGCGTTGCTGGTCGGGCGCGTGCCGCGCTGCGATATCCTTGTCTGCAATGTCGGCGTCATCGCGCTGGAGGATGCGCTGGAGGCGCCGGACGAGACCTATCTCAGGCTGTTCGAGCTGAACTGCCTCTCGGGCCTGCGCCTCGCCCGCGCCTGGCTGCCGGGGATGCTGGCGCGCAATGAGGGGCGCGTGGTGTTCAGCGGGGCCCAGCGCCCGCTCATGGCCTATCGCGGCGGCACGGCCTATGCCGCGACCAAGTTCGCGCAGCTCAGCCTCGCGCGCTCGATGGCGGAGCTGACGCGCGGCACGGCGGTCACGGTCAACACGGTGATGATCGGCGTCACCCATTCGGACAGTCTGGATGCCGTCGCGCGCGATTTCGCGGCCGCCAAGGGCCGCACGCCGGAGGAGGACGAGCTGGACTTCGTCGAGATGGTCTCGCCCGGCTCGCTGCTCCAGCGCCTCGCGCGCGCCGAGGAAGTCGCCAGTTTCGTCGTCTATCTGGCCTCGCCGCTCGCCTCCGCCACCAACGGCGCGATGCTGAGCGCCGAGGGTGGCACGCGCAAGGCCGTCTACTGATGGACCGCCGGGGGCAAGGGGAGGCCGGCATGATCTTCGATTTCGCGGGACGGACGGCGGTCATCACCGGGTCGAGCGACGGCATCGGCTTCGCCTGCGCGCTGGCCTTCGCGCGGGCCGGAGCCGATGTGGTCGTCAACGGGCGGTCGGACGCCAGCGTGGACGCCGCGCTCGCGCGGCTGCGCTCGGAATGCCCGGAGACACGCTTCACCGGCGTCGCGGCGGACATGGGCACCGCCGATGGCCCGGCGCGGATCATCGCGGCGGTGCCGGACTGCGACATCCTGGTCAATAATTGCGCGGTCAACAATCTCCAGCCCATGCTGGAGGAACCGGACGAGACCTTCTTTCGCCTGTTCGAGATCAATTTCCTCGCGGGCGTGCGCCTGACGCGCCACTATCTCCCGCGCATGCTTGAGCGGAACCGGGGCAGGGTGTTGTTCCACAATTCCGAGCAGTCGCTGCGCCCTTCGCCTGACATGGCGGCCTATGGCGTATCGAAGGCGGCGGAACTGGTGTTCGCCCGCTCGGCGGCGGAATATACCAAGGGCACGGCGGTGACGGTGAACACCATCCTGATCGGCCCCACGCGCTCGGCGGTGACGAGCGCGCTGCACGCCCGGATGGCGGCCGAGAGCGGCAAAACGGTGGGCGAGATCGAGGCCGATTTCATCCGCCATGTCCGCCCCGCCTCTCTCATCCAGCGGCTCGCCGAGGGCGAGGAAGTGGCCAATATGGCGATCTATCTCGCCTCCGATCATGCCTCCGCCACCAACGGCGCGGTGCTGAGCGTCGAGGGTGGCGTGCGCGAAGTGCTGTTCTGAGGGCATCCGGCCCGGATTCAACCGCCCGGTACTGGACCCAGAGCCCAGCCGCCGCACCCTTGCGCCCTGGGCTCCTGCCGGCGCAGGAGCACGGGATATTCTCTCTCGTTCGGGAACGAAGGCCGACATCTCTCCGGCCCGGCGGCGCAGCACTTGCCCTTGCTCCCCGCTATTCCGGCGCCTTCCCGTAGGGGTGCAGCCAGGCGAGATAGGCGGCGATCGCCAGCATCAGCGCGACGAGCAGGCCGAAGAACACCGCCGCGCCGCTGCCCGCGATGATGTAGATGCCCGAGAAGGCGGCGAGCGTGCCGCCGACCCGGCCGAGCGCGTCCGAAAGGCCGATGCCCATGGCGCGCACGGCGGGCGGATAGGCTTCCGCCACCAGCGTGTAGAGCGCCGTCACCACGCCGGCCGAGGCGAAGCCGCCGAGCGGCAGGATGCACAGCACCGCCAGTTCGCTGGTGAACAGGCGCATCGACACGAGCATGAGGCCGAGGCAGGTGAGCGCGCCGAGCAGCGCCCCGATCGTGGCCGCGGTCCGCACGCCGAAGCGATAGAGGCACCAGCCGGCGATCGGCGTGCCGGTCATCGAGGCGATCGACCAGGCGGTGAGCGATCCGCTGGCGAAGGCCATGCTGTAGCCCAGGCCGTTGAGCGCCGTGGGCAGCCAGCTCAGGATCGCGTTGCCGAATATATAGGTGCCGGCGAACAGGCCCCAGATGCCGATCGCGGCGCGCGGATTGGCCCGGATGACCGCGCCGAACCGGCTGAACAGCGGTTCGCGCGGCGCCGCGTCGCCGGCCCCGTCGACCGGATGCGCGGCCGCCGCCGGCTCCAGCCCCAGCCGCTCGATCACGCGCCGATATTCGTTCATCCGCGTGGCATCGCGCGCGATGAAGCTGGGCGATTCGGGCACGAGGCACAGAAAGGCCAGCAGCACCGGCAGGCCGGCGAGCGCGACGAGCTGAAAGAAGGCGCTCCAGCCGGTCAGCGGCACGATGAGGGCCGAGGCGAGCGAGCAGATGCCGAGCCCGACCGGCAGCGAGGCCACCGTGAAGCTGATGATGAGCGGCCGCCGCCGGTCCGGCACCAGTTCCGTCACCAGCGCCATGGCGGAGGCATACATGGCGCCCATGGCGAGCCCGCCGAAGAACATGATGACGGCGAGGATGAGCGGCGTGGAGGCCATGGAGGCGGCTGCGACCAGCGCGATGAGCAGGGCGAGCGTGGCACCGATCGCCTTGCGCCGGCCCAGCATGTCCGCCACCACGCCGCCGCAGATCGTGCCCAGGCCCGAGCCGAGCAGGATAGCGGCCATCGGCGTCGCCATCGCCGTGCTGGGCAGCCCCCAGGAAGCGACCACGGCGGGCGCGGTGACCGGCAGCATCTGGATGAAGATGCCGCTATAGGCGAAGGCGACGAGCATGGTCGCCAGCGTCGCCACCGGATGCGCGCGCGCTTCGAGCAGGCGTGTTCGCCCGGCCGCGCCGATCACCTGTTCCGCCATGATATGCCGATCCTTTTCCCTGAATGATGCCAGCGCGGTTCAGCCCCAGACCCGACGCGCCACCTCGGCGACCAGCGCCAGCTTGCGCTTCTCGTCATCGATGCTGAGCAGATTGCCCAGTTCGGTCGAGGCGAAGCCGCATTGCGGGCTGATGGCGAGATGATCGAGCGGCACATAGCGCGCGGCCTCGTCGATCCGGCGCAGCAGATCGTCGATATTCTCCAGCGCGCCCGTCTTGGTGGTGATGAGGCCGAGCACGACCGTCCTGCCCTTCGGCACGAAGCGCAGCGGCTCGAAGCCGCCGGCCCGCTCGCTGTCGAACTCCATGAGGAAGCGGTCGGTATCGACTTCGCCCAGCAGCATCTCGGCGACGCTTTCATAGCTGCCCGAGACGCCCCAGCTGCTGCGATGATTGCCCCGGCAGATATGCACGCCGCGCGTCACGCCCGCGCGCTTCATCCGGCCGAGTATCCGATTGTCCACCGCGACCAGCCGCTCCAGCGCGCCGCGCGCGTCCGCGGCCTCGATCCGGCCTTTCTCCACGGCGTCGATCGTGTCGATATAGCGCAGCGAATCGAGCTGGAGATAAGGCACGCCGATCTCGTGCAGCGCATCGATCTCGTCGAGATAGAGCGTCACCAGATCGTCGATCAGCGCGTCGGCCGTGGCATAGGCCGGGGCGCTGAGCGCGGCATCGTAGAGCCGCAGGAACATGGTGGGGCTCGGGATCGTGATCTTGAATAGGCCGTCGGCATTGGCCCGGAGGAAACGCGCCTCGTCGACCGCGAAGCGATGCCGCAGGCCGATCTTTCCGGTCGCCACGAAATAGCGGGGGCGCGTCTCCTGGGCGAGGTCGCCATGCTCGCCATGCCAGCGGCGGGTCGGCAGCGCGGCGCTGGCCGACTCCTTCTCGGGCGCGGGCGAAAGGCCGGACAGGGCGTCCACCACGCCATTGCCCCAGGCTGAGCGGCGAAACTCCCCGTCGCTGAGTACGCCGATGCCGGTCTCCTTCTGGAGCGCGATGGCGAGGCGGATGGCGGCATCCTCCTCGCCGCGCAATTCGTCGTCCGAGACGCGGCCCGCCTCATGCGCGCGGCGCGCCGCGAGCAGCGTGTCGGGGCGCAGCAGGCTGCCGACATGGTCGGCGCGGATGATGTCGGTCATGGGTCCGGTCTCCTCACTCATTCTGGCCGGGCGGCGGGGGACCGTGATAACGGCCGGGCTCCAGCGGTCCGTCGACCAGCGACCGGCCCGAGACGCTGAAGGCCGGGATGGGCTGGATGACGTCCCAATGATCCGTCACCTTGCCGCCGCGCACACGGAACAGATCGGCATAGGCGATGCCGCGCGGGTCGCTGTCGGTGGTCACGCGGCGATGGACGAGCACCAGATCGCCATCGGCCAGGACGCGCGCGATGTGCGACGTGCGATGCGCCGCCGCCCGCGCCGCCGCGCGCGGGCGCATATAGTCGAGCAGTCCCTGCCGGCCGGGCGGGATATGCGCGCTGTGCTGCACGAAATCGTCGGAGAGGAAGGTGTTGATCGCTTCTTCCAGCCGGCCGGGCTGCTGGCCCATGGCCAGATAGGCCATGACCAGCCGCTTCGAGGCTTCGCCGTCCGCGCTGCGGTCCGGCGCCCCGCAGGCCGGATTGTCGACCAGTCCGGTGAGCGCCTTCGCCTGCGCATAGGTGATGCCCTTGCCGCAGCCGACCTGCCCGCCATTCACGGGCTCATGGTCGATCGGCTGGATGACGTCCCAATGTTCCACGAACCGGCCGTTCCGCACGCGCCATATGTCCACGAACACGCGCCCCGGATCGGCGGGGCTGGTGAACACATGCGACTTGATGGCGACCAGATCGCCGTCCGCCATGATATTGTGGATGACCGAGGCATATTGATCGGTCGCGTCATATTTGTCCGGCTGCTCGGCGCGGCGCTTCTCCAGAAAGGCCGTGTCGCCGCCATTGCCGTCCGCGATCCAGGGATCGTGCTGGATGAGGTCCGGCGCGAAATAGCGGTGGAAGGCATCGAAGGGCCTGTGCTCGTCCCGCATCATGCGCGCAAAGCCGGTGATCGCGGCACGGGATTGCTCGGTCTGCGAGAGAGGCGGCGGCGCGTCGGTCGGCCGCCCGCCGGCGCAGGCGCTCAGCGCGAGCAATGCGAGCGCGATGAAGCGGGACCAGGGACTCATGCCATCCTTCTCCAATGTTTATTCTGTTGACAGGAGTGTAGCGGGAATGAATCGTTAGGCAATAATTGGAGAGGAAATTTTATGCAATCCCAGCGGCTGGGCCGGATGCAGGTCGACAAGCTGTTCGAGATGGAGGGCGGCTTGCCGCTGGGCATGTTCCTGCCGGACGTGACGGCGGCCGACCTGACGGCGCTTGCCCGCTGGCACGTCGATTCCGATCTCGGCACCGAGCCGGACCATGCCATGTTCATGCTCTCCATGCACAGCTTCGTGATCCGAATCGACGGCTTCAACGTGCTGGTGGATGCCTGCAACGGCAATCACAAGCAGCGCAGCGTGCCGAACGTGCACCGGCTGGAGACGCCCTATCTGGCGAATCTCGCCGCGCTCGGCCTGCGGCCGGAGGACATCCACGCCGTGCTCTGCACCCATCTCCATTTCGACCATGTCGGCTGGAACACGCGGCTGGAGAATGGCCGCTGGGTGCCGACCTTCCCCAATGCGCGCTATGTCTTCTCGGCGCAGGACTATGCGCACTGGAGCACGCAGGAGGAGGAAGCGGTGCATCGCGAGGCGTTCGAGGATTCGGTGCTGCCGGTCGTCGCGACGGGGCAGGCGGAGATCCTGGACATCGGCGGCGAGACGGCGGTGCATCACGAGATCGGCGACGGCATCTGGCTGGAGCCGGCCTTCGGCCATTCCCCCGGCTGCTGCCTCGTCCATGCGCGGGCGGGCGGGGCGCCGGCGCTGTTCTGGGGCGATGTGATCCATCATCCCCTGCAACTCGTGCGACCCGAAATCGCGGTGGTCGACCATGATCCGGCGCAGGCGCTGGCGGTGCGGCGCGCGGTGCTCGAGTGCACGGCGGACAGCGACACCATGTGCTTCCCGGCGCATTTCCGGGGCAGTTCGGCCGGCCACGTCCGGCGCGACGGGGACGCCTATCGCTTCGCGTTCGTGGCGGACTGACGCGGTCAGCGCGCATCGCTCCCGCGTGCGTGATGGATGCGCGCAAAACGGCCGCGATGGAAGATCAGGGGCCGATGCTCGGCCCGCTCGAAATCGAACACGCGGCCCACGAAGATGATGTGGTCGCCGCCCTCGTAGCGATGCGCCGTCTCGCACAGGAAGCGGGCCGCGCAATTGTCGAGCAGCGGAACGCCGCGTGGGTGGAGGCGATAGCGCAGGCCGTGGAACTTGTCGTCGCCGCGCCGGGCGAAGCGCTGGGCGAGCGTTTCCTGCGCGTCGTGCAGCACATGGATGGCGAACGCCTCGCTCGCCATGAAGGCGGGCATGGAACTGGACCTGTGGGCCAGCGACCAGAGCACCATCGGCGGATCGAGCGAGACCGAATTATAGCTGTTCGCGGTGACGCCGACCGGCCAGCCTTCGCCATCGATGGTCGTGACGACGGTGACGCCGGTGGCGAAGCAGCCCAGCGCATCGCGGAAGGCGCGCGAATCGAACGGCGGCGGGTCGAAGCGGGCCTGGGCGGTCATGAGGGGCTCAGCCCTTGGCGGGCGGTTTCATGGCGGCGATCCGGTAGCGGCGAACCGAGGCCAGCGCGACCACGCCATGCGTCACATAGGGGTCGGCCCGCGCGATCCGCTCCGCTTCTCCCGGGTCATCCGCCTCGATGATGACGACGCTGCCGACCGGCCGCTCCGCCTCGTCCAGCAGCGGTCCCGCGAGGCGCATCGCCTCGCCCAGCCCCTTGCGATAGGCGATATGGTCGCCGCGATGCGCCTCGCGTCCCTCGCGATTGCCCAGTTCGCCATATTCGACCAGGAAATGCGCCATGGCTCAGGCCGCCGCGCCGACCGGCTGGAGGTCCTCCGCGAGCGGCTGGATATCCTGCCATTTCTTGTCCGGCGAAAAGAGGAATGTCTCGGCGGTGATCCGGTTCCAGTCGAACCGGCCCTGGTCCGCCTCGGGCAGTTCGCCGGTCTGCTGAAGGTGGCGCACCGCGCGCAGCATCATGCGGCGGAAGGCGACCACGGCCATGTCCGAACGGCCCAGATGCTCCTTCGTGCGGTCCGCGATCCGGCCCATCGTCTCGCTGACCGCATGGTCCTGCAGCGCCACGCCGACGATGCCGGACATGTTGCGCGTGCGCATCATCTCGCGATCCTGATTGTACCAGACGGATATGCCGTTGGTCTTGAAGAATTCGGCATCATGGGGCGTGTTCGCTTCCGCCATGCGGTGCGCGCGGTCGATCGTCTGGCCGGGATCGTAGAAGAACTGGATGTGCCAGGTCGTATAATCGTCACGCGGCACGAAGGCATTGATGAGCCGGCGATTGCGGCGGAATTCCGGCGCCTTCTGCCCGTCGGGCGGAATGAAGGTGTAGAAGGGCAGAGGAACCTGCGTCATGCGCGCATGCTTGTCCTCGCCGTCGTTGCGCACCGCGCAGTAACGCATCCCGTAGCGGGTGAACTCGACTTCGAGCTTGGGGCGCAGATCCTTCTCGTGCGGCCATTTGGCCGGCTGGTCCCAGGCGCTGTCCCTGTGAAGGATGCCGGCGTGAGAGGAATCGACGGCGCCTTCCAGCGCCTGGGAGTAGTTGCATTCATAGATGACCTTGAACGCCTCGCAGCTGCCCGGCGGCATGTCGAACCAGGGGAAGTGCGGAAATTCCGGCTCCTTCTCCCTGGGGCCCATATAGGTCCACACCATGCCGCCCGCGACGCGCACCGGATAGGCCTTCACCTTCATCGCCTTGGCGAGCTTCGAATTCTCCGGCTCGGCCGGCGTGTCGAGGCACTGGCCGTTCACGTCGAACTTCCAGCCATGGAACAGGCAGCGCAGGCCGCAATCGGCATTGACCGCCAGCGCCAGCGACGTGCCGCGATGCGGGCAATGCTCGTCGAGCAGGCCGATCTTCCCCTCGGTATCCATGAAGGCGACCAGATCCTCACCGAGCAGGCGGACGCGCACGGGCCTGCCGTCCGCCTCCAGTTCATGGGTGAGCAGCGCCGGCATCCAGAAGCGGCGCATGAGGTCGCCCATCGGCGTGCCCGGCCCGACGCGGCAGAGAAGCTCGTTATCCTCATGAGAAAGCATTTGACGCACCATTTTTGTTAGACAATAAGTTATACATATCTCGATCAAGGCGCGAAGTCACTAGGTCAAGTGGAGAAAGTTTTGGATCTCGATGACGTTCTGCCGGTCGAAAATTTCTCCGACCTGACGATCCAGATCCTCGCCGACCGGCTGAGCCGCTCCCGGACCGCCGAGCACGCCGTCTATCGCGAGAGCGAACTGGACGAGCTGTGGCGGCTGCTCGACATCGCGCTGCGCACGGGCGATCCCGACGGGCTGCGCGACGCGCGCTGGCTGGGCGCGATGCGTGGGGCGGTGCACGCAGCGCACGACCTGATCGGGCATGAAGCGCGGTTCCGGGAAGCGGCGGACATGTTGCGGGCGGCGCTTCGACAGTAGCGCATGCCGCGCGGTGCCGGGGGAAACGGCCCGGCGCGAGGCGCCGGCGTATCCATTGCCCGATCGGAGACTTGCGTCGTTGAATGCCGGAAGGTTCCGAAGGCTACGGTACGGAGGAAAATCGCTCTTCCACCGCACTTGTTGATCGACCGGGTCGATCGGGGCCGGTGGAGCGGATGCCGTCATGACGCGGCGGGACTTCCTGGCGGTCGATGGGCTGGAACGGCGATACTGGCATGGGGGCGTGTAGGACAGGGCCTCCTTCCCCCGTCGCCCCACCACTCCCGTTCGACGCCGGAAGCGCCACCCGGCAGCCGGACTCCGTGTCAGGAAGGTAAGTGGTTCGGCCGAATCCTCATTGCCAGTAGACGAAGCCCATCGCGTTCCCCGTGCCCGCCGCACTGCGATAGCAGGGGACATAGTCGAGGAAATGGGGTTCGAGGCCGAGGCTGGCCATGGCGCCGGCGACAGGCACCCAGTTCTTCATTTCCGACGTGCCGTCCTGAAAGACCGCTTCGCCCAGCGCATAGACCGGCTCGAAGTCACGATCACGCAGGGCGTCGAGGAAGGTGCGGTCGACCGTCTCGTCGATAACGAAATGGGTGAGGCCGCCGCTGGCGATGAGCGCCACGCGCGCGTCGCTCTCCCAGGACCGGATCGCCCGCAGGATCGACTGGCCGAAGGCATGGCAGCGCCGCACGGTCGGCTGGTTGGGCGGAAAGAAGGCGTTGACGGTGACCATCACGCTCGGCACCGGCCGGTCGCGCATGATGCGGCGGAAGACGAAGCCGAAGGCGTGCGGCGTCTCCGGTCTGGGCAGCCGGTCCATGGCGGCGACGTCGAACTGGTCGCCGATCGCCTGCGCGATGATCTGGCGGGCGAGCGGAGGGCAGCCGCGATATTCGGCGCCGCCGCGCGGGATATAGCCGGGCAGCGAGATCTCGATGCCCGGCGGAAGGCGCTTCACCCGCTCGGGCGTGAACTCGTAATTGGTGATGCTGTCGCCATAATGGACGGCGAAGGCCGGGTTCAGGCTGTTGTCGAACAGCTCCATCTGGTCGTTGCCGACGACCACCGCGACATCGATCCGCGCCGCCTCGAAGATGTCGGCCAGCGTCTCGATGTTGCGCTGGCAGACCGCCTGGCGCTCGTCCCAGACAGCCTGTGTCACCTGCGCGTCGAGATGCTCGCCGGCGCGGGCATCCACCAGTTCGCCATAGCTCCAGCTGCGGCCTTTCCAGGCATGGCGGCCGACCTTGTCGGCCGGCACGCGCGCTCCCCATGTCTCGGTCTCGGTGACCAGCATGGGTCCATGGCTCGTGCCGATTCCCAGGACAATCTCGGCCATGCTCGCAATCCTCCGCCTTGGACCCGTTTCGCCTCGACCGCATTCATGCGGCTTGCGACGCTTGTTGATATCGGATACCAAAAACGTATAACAATATCGAATGCAGGTCAATCGGCCGGGGGGCAGGCCGGGCTGCGCAGGCGAAAATCGAGTCGAGAAGAGAAAGGATTGGCTGTGGCCACGGAGAGCGCTCAGCAGGGGATCGAGAGGATCGCGTCGGGCCGATGGCCGAGGCTTGCATCGGGAGACGCGGCGCTGGCCGCCGTCCGCGCGCTGCTGCCCGAAATCGCGGAAACAAGCGCGCAGTCCGAGGTGGACCGCCATCTTTCCGACGCGATCGTGGACAAGCTGCGGCGGGCCGGCCTGTTCGGCCTCATCATGCCGGAGTCGCTCGGGGGCTCGGCGCTCGGCTTCGCGGATCTGGTGCGCGTGACGGCCGAAATCGGCACGGCCTGCGGCTCGGCGGCATGGATCTATGGCGTGCTCGCGGGCCACAGCTGGCTCATCAACCTGTTCCCAGAGGCGGCGCAGGCGGAGATCATGAGCGACCCGACCACGCTCATCTCGACCGTGTTTCGCCTGGGCGGGACGGTGGTGCCGGAAGGCGACGGCTATCGGCTGACCGATGGGCTCGGGCGATTCTGCTCAGGCATCGACTATGCGACCTGGGTCATCATCGGCAATGGCGTGAAGCGGCCGGACGGATCGGTCGAGCCGCGCTTCTTCGTGGTGCCCAAGGCGGACATCGAGGTGATCGACGACTGGCGGACCATGGGCATGCGCGCCACCGGCAGCCGCTCCATCCGAATCGCCGACGCCTTCATCCCCGCGCATCGCAGCTGCGGCCTGGCGGACATGCTGGCCGGCTCGACGCCCGGCGCGCAATGCCATGACGGCGCCATCTATCGCATGCCCTTCTCGGACCTGGCGCCCTTCTCCATCGTCGGCGCGCCGATCGGCATGGCGCGCGGCATGGCGCGGCGCTTCGCGGCCGAACTGGGCGGCAAGCTCGATGGTTCGGGTGCGCAGGCGATCGCCGAACAGTCGGCGGCGCTGCTGCGCATCGGCGAGGCGGCGGCGGAAGCGGACGCGGCCCTCGCGCTCGTGCTGGCCGACGCCGCCATGGTCGACCGCGCGACCGACCCGGCGGACATTTCCGCGCTGGAGCGCGCGCAGATCCCGCGCAACTGGGCCTTCGCGGTGCAGAAGGCCCGTTATGCCGCCACGCGCATCTTCGAAGTGGCGGGCGGCAGCGCCATCTATGACGGCAGTGATATCCAGCGGACCTTCCGCGACATCCAGGGCGCGGCACAGCATGTCGCTTTCAACTGGGACCGGGCCATGGTCGGCTACGGGCGGGCGTTGGCCGGGCTGGAGGCCGTGGCCTTCGCCCTCCCCAAGCAGAAATAAGGCGCTGACGCGCGGCGCGCGGGCGCCTGGCCGGCGGGGACGAGCTTTCGCTGGCCGAGCCCTCGCGATGTCCCTTCATCACCCCGGGTCAAGCCCGGATGACGTGGCGCCATGCCTGTCGACAGCCCGGCCGCCGCTCCGCTCCGGGCTCTTTCTCTCGCAGGCGCGCCAGCGCGGAGCGGATCGCAGCAGGCCGGAAGACAGGCTTGGCGCGGGTCGTTCAGCGCGGCGGGGCGAGGAGCGCGAGGCTGCTCCAGGGGATCCAGCCGAGCGCCATGCCGACGATCCACACCGTCGAACTCGCGCCGACCGTGAGGCTGAGCCAGAGGAGCAGCATGCGCAGCCAGCCCGCCTCGAACAGGCGCGACCATCCGGCGGGCGCGCCGCCGGGCCTGACCGCGAACAGCGCGCGATAATCGTCGAAAAAGGCGCTCATCAGATAGGCCTGCATGACGAAAACGCCGGCGCCGAAATAGAGCATGTCCAGCAGGCTGTGCAGGAAGGCGGCGCCGGAGAGATGGCCGGAGAGGAACGGTCCGATATTGCGGGCGAAGGGGAAGAAATCGAGCAGGAAGGTCATCAGCATGACCGGGAAGGCGACCACGAGCATCAGCACGGCCTGGCGATTGAGGATGAGAGCGAGCCCGAGCAGCAGCTCGATCACCTTGGTGGTGGTGAACATCCAGCCCGAGTCGACCATGACGCGCAGGATCTCATGCTTGACCGGGCCGGTGACAGGCTCATGGATATTGGGGAAGGGCAGGATCTTGACCCACCAGTTCAGTCCCGAGGCGAGCGACTGGATGCCGAGCAGCCAGCGCACCAGCCATGTGGCGGTCGATCCATTGTCGCTCGGGCCCATCATCCGCTCCCTCAACTCGCGGCCGCACCGCATCTGTCCATATTGTAATATATTATTGGTAGACGATCATCGCGCGCGCCGCTAGGGTAAAACGCGGGTCGGAAGGCCGCCAGGTCGACGAGCGGAGAGGAGCAGCCAAATGGCGCGCACATTCGAGCGATATTTCATCACATTCTGCCGCTTCTATCTGGGTGGCTTCAATCTGGTCTCGGGCCTCAACTATTTCTTCCTGTTCTGGCCGCAGCCCAAGGTGACCGACGCGACCGGCAACGGCTATGTCGAGGCGGCGGTGAGCCTGGGCCTGTTCAGCTTCGCCAAGGTGCTGGAGATCATCGGCGGCGCGACGCTCGTGTTCAATCGTTTCGTGCCGCTCGGGCTGGTGCTGCTGATGCCGGTGACGGTCAACATCTTCCTCATCAACGCGCCCTGGTCGCCGCTGCCGCATGTCGTGGAATCGGTGACGCGCAACATGATCCTGCACATCATCCTGCTCGCGGCCTATGCGAACTATTTCTACCCGATGCTGAAGTTCAGGGCGGCGCCGGACCCGGCGTGGCGCGACCCGTCGCGCATCTGGAAGTCATTCTGAGCATAAGGAACGAAAATCATGTGGAATTTCAGCTTCGTGCTTGACGGCAAGACCGACATGATGAGTCTCAATCCGCTCGAAATGACCAATTTCGAGATGATGGGCACCATCTTCGCGATCGGCGGCGTCCTGTTGACGATCATCCTGGACCGGATATCGAAGCAGCGACAGAAACCGCATGAGTTCGTGGCCCATGAAGTGGATGAGCGCGAGACTGGCTGACCGGAGCCCGCCCCGCCCCACGGCCCGGCGCGGGCGCGCGCAGCCGGCGCGCGACCGGCGGATTTGAGGCGCTTCTCCGCCCTCCAGTGCCGCGACGTGGTGATCGTCGTCGCGACCATGATGTTCATGGTGCAGCTCGACGTGTCCGTGCTCGTCATCGCGCTGCCGCAGATCGCGCGGCATTTCGGCGTGCCGGTCGTCTCGCTGAGCCTCGCGGTCAGCATCTATCTCATCATGCTGGTCGCCTTCCTGCCCCTGAGCGGCTGGGCGGCGGACCGGTTCGGGGCGCGGCGCGTGCTGATCGCCGCGACCGGTGCCTTCGGCCTGTTCTCGCTGCTGTGTGCCTTCACCGGCGCGGTCTGGCAGTTCATCCTGCTGCGCGCGCTGATGGGCATGGCCGCCTCGTTGCTGACGCCGGTGGCGCGGCTGGTGCTGCTCAAGCAGGCGCGCCGGGAGGAACTGGTCGACGCGCTGTCCATCACCGCCATGCCGATGCTGGTCGCGCCGACCATCGGCCCGTCGCTGGGCGGCTTCATCGTCGAGCATGGGAGCTGGCAATATATCTTCCTGCTCAACGTGCCGGTCGCGCTGGCGCTGATGGGTCTCACCCGGCTGCGCATCGAGGCGTTTCCGCCGGCGCGCGGGCATCGGCTGGACTGGCTGGGCGCGGCGCTGCTCGCCGGCGCGCTGATCGCGCTGCTGACCGGCATCGACCGGCTGGCGGCCGGGCTGACGCGACCGGGACCATGGGCGCTGATCGCGGCCGGCGCGCTGCTCGCCGCGCTGACCGGGCGCCATCTGCGCCGCCATGCCGCGCCGATCGTCACGCTCGACGCGCTGGCCGACCCGGCCTTCCGCACGACCGTGATCGGCGCCGGCGCGGTGGTGCGCCTGCCGCTGCGCGCCATGCTGTTCCTGCTGCCGCTGATGTTTCAGGATGGCCTGGGTTTCAGTCCCTTCCTCGCCGGCCTGATGCTGATCGCGCTCAACGGCGGCGACCTGCTCACCAAGCCCGTGCTCGGCCACTGGTTTGACCGCTACGGATTCCGCCGCACCAGCCTTGTCGGCTGCGCGCTGATCCTCGCCGCGCTCGCGGCGCTGCTGCCGGTCGATGGCGGGCCGGTGGGCGTGGTCGTGATCCTGCTCGCGCTGGTCGCGGCCGGCATCGCGCGCTCGATCGTCTTCACCGGCATGGCCTCGCTCACCTTCGCCGCGCTCGACAAGGCGCAGATGTCATCGGGCAACGTGGTGGCCAACATCTCCATGCAGATGTTCAACGCGCTGGCCGTCTCGCTCACCGCGCTGCTGCTGGGCGTCGCGACGGCGCTGGGCGGGCGCGCGGCGCCGGCGCTGGCGGACTATCGGCTGACGCTCGGCGCGATCACGCTCATCGGGCTGGTCTCGGCGCTGCTGCTCGTGCGCCAGTTGCCCGTGCATCTGCGCGATCTCGACGGGGGACGGGACCGGATCGAGCGCGCCTGAGCGACGGGCACGGATGCGGCCCCGGATGGCGTCCTGCCATTTCGGACCCGCACCGGTCTATCGCAATCTGTCCAAGCTGACTGGACAGATTGTTAGACACTTTGTAATAGCAATCTTGTTCGAGGCGGATCGCGCCGAGGGGAGGAAGATGATGCGGAAATTCACCATTGCGATGGCGCTGGCCATGCTGCCTTGCGCGGCGGCGATCGCCGGGGCGTCGCCTCCGCCGTCCGCAGCGGCGGCACCGCTCTCCGAGGCCGAGATCGCGACCATCCAGCAGGCCTGCGAGACGGTCTCGATCCAATATGCCCGCTATCTGGACGCCAAGGACTGGCAGGATCTGCCCAGCGTGTTCGCGCCGGACGGCGTGTGGGAAGTGCTCGGCAACCGCATGGAGGGTCGCGCGGCGATCGCCGCCTACTGGAAAAGCCGCACCCAGGACTGGGCGCCGACTCATGGCCGGGTCCACCAGATCGCCAATCAGGTGATCGAGGTGATCGACCGCGATCATGCGCGCGGCAGTTCCTATGCGATCGTCTATTTCTTCGATACCACGCCGGGCGCGAACACGAGCCTCGCGCCCAGCCTGATCGCGCGCAACACCGACGAATTCGTGCGCACCGACGAAGGCTGGAAGCTCAAGTCCCGCCGCATCGAGCGCGTCGCCGACGTGGGGCATTGAGCCGGCCCCGATCCCCGTTTCCCGGAACCAGAAGGTAATTTCCAATGCGCCACAGTACCGACCGCATTCTCTGCACCCATGCCGGCCGCCTTTCGGCCTCGCTGCGCGAATTCGAACCGCTCGACCTGAAGGTCGGCCGGGGCGAGGCGCCCGAGGACGCGGCCTATGTCGAGATGCGCGCGAAGGCCATCCAGGATGTGGTCGATCACCAGATCAGCCTCGGTCTCGATGTCATCAGCGATGGCGAACTCGGTCGCCGGCGCGATTTCGCTTATTATTCCAAGCGGATGCGCGGCATCGAGCAGCGCGACCTGCGCGAGGGCGAGGTGGGCGCCACCGTGTTCCACTCGCGCGAGCGCGACAGTTTCGCGGGCTATTATGCCGAAGTGGATTCGAAGCGGCCGGCGGTCGCGCGGCCGAGGAAGATCGTCTGCACCGCCCCGCTCGAATCGGGCAGCCTGGAGACGCTGCACGAGGAACTGGCGACCTTCAGGCAGGCGCTTGCCGGCAGGGAGGGGGTCGAGGCCTTCTTTCCCGTCATCTCGCCGGGCTGGCTCGATCATTTCATCTTCAACGAATATTATGAGAAGGACGACGACTTCATCGAGGCGCTCGCCGAAGTGATGCGCCCGGAATATGAAGCGGTGGTCGAGGCGGGTCTGATCGTCCAGATCGACGATCCGGGGCTGGCCGACAGCTGGCCGACCATCTATCCCAAGCCGACGATCGAGGAATATCGGCGCTACGCGAAGATCCGCGTCGACGCGCTCAATCATGCGCTGCGCAACATCCCGCCTGAAATGATCCGCTATCATTGCTGCTGGGGCAGCTGGGTGGGGCCGCATTCGGAAGACCTGCCGCTCAAGCATATCGTCGACCTGATGCTGAGCCTCAACATCCAGGCCTACAGCATTGAGGCCGGCAATGTGCAGCATGAGCATGAATGGCAGGTGTGGGAGGAGACGGCGCTGCCCGAGGGCCGCATCCTGATCCCCGGCGTGGTGAGCCACAAGACCGAGGTGGTCGAGCATCCCGAACTCGTGGCCCAGCGGCTCGTGCGCTATGCCAATTGCGTGGGCCGCGAGAATGTCCAGGCCGGCACCGATTGCGGCATGGGGCTCGGCCGCACGCATTACGAGATCGGCTGGGCCAAGATCAGCGCGATGGTGGAAGGCGCGAAGCTGGCATCCGAGACGCTCTGGTGAGCGAGGGCGGCGCCCTCGCCGGGCGCCCGGACGCCGCGCGGGCGCCGCGGCGGACGCGGGGGCAGGCCGCCATCATGCTTGCCCTGCTCTGCCTGGTGAACGGCTTCGCCTATGTCGACCGCGCCATGCTGGCACTGGTCATGCCCGCGCTGAGCCGGGACCTGCATCTTTCCGACACGGTGATGGGCCTGCTGGCGGGCCTGCCCTTCGCGCTCTGCTACGCGCTGTGCGCCATCCCGATCGCCTGGGTGGCGGACAATGCCAACCGGCGCAACCTGCTGGGAGGCGCGCTGGCGCTGTGGAGCGCGATCACGGCACTGACCGGCACGGTGCAGAGCGGCTGGCAGCTCGCGCTGGCGCGCTTCGGCCTCGGCGCGGGCGAAGCGGCGGGGCATCCCACATCGGCCTCGCTCATCGCCGACAGCTTCGATCTCAAGGCGCGGACGGCCGCCTTCTCCGCCATGTCCGCATCGGCCTATCTGGGGCCGCTGATCGGCTTCCCGGTCATCGGCTGGCTGCTCGCGGCGCATGGCTGGCGGGCGACCTTCATGGCGGCGGGGCTGGCCGGACTGGCGGTGGCGATCATCTTCTTCCTCGGCGTGCGCGAGCCGCCGCGCAGGCGCCCGGCCGTCGCGGCGGACGGGCCCGGCTTCGCGGCGAGCGTGGGGCGGCTGCTCTCCATCCGCTCCTACGCGTTCGTGGTGCTGGCCGGCGGGTTCAACGCGATCAACCAGGGCGCACACCTCACATGGGGGCCTACTTTCCTCGAACGCGTCCATCATCTCGGTCCGCAGGAGATCGGCGTCTATTTCGGCACGCTGCGCGGGATCGCGGGGCTGGCGGGCGCGGCCTTCGTCGCGCTGGTGATGGGCGCGCTGGTGCGGCGGGACATGGGGTGGCAGATCAGGGGCGCGATCATCGTCGCGGGCCTGCCTTTCCTCTCCGACAGCCTGTTCCTGCTGGCGCATGATCCGCTGCTCTGGCGCGCGGGACTGGCGCTCAGCGCCTTCTTCACGGCGGTCGCGGTGGCGATGAGCTATGCGCTCTACGTGAATGTCGCGCCGCCCGATCTGCGGGCGACGGCGTCGGCCTTCTATTTCCTCGTGGCGACGCTGATGGGCTTCATCCTCGGCCCCTTCTGCGTGGGCGCGCTGAGCGACCTGCTGGTGCCGCGCTTCGGCGAGGGCGCGATCGCGGTCTCGATGGTGGTCGCGTCCGGCGCGGCGCTGGTCGCGCTGGTGCTGCTGGCGCTGGCGGGGCGCACATGGGTCGCCGACCTGCGGCGGGCGGAGGCGACGTGAATCCCCTCGTTCAGCGCGGGGCGAGGCGACACCGCGGTCGGGTTCCGGGCTGCTTGCGTCGCCGCACGGCTTCCGTTCCGCACGCTGTCCATCCCGGACGGAACCGACTTGCGCACCTGCGCTGGCGCACGGATTCCGTTTCACCCGGATCGACGCTAGAGCCGCGGCGAAAGGATGACCTTGCCGACACCTTCGCGCGCGGCGACATGTTCATGCGCCTCGCGCGCGGCGGAAAGCGGCAGGATGCGGTCGATCAGCACTTCGAACCGGCCCCGCGCGGCCGCTTCCAGGCTCGCCTCGACATCGGCCATGGCGAAGCCGATGCTGCCCAGCACGGAGAGCTGGTAGAGATAGAGCCGCTTGACGTCGAGCGCCACCTCTCCCCCGCCATGACTGCCCGCCGTCACGAGCCGGCCGTGGCGGGCGAGGGCATGGAAAGCGCGCGGGAACAGCACCGGATCGGCGATATTCTCGAACACGACCTGGACGCCCTTGCCCCCGGTCAGGTCCAGCACGCGCGCGGTCAGGTCCTCGGCGCGATAGTCGACGCCATGGTCGGCGCCCAGGCGCAGGGCGGCGGCCACCCGTTCGGGCGCGCCGGCCGCGGCGATCACGCTGGCGCCGAGCAGCTTCGCCACCTGCACGCCCGCGCTGCCGAGCCCGCCCGAGGCGCCCATCACCAGCACGGTCTCGCCGGGCTGGAGCCCCGCCCGGTCGCGCAGCAGGTTGAAGGCCTGCGGGGCGTGGCGCGTGACGATGGTGGCTTCGGCGAAGCCGAGCCCGTCCGGGATCGGCGCGGTGGCGATGGCGGGCAGCTTCACATAATCCGCATAGCCGCCCGGATGCTGCATCCCGACCGCGTCGAGCGGGCCGGCCGGCCGGCTGCGCCAGGGCAGGGTGACGACGCGCTGGCCGACATGCCGATCGGTGACGCCCTCGCCCAGCTCGGCGACGATGCCCGAGGGATCGACGCCGAGAATGTGCGGCAATTTGACAGGCGCGCCATATCGGCCGGCGCGGACCACCAGATCGAGCGTGCGGTTGACCGAGACGGCATGGACCTCGACCAGCACTTCGCCGGGCCCGGGGCGCGGGCGTGGCACATCCTCGTAACGCAGCACGTCCGGCCCGCCGAAGCCGTGCATGGTCACGGCCTTCATCATGTCCATCATCGCTCTCCTTCGCGCCGAAAATCAATGAATTGACGCGATTAGTCAAGATTTATTGAAATATAATATGGGATAATTCTTTCAATTTATTAATATATTATAATAATTTCCGAAGAATTCATGAATTACTAGCGAGATATGTTATGATCGATCATCCCAGTACAGTCCCCATCGCGATCAAGATCGGCGCCGAGCAGACGGAAATTCGCAGCTATCCATGGCCTGATCTGGCCGACGATGAGGGCATGCTGCGCATCGAGGCGTGCGGCGTGGGCGGGGCGGAGCCGGAAGTCTATCGCGCGGCGGACAAATGGGCGCCGGTCGCCATGGGGCATCAGATCGTCGGGTCGATCGCCGCCATGGGCGCGAAGGCGCAGGCCATGTGGAAAGTCGCGCCGGGCGAGCGCGTGGTCATCCAGGAATATCTGCCCTGCCAGCGCTGCCGCTGGTGCCTGAAGGGCGAATATCGCTTCTGCCCGGACGCCGACTTCTTCGGCGGGGCCACGCCGCGCCGCTACGGCCTCATCGACCCCACGCCCGCGCCGCATCTGGTCGGCGGGTTCGCGCGCTATATCCATCTGCCGTGGAACGTCGTGATCCACCGGATCCCGCAGGACCTGCCCCCGGAACTGGCGACGCTCGCCATCCCGATCGGCAATGGCGTGCAATGGGCGACGCTCGACGTGAATGCCGGGCCGGGCAAGACCGTACTCGTCATCGGGCCGGGGCAGCAGGGCCTGGGCGCCGTGCTGGGCGCGAAGGACGCGGGCGCAGCGCGGATCATCCTCGCCGGCATGTCGCGCGACCGCGCGCGGCTCGACCTGGCGCCCGAACTGGGCGCGGACCATGTCATCGATGTCGAGGAGGAGCCGCTGCTGGACGCGCTGCGCCGCATCCTCGGCCCGGACGGCGGGCTGGACGTGGTGGTGGACACCACGGGCGATCCCGGCGGCGCGAACATGGACCAGTATCTCCAGGCGGTGAATTATGGCGCCTGGCTGTGGGTCAACGCCATGGACCGGGGCGTACCGGTGCGCGCGATCAAGCAGAAATATCTCACCGTGCGTTCCGGGCGCGGGCGCAGCTGGTGGGCGGTGGACACGGCCCTGCGCATCATCAACGCCCGGCGCTTTCCGCTGGAGAAGATGTGCACCCATGTCTTCGGGCTGGACGAGGTGGACCGCGCCATCAAGGCGACGGCGGGGCGCGAGGTGCCCGGCGCGATCCACTGCATCGTCGATCCCTGGAAATAGGGGGCGTCCGAACGGGCCGGGGCTTCCGGGCGGGCAAGCCGCTGGCGCGCGTGGGGTGCGCTCGGGTCCGGACACCTGCCCGCGCAGGAGCACGGCTTCCGTTTGACGCGGATCGACTCCAGCGCGCGCGGACTTTCAGCGGCGGGTCAGGCCGCCAGCCAGTCGCGCAGCGCCGCCGTCACCGCCTCGGGCCGTTCCAGCATCGGGAAATGGAAGGCATCCTCCACCAGCATCAGTTTCGCGTCCGGGATGGCGGCGGCCATCGCCCGGTTGCGCTCGGGCGTGCTGAGCGGGTCCTGCGCGCCCGCGAGGATGAGCGTCGGCACGGCGATCCGGGCGAGCAGGTCGCGCGGGTCCGGGCGGTCCAGAAGCGCCGCGACCTCGCGCCGATAATCCTCCGGCGTGAAGGTGCAGGCCATGGCTTCGAGCAGGCCCATGAAGGCGGCATCCCCGTGGCGCGCGGGCGGTGTGATGCGCGGGTTCCACCAGCGGGCGAGCGCGGCCATGCCGTCGCCGAACGCCATGTCGATCTGCGGCTGGCGGCGCGCGGCTTCGCCGTCCGCGATCGGGTGCACGCTGGCATCGAGCAGCGCGAGCCGGGTAACGCGCCCGGGCGCCGCGCGGAAGACTTCCAGCGCCACCCGGCCGCCCATCGAGAAGCCGGCCAGCGCGAAGGATGCGGGGGCCTCGCGCAGCACCGCGTCGGCCATGCGGGTCAGCGAGTCGTGGCCATGCAGATGCGGGATGCGGATTTCCGCCAGATCGGCCAGATCCCTTGCCTGATGCTGCCACACACGCGCGTCGCACAGCGACCCCGGAACGAGAATGAGCGATTGCCTCGCCTGATCCACTGGACACCCCATCGAATATGTATAACAATTTTGCCTAAACTTTTGGCTGTCGTGGCGCAAGCCATGTCCGGGGCCGTTCGAGAAGGAGAGATGCCGTTGACCAGCGCGCCATGCGACATCGTGGATGCCCATTGCCACGCTTCGCCGCTCTGGTTCGAGCCGGTGGAGCCGCTGATCTTCCAGATGGACAGCCATGGCGTGGCGCGCGGCGTGCTGACGCAGGTGCTTGGCCAGTTCGACAATGGCTATCAGGAGGACTGCGTGGCGCGCTTCCCCGGCCGGCTGGCGAGCGTCGGCGCTGTGAACGCCGCCGCGCCGGACGCGGGGGACCGGGTGCGTCACTGGGCGGGGCGCGGCATGGCCGGGCTACGGCTTCGCCCCGAGGCGCGCAGTCCGGGCAACGAGCCGCTGGCGGTGTGGCGCGCGGCGGCGGAGTGCGGTCTCGCGATCAGCTGCGGCGGGGCGGCGGCGAACATGCTCGCGGACGATTTCGCCACGCTGGTCGAGACTTTCCCCGCCATGACCTTCGTGCTGGAGCAGCTGGGCGGATGGACACGGCCGGACTGTGACGGCCAACCGGGGACATGGGCCGGCCTGCTGCGCCTCGCGCGCTTCCCGAATGTCGCGCTCAAGATCCCGACCCTGGGCCAGATCGCGCCGCGCCAGATCGGCAAGCCGCTGCCCGCGGCAGGACCGGTGCTCGACGCATCGAAGGGACGCATCCTGACCGAAGCACTGGACGCCTTCGGCGCGGAGCGGCTGCTGTGGGGCAGCGACTTCCCCGTCGTCGCCTCGCGCGAGGGCTATGGCAATGCGCTCGACTGGACGCGCGCGCTGTTTGACGGTCGCTCGGATGCTGAGGTCGCCGCCATTTTCGGCGGCAATGCGGATCGCATCTTCTTCCGTCGCGCGGGTTGAACGCGCCTCTGAATCGTTATACAATCAATTATACAAATATGAATGGAGCCGCTTCCATGCGTTATGACGCCGCCGAGACGATCATCTGTCTTTCCGCCAACGGCAAGACGGTCTCATCGAGCGAAAAGGCCGCGCGCCGGATGCTGATCTCGACCACCGAGGGCCTGCTCGATTTCCGCCGGGACGGCGCGCAGGGCGCGTGGCAGTTGCGGGACGGCCTGCTGCTCCCCGGCCGGCATGTGAGCGCGCTCGTCCATGACGAGACGACCGGACTGATCTTCGCCGGCCTGCATTTCGAGGGCGGGCTGCTGGTCAGCGCCGACGGCGGCGAGACATGGGAGGCACGCAATGAGGGCCTGCGCTCGGGTCATGCCTATACGCTGCTCGTCCAGCATGTCGGAGACCGGACCATCCTCAATCTCGGCACCGAGCCGGTGATGTTCTATCGCAGCTTCGACCTGGGCAAGAGCTGGACGGCCTATCCCAGTTGCCTTGAGGTCGAGGGGACCGAGCACTGGATTTTCCCGCGCTCGCAGCCGCATATCAAGCATATCGCCATCCATCCCGCGAAGCCCGAGCGCATCTTCATCTGCGTGGAGCAGGGCGACCTGCTGCGCAGCGACGATGGCGGCAGGAGCTGGACCTCGCTCCACTCGATGGAACGGCCGGACGACAAGTTCCGCCGCGACCAGCACCGCATCACCTTCTTCCGCGACGATCCGGACGATATCTTCTTCACGACCGGCATCGGCCTCTATCATTCGTCGGACGGCGGCGAGACATGGGAGCGGCTGACCGACACGAGCCATGTCTGCGCCTATCCCGATCCCTTCTTCGTGCATCCGCGCAAGGAACTGCTGTTCATGTGCGGCGCGGGCATGAACCCCAATCCCAACTGGGCGGCCGAGGGCACGGCGCATCCGCGATATATGACCAGCACCGACCATGGCCGGACATGGCAGACGGCGATGAACGGGATGCCCGATCCGGTGAGGGGCAATCTGGAGATCGCGGCGATGCATGATTCGGTCGAAGGCGGGCTGGAACTCTATGTCGGCTCGGCCTGCGGGGAGCTGTTCGTCAGCCGCGACGACGCGGCGAGCTGGCGGGCCATTTCCCATGCCCTGCCGCCCATGTCGAAAGGCCCGCATTTCCGGCACTTCCTCACGCCCGAGGACCGGGAAGCCTATGAGAACAAGCTCCGGGCGATCAACGCCTTCGCCTGACCCCGTGCGCCGCCGCGTCCGAGCGCTCGACGCCCGCCGCCGCCTGATCGCCGGGCGGGGGCGCGGCACGTGCCGGGCATGACGGGGCGGGCATTTCAACGAGAGGACGCCGCCATCCCCATGATCGACACCCATGCCCATCTCGTCACGGACGACACGCGCCATTATCCGCCATCGCCGCCCAGCGGCGCGCTCAATCCGGGCGATCTCGACGATCCGATGACGGTCGAGCGGCTGCTCGACGAGATGGACCGCAACGGTGTCGACAAGGCCGTGCTGGTCCAGCGCGGGTCGATCTATGGCTTCGACAGCAGCTATGTGTGCGACAGCGCCTGGCGCTATCCCGAGCGGTTGGCGGCGGTCTGCTCGATCGACGCGACAGCGGAGAACGGCGCCGAGCGCGTGCGCTACTGGACGCAGGGACGCAGCGCGGCCGGCATCCGGCTGATGGAACTGGTCAAGGGCATGGACATAGGCTGGCTGGATTCGCCGCTCGCGCGCGGCGTCTGGCGGGCGGCGGCGGACGAGGGCATTCCCGTCTGCGTCCATTTCTTCCCCTGGAACCGGGCCGAAGGGCTGGCGCGCCTGCACGACATCCTCACGGCGATTCCGGGCCTCACCGTGGTCATCGACCATTTCGCCGCGATCAGGAGCGATGCCGGGCCGCCCGATCATGGTGTCGATGACCTGCTGGCGCGCGTGGCGGATTTCCCCGGCGTGGCGGTCAAGTTCACCACCATTCCGCTCGGGCGGCTGGCGGCGGCCGGCGTGGACGCCCGGCCGGTGGTGGCGCGGGTCGCCGCGCTGTTCGGGCCCGAGCGGATGATGTGGGGGTCCGACATCACCCAGTCGGCGGGCACTTACGAGCAGATGGTGGCGCTCGGGCGCGCGGCGGTCTCGGGGCTGCCCGAGGCGGCGCAGCAGGCTATCCTCGGCGGCACGGCGCGCCGCATCTACGGGAAAAGGTGGCAATGATGCGCAGGATCGCGACCGAGGAAGCCTTCGTCATTCCCGAAGTGCTGCGGCCGATGCTGGAGCGCGCGGCCAGCGAGCCCTATGATCCCGACCTGTTCTTCTGGAGCAAGGCGGCGGACGGCTCGCCGCTCCAGCGCCGGCTGCTCGACCTGGGCGAGGAGCGCCTCGCCATCATGGACGAGACGGGCATCGACGTGCAGCTCATCTCGCTTGCCTCGACCGGCGTGCAGATGTTCGACGCCGACACCGGGACCGCGCTCGCCACGCTCGCCAACGATGTGCTGGCCGAGGCGATGGCGAGGCATCCCACACGCTATGCCGGGCTCGCCAGCTTCGCCCCGCAGGACCCGGCGCGCGCCGCGAGGGAAATCGAGCGGGCGATGACGAAGCTCGGCTATCATGGCGTGATCGTCAATTCGCACACGTTCGGCGACTATCTGGACCAGAGCGCCTACTGGCCGATCCTCGAAGCCTGCGAGGCGTGCGACGCGCCGCTCTACATCCATCCGCGCGCGCCCGCGCCGCAGATGGTCGCGCCCTTCCTCGACTATACGCTGGAACATGCCATCTGGGGCTTTCAGGCGGAGACCTCGCTCCATGCGCTGCGGCTGATCGTGAGCGGCATGTTCGATCGCTTCCCGCGCCTCAGGGTGATCCTGGGCCATGGCGGGGAAGGACTGCATTACTGGCTGCCCCGGCTCGATGGAATGCACGCCAACTTCAAGGCGCCGGAGGGGCGCCGCCCGGCGCTGCAACTGGCGCCGAGCGACTATATCCGCCGCAATTTCGCCATCACCACGAGCGGGATGAACTGGGGGCCGGCGGTGCGCTTCGCCATCGACGCGATCGGCGCGGACAAGATCATGTTCGCGATCGACTATCCCTTCATGGACAGCGCGAAGGCTGTGGCGGAGATGGAGAGCATCGACCTGCCCGAGGCGGACAAGGCGGCGATCTGGCATCGCAACGCCGAACGCATCTTCAGGATCGCGCCAGCGGGGTGAGATGCCCGAAAGCCGTCGGGTTCACAGGCGGCAAGCGCGCCTGCGAAGGCTCTGATCCGGATCAGCCCGCCTCACCAGACGCGGCGGGGATCTGCTTGCGGATGAAGGCGACGCAGGCGAGCGAGAGCGCGAGCGATCCGGCGATGAGCAGGAAATAGCCCGACGCGCCGCCGATCGAGAGCGCGGCGACGCCCGCATAGGCGCTGGCGATGGCGCCGACGCGCCCGGCCGCCGCCGCCGCGCCGATGCCGGTGCCGCGCGCGCGGTCGGGATAGATGAAGGCCGAGAAGGTGTAGAGGCCATTCAGCAGCCCGGCGGTGAAGAAGCCGATGACCGCCAGCATGGTGAGCACGACGCCGAGGCTGTTCACCTGGGCGCGGATCAGAAGGCCCAGCATCAGCGCCATGACCACGCCGCCGCCGGCCAGGCCGAGCACAGTGCCGCGCGAGCCGAAGGCCTTGATGAGCCAGCCGCTGCCCATGCCGCCGACGAGTCCGCCGAAGGACAGCGCCGTCATGCCTAGGCTGGTGTAGGAGAGCGCGAAGCCGAGCCCCGCCAGCATCGCCGGCACCCAGCTGAACATGGCGTAATTGGCGAGCAGGCAGAAGAAGAAGGCGATCCACAGGAAGATGGTGCTGGAGGCGACGTCGGCCGTGAACAGCACCGAGACGGGCGAGCGATGGGTGGATGCGGCGTCGGGCGGATTGGCGACGATCGGCCGCTCGTCGAGCGCGATGCCGCAGCGCCGGGCGAGCGCGCGCAGCCGCGCCGGGCTCGCGCCATGATTGGCGAGATAGATGGGCGATTCGGGCAGCAGCAGGAGCAGCAGCAGCGCCGCCGCCACGGCGATGCCACCCAGCGCGATGAACAGGCCCTGCCAGCCATGCGGCACGATGATGAGATTGCCGATCAGGCCGGAGATCATCGCACCCACCGCGATGAAGGTCATGCCGATGGCCAGCGCCAGCGCGCGCTCGCGCCTGGCCGTGAACTCGGAGATCATCGCCGCGCCGTTGGGGATCATCGCGCCGATGCCGATGCCGTCGAGGAAGCGCAGGACCATGAGCTCGCCCGGGCTGGTCGACCATGCCTGAGCCATGGTCATGAGGCCGAAGAAGCCGGTGCTGGCGATCATCATGGTGCGGCGGCCGAAACGGTCGCCCAGCATCCCGCCGATCACCGCGCCGATGGTGAGCCCGAGCAGCCCGACCGCCGCTACCGAGGCGAAGGCCTCGCGCGGCAGGCCCCAGTCCTGCATCAATGCCGGGATCGCGAGGCCGAGCGACTGATTGGCGATGCCATCCGTCAGATAGGCCAGCGACAGCAGCGCCAGGATCAGCTTCTGGGGCAGGCTCCAGGGGCTGGCATCCAGAAGATCGTTGATGTTGACGCCCGTGTCCGCGTCGTTGGTCCTTGCTCCCGTGCTCATATTGTATAAATATCGAGTATAACGATACAGTCAATCGGGCGAATGGACAGGCGAGCCGCCGGCCGCCTTTTCACGGTCCGTTTCGAAGCGCAATGACTAACGAGGAGAGTGAGACGTGACGAAGAAGGCATGGTTCATCACCGGCTGTGCGACGGGTTTCGGCCGGGCACTGGCCGAAGCGGCGCTGGCGCGCGGCGCGCAGGTCGCGGTGACGGACCGCAGCCGGGAGGCGGTCGCCGATCTCGGCGAGCGTTATCCGGACACCGCGCTCGCGCTCGGCCTCGACGTGACGAAACCGGACCAGGTGCGCGGGGCGCTCGACGCCGCGTTCGACCGGTTCGGGCGGCTCGACGTGCTGGTGAACAATGCCGGCTATGCCGTGCAGGCCGCGGTGGAGGAAGCCGACATGCCTGCGGTCCGCGCCATGTTCGAGGTCAATTTCTTCGGCATGGTGGACATCATCCAGGCCGCGCTGCCGCGCCTGCGCGCGCAGGGCGGCGGCCATATCATCAACTTCGCTTCGGTCGGCGGGCGCGTGTCCGGGCCGCTGGTGGCGCTCTACTGCGCGAGCAAATATGCGGTCGAGGGGCTGTGCGAGGGACTGGCGCTGGAAGTGGCGGGCTTCGGCATCAAGGTGACGGCGGTGGAGCCGGGCGCCTTCGCCACGCGATTCGGCGCGACGGCGGTGCCGCCGAAGAATCCCGTGGCGGCCTATGAGCCGCTGCACGAGCAGACGCGCGCGATGGTCTCGGGCCTCGCGCAGGGCAATCCGGCCGATCTGGCCGCGGCGATCCTGGAACTGGCCGATGCCCAGAATCCGCCGCTGCGCTTCGTGGGCGGGTGCGATGCCTATGCGATGATCGAGCAGTCGCTCAAGACCCAGGCGGCCGAGATGGAAGCCTGGCGCGACCTCAGCAATCGCGCCAATCTGGTCGCGCTTCAGATGGCCTGAGGCGCGCGCCTCAGCACGACGAGGTGGATGGCGGCGGCCACGCAGAACAGGCTGGCCGCCACCACCAGCGCAAGGCCGCGCGCCGTCCCGTCATAAAGGATACCCGCCAGCCAGGAGGCCACGGCGCCGCCCGCGAAGGTCGTCGCGCCGAACAGGGCGGCGGTCGAGCCGGCGCGCAGCGGATCGATCGCAAGACCGCCGGCCATGCTGTTGGCCTGCACCGGGGCGATGCTGCCGACCATGAAGAACAGCAGCAGCCCGAACGGCCAGAAAGCACCGATCGACCGGTGGAACAGCGCGAAGGCGAGGAGCAGCGTGCCCAGGACCAGCGCGTTGCGCGCGGAAAGGGCGAGCAGCTGCGTCGTGCTGCGGGTCTTGAGCATCATGCGATTGACCTGCGCGGCGCCGACCAGCGCGATGGAATTGATGCCGAAGACGAGGCTGAACTGGGTGGGCGTCATGCCATAGCTGTCGACCAGCACCACGGAGGAATTGGCGACATAGCTGAAGAAGGCCGCGCTGTTGAACATGGCGGCGAGCAGATAGCCGATGAGGGCCGGATTGCCGAGCAGCGCGCGATAGGCGGCGAAGGGATGCTCCGCGCGCGCCTTGAGCGCGGTCTGGGTCGAGCGCGATTCGGGCAAGGCGACCAGCCCCGCCACCAGCAGCAGCGCCGCGAAACCGGTCATCACCCAGAAAGCGAGCCGCCAGTCGCCGATGCGGATCAGCACCGCGCCGAGCAGGGGCGCGAGCACGGGCGCCAGGCCGCCGATCAGCGCCAGCAGCGAGAAGAAGCGGGCGGCCTCGTTCGCCTCCATCTTGTCGCGCACCACCGCGCGGCCGGAGACCATGGCCGCACAGGCGCCGAAGGCCTGGAGCAGACGGGCGAGCAGCAGCAGCGCGAACTGTCCGGTAAGGCCAGCCAGGATGGAGGCGGCGCAGAAAAGGGAAAGGCCGGCCAGGAACACCGGCCGCCGCCCGAACCGGTCCGACATCGGCCCTGCGACCAGCTGACCGCCAGCGAGGCCGATCAGGAAGATGGAGACGCTCTGCCCCGCGCGGTCGATCGACACGCCGAGATCGCGCGCGAGCGGCGCGAGGGCGGGCAGATACATGTCGATCGCCAGCGGCGCCAGTGCCGCGAAGCCGGCGAGCAGGGCGGTCTGGCTGCGGGTAACGCTCATCGGGACTCCTAAAAATTATCTTGTTTTGTATAACAATCTGGAGGACGTTAAACGGAGTCCGGCCGGTGGAGTCAATCGTCCACTTGCCGCCGGACGAAATGGGGAGAGGCCGGTCATGAGCGAAACGGTGCGCGCGGCGGTGAAGGTCGATGTCGAGCGGACGGAGATCCGCGCCTTCCAGCGGCCGCCCGTCGGCATGGACGACGGGCTGCTGCGCGTGGAAAGTTCGGGCGTGGGCGGCAGCGATCCGGAGATGTACCGGCGGGAGAAGACCGCGCCCTGCATCATGGGGCATGAGGTGGTCGGGACGATCGAGGCCGTGGGGCCGGCGGCGGCGAAGCGCTGGGGCGTCACGCCCGGGGACCGGGTGGCGCTGCACGAATATCTGCCCTGCTGGCATTGCGAATGGTGCCGGCAGGGAGACTTCCGCCTGTGCATGGAAGCGGATTTCTTCAATGTGAAGGACCGGTTCAACACGCCGCGCTACGGCACCTGCAACGCGCAGATCGCGCCGCATCTGTGGGGCGGTTTCGCCGAGCACATGTATCTCGCGCCCAACGCGGTCATGCATCGCATTCCGCCGGATATGGACGCGCGCGTGGCGACGCTGGCGGTGCCGCTGGGCAATGGCGTGCAATGGGCGGTGCTGGACGGCGGGGCGGGGCTCGGCAGGACCGTGCTGGTGTTCGGCCCCGGCCAGCAGGGGTTGGGCTGCGCGCTGGCGGCAAAGGCGGCGGGCGCGCGGCTCGTCATCCTTGCCGGGCTGACGCGCGACCGGGCCCGGCTCGACCTTTCGCTGCATCTCGGCGCGGACATCGCGGTGGACGCGCAGGCCGAGGATCTGGAGCGGGCGGTGATGGCGGCCACGGAAGGGCGGGGCGTGGATGTCGTGGTCGACACGACGGGCGACCCCGACGGCAGCATCGCGGCGCAGGCCGTCGCGCTCGCCGCCAAGGGCGCCTGGCTCAATCTCAACGGGCTCGGCCAGTCGGTTCCCATCGGCGAGATCAAGAAGCGCTACCTGACCGTGCGCGCGCCGCGCGGGCACAGCTATCGCGCGGTGCAGACGGCGCTCGATCTCATCGCCAGCCGCCGCTGGCCCATCGAGCGCCTCTGCAGCCATGATTTCGGGCTCGACGGCGTGCATGAAGCGATCCTCGCCACCGCCGGGCGGGGCATCGGCGGCGCCATCCATGTGACGGTGAGCCCCTGAGCGGGGCGGGCTGGGGCAAGGAAAGGGCCGCACGCCGCCGGGTCGTTCCTCAGGATGGAAACCGCCCGTGCTCCGCGATGGCGGGCGTCGGGGGTAAGAGGGCATTTCGGCGAGATTGTTCCATTCTGGATCGAGCCAGCCAAGTACTCCCGCGGAAGCTGGAACTCAGGGGTCCGAAGCCGTCCCTCGCCGCCCTGGGCTCCTGCTTCCGCAGGAGCACGGCTCTTCCTTGGTGGGACGGTCTCCGGCTCCCGCGTGCCCGCTTTCGCGGGAGCCCAGATGGCAGCGTCAGTCCCGCGCGAAGCTCGCCGGATGGGCGCGGTAGAGGGCGCGGCCGCAACTGTCGCAGCACAGGTCCGAGACCGGGCGAGGGCGTTCGAGCGCTTCATGGAGATGATCGTGGGGCCTCGAATCCGCGCCGAGGCTATCCGGGCCGCAGCAGGCGCAACCGCCGGGATCGGTCATGGCGTCATACTGGTCGAGCATCCCGCCGGTCCAGGTCGCGCCGCAGAAGGGGCAGGTCGGGCCGCCGGGCTGCTCTTGTCTGGAACGGATCGGGGGCATGGCGGAACTCTCCGGGGTCAGTGCGCGCCGAGGTCGGCGCGGCGCGAGATGATATAGCTCTCATTGGTGAACCACAGGCCGCCCTGATCGCGCAAGACCTGCCGCGTCGCCTCGACATAGCGATTCTTGTTGAGCACCGCCTCAAGCCGCCCGTCCTCGATCTGCGCGACATAGGCCGCGGCGTTCCAGGCCGCGAGCAGGGTGGACATGCCGATCTCCCGCGTGCCGCCGATCTCGTTCGGCAGGGTGCGGATCGAATAGCGGAACAGGCTTTCGCTGTCGCTCAGGTCGTGGAAATGATAGCGGCCGCCGCGCTCGCCCAGTTCGGCGGCGACGGCGTCCATCAGCGCTGTGCGATCATGCCGGAACGGATCCTCGTCCGGCCAGATGGCGCGCATGATGTCCAGGCCGGGCCCGGCGCCATGACCGTGGACGCCCATCAGCCGCCCGCTGCGCCGCAGCGCGCGCGTCACCGGCGCGACGATCTGCCCTGCCTTGAAGTCGATGGGCGCCCGCGCGCGATAGGGGTGGGATAGCAGCGCGAAATCGAAATCGGCGCACGCGAGGCCCCGGCGCGGAATGATCGCGTCGAGCGGGAAGCGCTGGTCGCGCCGGTAGATGACCAGCACGGCCGGCGTCTTGTGCACCGGATGGCCGCTCGCCGGGCTGACCTCGACCTGCCAGTCCTTGTCGAGCACCGGCTGGAGCGCGGCGATCGCTTCCTCGAAGTCGCCGGCGGTCGTACCCTCCAGCGCCACCTCGTGCCAGACCATGGCGCTTGCGGCGACCGGCGCGGCGGGCTTGAGCCAGGGCGCCTCGGTATAGGGCAGATTGGTCACGACCAGCACGGTGGCGGGATGCTCCTGGAAGCGGTCCGGCATCTTCTCCAGCATCAGCCGGACATTCTCGATGCTGATCTCCTTGGCGACGACGTAGAAGGGCAGCCAGGGATAGCGACGGTGCGCGCCGCGCAGCAGCCGGGCGAGCGCGGTGCCGTCCCCCGCGCCGCCGTCGAACAGGCGGATGGCGGGCGGCTCGGGCTGGGCATGGGTGAGCTGCTCCAGCGCGCGGTCGGCGATGATCTGCTTCTCCGATGTCGTGTTGACGAACATCAGATAGCGCTGGCGATTGTCGTAGAAGCGGAAATTGTGGACCGGACTATCGCCGCCAGACGCGCGGATCACCGAGCGCAGGCTCGCGACCGGCTGGCCGCCGCGCTCGGCGATGAAGCGGTGAACGCGATTGACCGTCTCCAGCGTCACCCGGCCGCCGGACTGGAGCCGGCTCACCAGCTTGCCGTCATTGACCGCCTGCCGCCCGAAGGTGGTCTGCGCGATGTTCATGCGCCGGCAGGCCTCGTCGATCTGGGCGAGCAATGTCTCCGCGTTCATCATGTGCAAGGGAAAAACCTCATCCGCTCTTTATTGTATAACAATTTAGTATAACATGAATCGGCAAAGAACAATCGGTGATCCGCGCGCGGCGGCCGAACGATCTCGCTTTGCGCCGACAAGCGCGTTAAGGCAGGGGAGAGGGGCGACTATGGGGAAGCAGGAACGCGTGCAGGGGACGAGCGAGGCCGTCGATTCATTGCCGAATGTGGTGGCGGACGAGCTGCGCGGGCTGATTGTCCGGGGCACATTGCTGCCCGGCGAACATCTTGGCCAGACGCAGCTCGCCGAGCGGTTCGGGCGCAGCAAGGTGCCGATCCGCGAGGCGCTCAAGCTGCTCGCGACCGAGGGCTTCCTGCGGCACGACCGCAATCGCGGCTATTTCGTCGCGCCGCTCGACCATGAGGAGGCGGTCCAGCTCTACAAGCTGCGGCGTTGGCTGGAGGCCGAGCTGCTCGCCTCCGCACGCTGGCCGGACGACCGGGAGATCGCGGCGTTCCGGGCGAAGTTCGATGTGCTCGATGCGATCGACCAGCGGTCCGACTATCATCGCTGGGCGCAGGCGCTGGAGCAGCTGCGCTACGCCATTTTCGACCTCTCGCCGCAGAAGGTGCTGCTGCGCGAGGCGATCCGCCTGTGGACGCTCACCGACCGCTACCGCGCGCTCATGCCGCGCGAAGTGGGCGAGAGCCCGGAGCGCCGCCTGCTCGATGCCTTGCAGGCGCGGGACCGGGGCCGGCTCATGTCCGACTATCTCGCGGCGCGCGCGACCGTGGAAGCGGCGCTGGAACAGGCCTTCACGGGCGATCTCGTCGCCTAGGCGGGCGGGTTCCGATGCCGCCAACGACCATGCTGGACAGTCATGCCCTGGTCGTCTCGCGCGACCTCGATCGCTATCCGCCGGCACCGGATGCCGCGCCGCCCGCGCCCGGCGAACTGGAGGGCGCGATGGATGCCGGGGGCCTGATCGCGGCGCTGGACAGGGGGACGCTCGGCGGCGCGCTGCTTGTCCTGCGCAACCGCTTCTACGGCCATGACAATGCGCTGATCCTCGATCTGGCGGCCACGGACCCGAGGCTGCGCGCGCTTTGCGCTGTCGACGGGCGCGCCGGGGATGCGGAGGCGCTCGGCCGGGACCTGCTCGGGCGTCCCGGCGTGGCGGGCCTGCGCTTCATGGAGCCGGAGAAGGGCTGCGACCCGATGCTGTGGATCGGCGGCGACCGGGTCGAGCGGCTCTGGCGGCTGGCGGCCGATCGCGGGGCGCTGATCGACGTGCATGTCTTCCCCTGGAACCGCGCCGCCGCGCTGCCGATCGTGACCGCGCTCGCGGCGCGCTATCCGGCGGTGCCGGTGCTGGTAGACAATCTCGGCAATGGCGCGATCGAGGCCGGGGCGCCGGACTATGGCATCGACGACGGGTTGCGGACGCTGGTCGCGCATGACGGGGTGCGGCTCAAGTTCAGCGACATGTCGATCGCGCGGATCGAACGGGCGGGGCTGGCGCCGGCGGATGTGATCGCGCGCCATGCGGCGCTCGTCGGGCCGGAGCGCCTGTTCTGGGGATCAGACGTGCTGCCGCCGGGAAGGACATTGGGCGAGGCCGCGGCGCGTGCCCATGCGGCGACGGCATCGCTGGACCATGCGGAGCGGGCGCTGGTCCTGGGCGGCAATGCGGCGGCGTTGCTGGGGATGGATAGCGTCGGCGCGGGGTAGCGGTGGCGCTCCCGCGAGGGCGAGCGCCCGGGGCCTAGGTGTATAGTCCCAGCATGTGATGGTGTAAAATTGTCGTCATCACAGCGGAGGGAGCTATGGGCCAGGTTCTCCACGGCAGCGCCAAGACCACGCACGCCATTCGAGCGGAGCTACAGCGATCG